>JAEEGJ010026574.1_pt1 | contig 11714 bp, 2 predicted proteins | sample 8958761 | NCBI WGS metagenome assembly JAEEGJ01 (sample SAMN16246546, study PRJNA631951) | gut metagenome | biome: gut microbiome; feature: rumen; material: RS-attached | host: Bos | place: Iran: Karaj | collected 2018-10
TGTGTTCAACGTCAAAATGGAATCGTTCTGCGAAGGAGACGATGGTTTTGTGACAGCCACGGGCATCGCAGCGGAAAACTGCTCGCGTCTGGAAGTCGTTGCGACTGCGGTGAATGGCGATGCAGTCATTCGTGCGCCGTTGAAGGAAACACGCAAGTTCACCTATCGCGCCGTTTTGCCGAAGGAACAGATGAAGAAAGGAATGTATTTCGTTCATATTGAACATGAAGCGGATGGAAAGACGCTGGTCTTCCCCGGTGGCAAAGCGTTGACGAAAACGACCGTGAAAGGGGGGCAGACATGGCCTGCGTTGCGGATCGATGAAAACACGCCGCTCTATGAAAACAGGACAACCGACGATGGCCACGCCTATTCGTATTCCTATGATGCTGAAAGCAAAAGCGTAAGGATTTCCGCAGATGGTTTCGGGCCAGGGCGTGCCGCCATCGCCATGCGTTTCGCCTTGATACCGCCTCCGCAGAATGCTGTGGCGACAACGCTTAGGCTTCGAATGCGCGGCAGCGAAAACACGACTGGCGTGGAGGTCGGCGTGATTCATGACGGTTCGCATGCATATGGTCAGCCAGTCATGCTGACGCCCACATGGCAGGATGTGGAAGTGCCTCTGGCGACGCTTCCTGCGCTATGGAGCACGCAGGAGGGCACGGCGGATGCGAAACTTGCGAAAGAGCTTAGTTTGATTACGGGAACATGGCTGTTTCCTACCTTGCGTGAAAAGGCCCATTGGGTGGAAATCCAGCAGGCGGACTGGGTGTATCGGCCGGACGAACCGTTGTTACGCGTTGTGGCTAAAAACGATCCGCCGATGATTATTGAGTTCGACAACGGCATCGTTCCGTCCACAAGAGGCCCATCGCTTTGCATGTCCGTTTTCGGCATGGAGCCTGGCCGTCTTGCATGGCGATGGACCGCTTCATCCTTTGCGAACAAAGGCGACGGACAGGACTTCTCCACCGCACGGCCAAGCGTGTTGGCGTCGTTCAAACAGCAACTAAACACCGAAAAGACGTACAAAACGATTGTCCTGACGGCGCGCGCCCTTTATCCATGGACGAACAAAGTGGAAATGGTCTTTACGGAATCCGACGGCTCGTCGTGGGGCTTGAACGCCCCGTTGACGACTGAATGGCAGCACATTCGGATTCCCGTTGATGACTTGTATCTTTTCCGCCACTGGGGCGGCCAACCGCCGAATCGCGGCGGCGAAGGCGACAAGCTGAATGTCCATGCCATCAAAGGAGCTAGTTTCTGCTTCGGAAAATTCTTGTATGGCGATACTTCCGACCGTCCCCACGGCTTGGAGATACAGGATGTTGTAGTAGAAGAATAGGGGAGAAGTTGCTCTTGCGTCCCCCCTGTGCTGTGGTCTTTTCCCACAGGCGGGACGCACGTGGGACCTCTATTGATGGAATCACCGTCGTTTTTCATTGGGATATATTGACAATTTTTTATTATTGTGGTATTATGATAAGAAGCAAAGGTAGCAGGAAATCTTTTCCGATGCCTTGCATGACTGTCATATAAAACAATAAAGATAGTTCTATCCCAGAAGGAAACTGATGATGAGCGGAAAAAAATGGAATGTCATTTTGTTCGGATTGGTTGCATGGATGCTGATGGCTTTGTCCATACGAGCGGACGTGAAGGTGAAGGATGTTTCCGTAAAGCCGCGGTGGCCGTGGAACGGGTTGGTCGATATCACGTATTCCATTGAATGCGACGAGACGGATGACGAAGGCAATCCGAAAGGCGTCTATCTCTCTTTCACGGGATTCGATCGCGACCACGATGTGAAAATCGACATGCGGACGCTGATGGGGGACGGGACGATAGACGCCGTGAAGGCGGGTGGCCCCTACACCGTGACGTGGAACATGGCCAAAGACGCCCCCAACCTCAACGCCGCTGCATTCCAGGTGAAGCTTGACGCCTTTGTGGAATTCGGCCCCTATCTGGTGATCGACCTCTTGACGGGTGCGAGGCGCTCCAGCAAGACTCCTCCGAATTTGCGTGACGACAAATGCCGCACGACGGAGCTGTGGCTGCGGAGAATCGATCCGGGCTCTTTCATGAGCAGACCGAGTAGTACTGACGGTATGTTGGTAGAGCCGCACGAAGTATTCATCACGAGGATGTTCTATATCGGCGTCTTCGAATGCACGCAAAAACAATGGGAGATTGTCGGTGAAAACGAATTGCCTGACTGGACAATTATTTACAAAGGGGATACGCGCCCGGCGGATGGCGTCACCTACGACGACATTCGAGGCGACAGTTTTAAGGCCCAATTTGGCTGGCCGAGATACGGCCATGACGTTGACGACTATTCATTCATGGGAAGGCTACGTGCGAAGACGGGGCTGTTGTTCGATTTGCCGACGGAGGCCCAATGGGAGTACGCCTGCCGTGCAGGCTCGACGACGAACTTCTTTTTCGGGGTGGATTCTATCGAATGGGATTACTCGTACTCCTCGTACGAACTTTTAGGAAAATATTGTTGTTATGGCTACAACTCCTATAACGGGAAGGGCGGGTATTTTCAGCATACAAAAGTCGGATGCTATCTGCCCAACGACTGGGGGCTTTACGACATGTATGGCAACGCGTGGGAATATGTGCTGGACTGGTTTGAAAGGAAAGATTCGATGGCAACGGAGCCGGAGATTGATCCGGCAGGCCCTGATGTCGAAGATCCGAAATCCAGCTACCGCGTGATTCGTGGCGGCAATTGGGAGTCCGATGCGTATGATTGTTCTTCGGTGAGCCGCAAGCCTTATGGGGATTATAGCTACTATCGGGGAGGACGACGCGCCGATACTCGCTCGGAAGATTCAGGTTTTTCAGCCAGTTTCCGCATCGCCTTTCTGCCGTTTGATCAACTGTCCGACGCCAGTGCGCAGGGAATGTCGAGTGATTCCGCCTTGTCCGGTCTTGTCCGGGTTGACAACCGATCAAACGTCGGCGGTCGCATCCTCTGCGGCACGGAACGCATCTCCCCTGTCGCGACGAAAGAATACGCGAACGCACGGCTTTCCATCGACGGTGCCGTGACCAACGGCTGGTCCGTTGAAAATCCGCTTCTTGATACCATGGCCATCCGCATGGACGGCTGGCATCGCTTCACGCTGGACGAAGGAACGAACACCGCGTCGGTTGACCTGCTTGTGCTGAATGGCGACGATGTTGAAATCCACGGCGGCGTGTTGGAGGCGAATGAGACATGGGCGGCGAACAAGCTGCATGTCATCCGCCACTTGGTGCAAGTGCCGGAAGGCGTGACACTTACCGTTGAGACGGGAGCCATCGTGAAGTTCTGCGCAGGTACGAACTTGCAGATTGACGGCGCCATCGTCGCGAACCAGGCCGTCTTCACGACCATCACCGATGACACGGCGGGCGGCGATACGGATGCGAACGGAGAGGCCACCATCCGTTGCTATAATTTCCATAAGATTACAGGAGACGGAAGCAAGACGTTGACGGACTGCGACATCCGCTATTCTGACAAAGTGTCCACCAACACGACATGGAAGTCCGGCGATGTCATCCATATCATGGACCTGCTGTCCGTGCCCTCCGGCGTCACGCTGACCATTCAGAAAGGCGCCATCATCAAATTCGCGACAGGGGCGGAACTGAAAGCGGACGGCGGCAACATCATTGCCGCCGGAGGCTTGTTCACCCACATCGCGGATGACTCCGAAGAGGCGGGCGGCGACACGAATGAGGACGGCACCGCTACGGTTCCCGTCTATGACGCCTACACGCTGACCGGTTTCAACCTTTCAGATGACTGTGATGTACGCTATGTCACAGGAACTTACAGTGGCGGATACATTAATGACGGGGAGACGGTGACGCTGGGAGGCAACCGCATCTACAAGATCACCCGTAATATCGTTGTCTATGGCGGCGGCAAGCTGGTCATACAGCCCGGCGCGATTTTGAAGATGGAGGAGGGCACAGGAATCGTGGTGAATAGTCGCGGCATACTGGAAGCCATTGGAACCCGTGCACAGCCCATCGTCATTACTTCCCTTAAAGACGATAGTTACGGCGGCGACACGAACGGTGACGGCGAGGATTCAATGCCTGGCGGCGGTGACTGGAATTACATTGACATTAATGGTACAGCCAATTTGGCATATTGCACGCTGATGTACGGTTCACCGAACGGTAGCGCAGGCAATGAAAAGGGAATTGTGTTTGTGCGTAATCCCGGTGTTCTGGAGATGGACTCCTGTGTCGTGGCCCATGCCGCATTTGACGGCATCTGTAATTGGGGGGGAAGAGTCACAGTTCGCAACTCCGTCATCACGGATGTGGGGATGGGCGTGTTATCCTATTATTCAAGTCCGAAAAACGAATATATCAATTGCGTTTTCTATGCTAATCAATACATCACCATGTTTTGGGAGAATTTCGCAACAGAACATCTGGATTTCAAAAATTGCGTGTTCAAGAACATCGTCAATGACTGGCTTGAGACCAATGGATATACCGGGGCGTATGACCACCTCTCATTCCGGAATTGCCTCTTCCATAACGACAGCGGCTATGCCAACCAGTCTTTCCCGAAGGTCGGTTCCAACGGCAACATCTGGGCGGATCCGCTCTTCACGGACGCCGACAACGGCGGTTTCACGCTGAAGGCAGGCTCGCCGTGTATCGATGCGGGCGACGGAACCGCCAATCCCGAGGGTACTCTCGTTCCCCCCGCAACGGATTATTGGGGCAAACCGCGCATGGACGTCCTGAAAGTGGCGGACACCGGTACGCCGGACGAAGACGGCGCTTGTCCGGATATCGGCATCTACGAAATGCAAGGCGCCTACAACGGGGCATGCCCGAATCTGACGGTCACGGCGGTTTTCGCCCCGGCGGAAGCCATGTCCGGAAGCAGCATCGTGGTTCGGTGGACCGTCACAAATGAAGGGGAAGACCAAGCTATCGGCCCATGGCGGGATGTCGTTGCCTTGCAAAGTGTTGACGAGGCGCTTGGCGGCCAGATCGTCTCGTTGGGCGAAGTGGTTGTCAATGAGACGCTTGAACCGCAGGCCAGCGTCACCGTCGAACGGACGTTCCAACTGCCGCCATTGAAGGCTGGCAATTGGCGAGTCGGTGTCACAACCAACGGCTATCGTGATGTTTATGAAGTCAAACGGGCGGACAACCAGTCGTTTGCGGAGGACGTGACGGCGGTGACGTTGCCGGTCTGGTCTTCCACCAATAATCAATTTGGTCTCATCGGCTACAGCGAGAAGGGCTTTGTGCTGACGCCGTCCGCCGCCGCGAGAATCGTGACGGTGACTTTGCCGCCCGGCGCGAAGATGTCCGCCTACGAGGCGAACGGCTATCTGCCGTCCGCCGCGAATTCGGATGTGAAGAGCGTCACGTTGTCCGACGGGACAGTGTTGCTCTATGTCCCTGCGAATGAGTCGGAAACGTATGTGACACTGGCGAACGAAGGCGTCGCGTCCGCGACGGCGACGGTCTCCGTGGAAGAGGCGGCGCTGTCGTTGCTGGAAGCGAAACCTGCCTTTGTTTTGAACCAAGGGACTTCGACGATGCGCATCATTGGCACGGGGCTTTCCGCTAATAGCATGTTCACGCTGACACACGGCGACACGGCGGTGACGGGCACGACGTTGGGCTTGGAGGACGGCCTCGTGGCGGTCGTCCAGTTCAACGTCGATGGCATCATCGAAGGCCGATACACGCTTTCCGTTGAAGAAGACGGCAGGACGGCGTCAATGGCGGGCAACATTATCGTGAGGCCGAGAGGAATCGGCCCGAAACTGGAGGCGTGGCTGGAGACGCCGCCGTCCGTCCGCGACGGCCGAATCTACACGGCGTGGCTCTGCTACAAGAATTCCGGCGATGTGGACATAACAATGCCGATGTTCGAAGTGGACTGCAGTGCGACGACGCGGATTTCCTACACGGTGGACGGCGAGTTCGCCTCCCGGTCATTGCGCTATGCGGGCATTTCGCCGACGGCGCCCGCCGGTGTTTTGAAGGCTGGCGAAGAGAACCGCCTACCGATTTTCTTCTCGCTGGAAGGCAGATATTCGATTCATTTCAAGACGATTGCGCAGAGTGATGATGCCAATTCCACGTTCGGCACGTGGGCGGATTATGGCGAGGCGATGGCGCGGGCGGCCACGCGGTTGAACGCGCGCGGAAAGGAGGAATACAGGGGGAGCGTCATCTACGAAGAGGCTTTTTCGGAGGCCTGCGGTACCTTGAAGAGCGCTATTTCCGGCCACCTGAAGGAACTGAACACGGGCGTCCCGCTTGAAGGCGTCACCGTCCATTGCTATGGAGCGGACGACGAGGCGGGCTCGACCACCGTGACGGACGCCGACGGCTGGTTTGTCTTTGACAATCTTGCATACGGCACGGAGTATGAACTGTTTGCGGCAAGCGGCTTGCAGGAGGAGAATCTTGTTGTCGCTACGCCGGACACCGGCGAACTGACAGGAGTCGTCCTGTCAGTCAAAAAGCTGCCGACCATTCACGGCTGGGTGCTGACGGAGGCGGAGGACTTGCCGCTCGCAGGCATGGATGTCATCCTGTACGCCAATGGCATGAGCCAACATGCGACGACGGATGACGAAGGCCATTTCTCATTCGAGAATGTCACGGCAGGGGAGTATTCGCTGCATGCGACTCCCGCCGAAGGATATGCGGGAGAAGAGCAGACCGTCACCGTCACGGAGGCGGACAGCGAAAAGACGGTCTATCTGCGGCTTGAGAAAGGAAGCATCGTGTATGGCGTCGTGACGCTGGAAGACGGCGATCTGCCGCTGCCAGGCGTGACCGTCATGGCCATGTGCGCGGCCACGGGCGCGACCTATACCGCCGTGACGAATGACGACGGCGCTTATCAGCTTTCCGGGCTTCCCGCCGGGCGGAACTGGCTCGTTTTGGGCAGCGACGGCTACGAAGCGATCCAGCGCTACGCCGTCGATGTTCCGGAGGAGGAGATCACGGAGATCGAGCAGAACATCACGGCGGTCAAGGCGGCGCCGTTCACGGCATTGCCATCACAAGGCGCCGCGCCATTAACCGTCAAAATCTACGCCATGGAGAAGGATTTCTCCAACAAAGCCAGTGACTGGCGTTGGGACTTCGACGGCGACGGCCAGATCGACTACCGCGGCGCGAATCCAACATGGACCTACACGACGCCTGGCAAGTATGACATAACCGTCTGGTATGTCGATGCGGAGGGCAACGAGGCCACCGCCGTCAAACGCGACGCGGTGGAAGTGCGCGAAGCTCTGGAGACGATTGTCAAGGATGACATCATTGTTCTGACGGATTCCACGGATTATGACGTAGTTGCGTTCACCGACAACACGGTGACGCTGAAACAGAAGGCCGCCGATCCAGCGAAGCCCGTGTCCGTCGGAAGCGTTTTGCTGAACAATGCGGATCGCGACCATGCCTTCTCACGGAAAGTCGTGTCCATGACTCGTACAGGCGACATATTGGAACTAATTACGGATCAGGCGAAGTTCGATGAAATATTCAAACAGTGCGATATTACGATTGTCGAAAAAATAACGGAAGACGATATTGTGGAGTCGTCCACGTCGCGTGGAAAGACACGTGGTGATGGATGGGATGGGATCAATGTCGATTTGCAGTTCAACGATTTCGGCGTAGATATCGTCCCGTTTATAGAGACGCCGGTTTTGGAATTCAATTTTCGCTGTGAAGACGAAAAACTTGAGCAAATCCATATGGAACTGGTCTTTCCCCTAGGGGTTGAGTGGCAGGCGCATTATAGTTCGCAGGTGAGTATCAATACCAAGTGGACAAAGAATCTCTTTAAATTCAGAAAAGACCAGATCACGATGGCTGGTTATATTCCAATCTGGACATCGGAGACGCTTGACATCAATCTGTTCGTTGGACTTGAGATCGCGGGACAGGCATCGATTGAGATGTCCCAGAAGTTTACATGTACCATAAAGCGTGGGTTTGATATCTTCTTCAGGAAGAATGGCGGCTTTGTCCCGATCAATGATACGACAATCACGAAAGAGTTCACTGGACCGGAGATCAAATTCGATGGCAACATCAAACTTAGCGCAGGGATTGAGGCGGGGCTTGATTTGAAACTCTATGAAGGGCTGATCAAACTTGGACTCGGCGCCGAGGCGAGCCTCTGGCTGAAACTGGCCAATTCCCAGAATCATCCGGGCCGGCCGGCCATTTCCATTGGCCATACCTTGAAGGCATCCATTAAGGCCAGTGTGCTCTATTCGGATTCCGAGGTGTTCAAGTGGCTGAAAGTCAACGCATCGACGTTGAGCTTTACTCGTACACTTGGCTATTCTGAAGTCCCTTGGTATGAATGGATTTTCGCCAAGCCTGATTTCACCTACAGTCCGACAAGCGACATCCAGGTGGATACGCAAGTTAATTTTACCGACAAGTCCTTGAAAGGCGACGAAAGTTTCAAGGTTAAAAAGTGGAAGTGGGATTTCGGTGACGGCCAGATATGCGAGTCCAGCTCGCAGGGGTCTCAGCTGCATTCTTATTTAGCCGAAGGATGCTATGTTGCCAAGTTGGAACTTGAATGCGAGCATCTTACTTTTTTAAGCAATCACAAGGAGAAAATCCATGTCGGGGATGATGACGATGACGACGATGATGACGATGATCCGCCGACGAAACAACCGGAATCGACCAAAAGCGACATTTCCCGCCACTCCGTCGATCCGAACGAAATTTCGGGCATGATCGGATTGGGCGACAGCGGAACGCAGCGGTTTGTGAAGCCCGGCGAATGGCTGGACTACACGGTGTATTTCGAAAACAAATCGACGGCGGCGGTTCCCGCGCAGGAGGTCACCGTGACGCATCAGCTGTCCAAGTGGCTGGACTGGAGTTCGTTGGAACTTGGTGAGATCGCCTTCAACAACCAGATCCAGCTTGAACTGAAGGGCAAGGCGCGCGGGACGGCGACCGTCCCGCAGAACGACACGAACTATCATGTCCAGATGACGGCGGCGACCGACGAGACGACGGGCGGCTTCACGCTCTACCTGCGCAGCTACGACAAGTCGCGGCAGGCCTACGGCTACTGGCCGGAAAGCGTCTATGCGGGCTTCCTGCCGCCGAACGACAGTACGCATCGCGGCGAAGGCCATGTGTCGTTCCGCGTGAAAGTGCGCGACGACGCGCCAGAAGGCGCGTTCATCAACGCGGAGGCGACGATTGTCTTCGACATGAACGAACCGATTACGACAGCTCCCGCATGGTTCAATTGGGTCACGACGGAAGAGAATCCCGTGGCGGATCCAACGACGCTGCGGTGGGATACGTCAGATGACGAAGACGGAACGACTTACGTCGTCAACTACTGGATGGGCGATCCCGATCCGACGGCGGAGGCCACGACGGTGACATTCAATTCCGACGTTTTGACGACAGGCAGTTTCCAACTGCCGGACGGCCTCGCTCTCGGAACCTACTACTGGAACGTGACGAAGACGAACGGCGATGAATCGTCTAAGACCTCCACGTGGAGTTTCGACTTGTTGCCGATTCATACGGTAACGGTCATCAACGGCGCGGGAAGCGGAACATATAAGCAACAGACGGTCGTGACAGCGACGGCGACAGGCATGGACGGCCGGATCTTCACCGGCTGGACGGCGGAGGGCATCGCGCTTTCGGACAGTGAACGTTATGCGACGGTGCTGGTGTTCGTCATGCCGGACAACGATGTCACGCTGACGGCGAACTATGATTTGCTGGAAGGGGAAATCCCTCTGTTGCCCGGCTGGAATCTGGTTGCGGCTCCCGGCAATCTAGACAGTAAAAACAATGCATTGGCATTCAGCGGATTGCAACCATTTGTCTATGACGCGAAAACCAAGGCGTATGTGAGCAAGTCGTTGCCGTTAAACGGCGGTGAGGCGATGTGGATATACAGTCGCGCCGCTCGGAATGTCCCGCTTGCCTATGAAGACGAAGGCAGCGTTGTAGGTGGTTTGACGGACAAACGCGGCTGGCAGATGGTCGGTGTCGGCGGCGAAGAAGACGTCACATTGGATCATGTGACAGCCGCGTGGCAGTGGTCGGCAGGAAAATGGAAGCCGTTGGAAATCAACGACGGAAAGGTCTTGATGAAGGCAGGACAAGGCTATTTCATCTACAAGGAGTAAATGGCGGAGGCATTTCGCCTCCGCCGTGGGAGATGGCGCAGGCATCCCGCCTGTGTCATCTCTCCTTCACGGCTTCAAAACGGTCAGCGGAAGGACATAGACACCGTCTGGACGACGATAGGCAGTTCCGGATTTGCCAACCACCACGGAAAGCGATGCAGGCGGATTGTGTTGGAATTGAGAGGCGATCTGTATCAGATTGGCGGCGGCATCATTGGCCAGAGCGGGATTGAGCTTGATTTCAATGGCGTGCCATGCGCCGTCAGGGAACTGGATGACGGCGTCGATTTCATGGTTGGCGTAGTCTTGATAATGGTACAGTTCAGCTCCGAGAGTTTCCGCGTATATTTGGAGGTCGCGGAGCGCAAGCGACTCGAAGAGAAAGCCAAACGTCCGTACGTCGCGGAGCAGCATCCGTTCCGTCGCGCCCAGCAAGGTGGCGGGAATCGACGGATCGCAGAAGTGTCGTTTGGTTTGCTGTTTGATTCGTATAGGCGAGCGGAGGAAGGGGGAGAACGGCTTGATGTTATTCGTCAGAAACATCCGGTTGAAGGCGTCAAGATAGGCCGTTACGGTGTTGATGCCCAATGATGAGTCGTCGATTTCCGCGATATCGTCGCGGATGGTCGCTGTGGTGACCGTCGTGGATTCATTGCGAGCAAGCGACCGCAGACATTTACGGACCTTCGTCTGGTCACGGTCGATATCGTCTATTTTGTTGATATCGACTTTGATGATATTCTCTACATATTCGTGTGGTACAAGGGCCGCCTGATGCGACGACATGCCGAGAGAGCCTGGCCAACCACCGCGGATCACCAGTTCCGCAAGTTCCTCCAATTCAGGAGCGGAGACGGTCTGCACGCCAATGTCATGGCCAGAAAAAACATCGTTCAATGACACGGTGCCTTTTGAGACACCGCTTTCGACGAGGCTCATGGGATGCATTTGCAGGGAAGCGATTCGGCCTGTACCAGAATGCATCACGCCTTTTTGAGACGGCGTGGCGGAGCCTGTCAGGATAAAACGTCCTGCTGTAGATTGTTGATCTACTGCGAAGCGCACGGCATCCCAAATGGCCGGCACCTCCTGCCATTCATCGATAAGATGCGGTGATTCGCCATGCAACGCCTGATTGACATCCAGTTTCGCCAATTCACGATTGGAAAAGTTATTCGCTGGATCTCCCACCAGAAAATCGCTTTTTGCGTGCATGGAGCCAGTCCATGTTTTGCCACACCATTTGGGGCCTTCGATGCAGACTGCTCCAAAGGTGGAAAGATAGAGTTTTATCCGCTCGTCTATGAGTCGTGGCAAGTACTTGTTTTTATCCATTGAATCCTCCTGTGATTGAATTTGCCTTAATCTACTTCATATCAAGGAGTTTTTCAAGTTAACAGAGAGAGATTTTACAATTTCACAGAGAGAGATTTCGCGCTTTCCCAGAGAGAAATTTCGCGATTTCACAGAGAGAGATCTTGCGATTTCACAGAGAGAGATTTTGCG
>JAEEGJ010026575.1_pt1 | contig 11714 bp, 4 predicted proteins | sample 8958761 | NCBI WGS metagenome assembly JAEEGJ01 (sample SAMN16246546, study PRJNA631951) | gut metagenome | biome: gut microbiome; feature: rumen; material: RS-attached | host: Bos | place: Iran: Karaj | collected 2018-10
CTCCGGATAGGGCGGCGAGCGTCAGGCCGTCCGCGCCGCCTACCGTGTTGAAAAAGCGCACGACAGCGTCCGTCGCGAACGTCATGGTTGCGGGCGATGCGAGGTTGAGTTCGCCGCCGGTGAATTCAAGATCATCGCAACCGTCGAGGATGAGGATTCCGCCGGCGCTCTGGGCACCGGAAATGGTGATTTCGGAATCGCTGGCGAACACGGCGACGGCGCCAGAGCGCCAGCTCGTGGCGATGCGGCCTGCGGTGAACCAGTTGGCCGTGGAGACATCCCAGGTTCCGGAAGCCGATTCTCCCCAGATCAGGGCGCCTTCCGGGACGAGTCCGGAGTCGATGGCCGCCGCCACGTGCGCGGGCAATGTCCCCCACAGCGCCACCACGTCCAGATTGGACTGGATGTTCGAGAAGTCCGCGTTCCATCCCAGGAACGGCTCGCCGAAGTCGTTCTCCTCCAAGCCGCAATCCACGATGTCGGGAGCGATGGCGGCGTGCCCCACCTCGACGAGCTGATCCTCGATGAGCACCAGTACGCCGTCGCCGAAGTCCGCGAGGAACCGCACGCGGTAGAGCGGGGCGTAGACGGGCGAGACCGTGAGGTCGGTCAGCACTTCCGAAACGTCCGCGTCCCAGCCCTTGAAGACGAAGCCGGGCACTTCCATGGACGCGGCCGTCGGCATGTACGCCGTCGCGTCCGTCTCGCCCGCCGCCAGCGAAATCTGGGTGAGGACGCCGCCGTCCTTGTCGAGAACGGTCACCGTGCGGGCGGAGCCGGACTGGTTGTCGCGCACCACAAGGACGAGATCCTGAAGGGAGAAGTTGAAGACGGCGTGACTGTCATTCATGTTTGAATCGTAGAAGTACTTGCAGGTATTGGAGTTGCCTGCTGTCCTACCGTCTACACCGTAGTTCTGCCCATACGGATACTTCATGCCGGTGACCTGGCCCCAAACGTCGCTTCCGTTTTGGGTCAGTTCGACGAACAGGATGCCGAACAGGCAGCCGTTGTACCCCTGGTTGGCCTTGGTCTGGACCTGGAACGTCAGGGTGGATTCGTCGGCGGACAGCTCGAACCAGTAGAATCCATTGTAGTCGTAGTTGTTCTGCTCCGGGGCGGGCGTTGCGCCGTTCGCGTAGATTGTGTCGATGGCGTAGGACTGGAAGGCGTAGGAGCCCCATGTGACATACGACGTCGCCTTCAGTCCCGTGACATCGGACAGCTGGACATTCCGGAAGAGGAGGGTGCTGGTTTGGTAGGGGACAGTAGTGACCTCGCAAGCGACGTCGTGATTGGCGGCGAGGGCGGAGACGGAGAGAAACGACGCGGCGGACGCCGCAGCGAGAAGACGGAACTGTGTACGCATAGTGTGAATCCTTGATTGAACCTCGCGGGGGCGGCGGTCGCCCCCGGAGGAAAACGAGGGCATTTTACCGCAGGAAGAACATGGTTGCGGCGCCGGGGCCGCGGAGGTAGCCGTCGGCGTCCAGCGAGGCCCTGCCGTCGCCGACGGCGCCGAACTCCTCGTATGTAACATGTTCCGCCGCCTGCGTGGCGGCGGCGAGAGAGCAGGAAAGTATCAGAGGAATCTTATTCATGTCAAGAGTTGTCAGTTGCGTGTGACGGAAAAAGCATAGCAAAAAGTAATGGAAGAATGCAAATCGTCGCGCGAACGCGGAGATGTCCGTCATATCCGCGTCTTGATTCGGGCGATTTCGCCTAGTGCCCGGCAGGAAGTCCCCCCAAAAAAAGGGGGTATGAATTCACGCCCAAAAATGGGACAATACTATATAGGCCCTATAAGGGGCTTTACATCTTCGTTCTGGCAAAAATGTTGTGGCACAAGGAAAAAAACGGGTTTGAGCCGGGCATAACGCTCCGGTCGCTGGCGGCGTCGCTGCTGTGCATCGTTCTTGCGGCGGTGTACACCAACTATTCCTGCGCGTTCCTCAACGAACATCGCCAGATTGTCAACCAGGCCATCCCCATTCCGGCGATGCTTGCGGTTCTCTTCTCAATGCTGCTGGTCGGCGCCCTGGCGCTTCTGTCGCGTGGCCGGCGCATTTTCACGCGCGCGGAGCTCGTCTGCATCGCCTTTGCGACGATGATGGCGGCGCCGCTGATGTCCGATGGCCTGTGGCAGCGCTTCTTCGGCATCATCACGTCCGTGCCGCGCGCCGGCGCCTTCGACTACATCGACGTCTACGACGACGGGCTCTGGCCCCACGGGCGCAACATCCTCGAAGGAGCCTTCGACAAGACGGCGGGGGAAGGGAGCAGGTCAGTAAAGCCGGCGACCGGGACCTTCACCAACATCACGTGGTCCGTCGTCGAGTACGAGGAAGGGGTCGAAGGCCGATGCCCGACAATCTCCAACGCGTCGGCGGCGGACGAGACCTGGCTGGAATTCGACATTCCCTTCCGGTTGGGCGACGGAGAATCGATGACGCCGTCGCATCCGCATCTCGTTTCCGTGCTCGGGTACATCGAAAACGGCGAATCGGAGTCTGAGGTATTCTGCCGCGCCTACGCCGACGACGACCCGATTCCGCGGACCCTTTTCGTGAGCCGTTCCGCGCCAAGGAAAACGCTCGTTCACCGAAAGGGGTTCGTGCGCATGGGCGCATACGGCGTGATACCCGCAAAAACGTGCGTGAGCAACCTCGTGGTGCAGCTCGGGTATCGCGGACGGGGCAGGGTGACGTTCGCGGACCCCAAGTTCTTCTCCGTCCACACGGTCGAATCCTGTTTCCGTGGCCGCAAGATGATAGACGAGGAGGAGTGGCTCGCGCTCGCCCCCGAGGACCGCCCTGCGGAAGCGGTGGTGCGTCCCGCCAGCCCCTGGTCGGCCAAGGGTCTCGCCTACCTTTTCGCGGGACACATCCCGCTTCACGACTGGGCGCGTCCCGCGTTAATCTGGTCGGCCTTCGTCCTGCTGCTTCTGGGCGCGGCCTTCTGCGTGAACGTCATCATGCGGCGCCAGTGGGCCGAAAGCGAGCGGTACCCCATGCCCAACTCCCGCATCCCGCTGTCGCTCGTCGGGGCAGGGGACGAGGGCGCTTCGCCCTGGGCTTCGATCTGGACGAACCGCTATGTCTGGGCCGGCGTCGTCTTCGCCTTCGCATACGGGGCAATCAGGGGCTGGCACTGCTTCAACCCGCGAATCCCCGACATCGGCGTCGACGTCGCACTCAACGAGTATGTCACGAACCGTGCCTTCGGCAACATGTTCAATACCCACTTCATCTTCCGGCTGACGATCTGCTGCATCGCGGTCTTCTTCGAGCTGAACGTCCTCCTCTCGATGGTTGTCGGCTACTGGGTCTGCCGCACGACCTACTGTCTCGGTCATCTGGCGGGACTCGACATGAGCAGCGGGTTCCCGTGGCGCGAACAGGCCGCGGCCGGTTCATACCTCGGTTATTTCGCGGTTGTCGTCGCCCTCTCGTTCAAGTACATCTGCTCCGTGGTCAGGGACGCCTTCCGCGGACGCGGCGGCGAAGGCGAGGCGCTTTCGCCGCGGACGGCGGTCTTCGCCCTTCTCATCGCCCACGCACTTGCGGCGGCATGGGCGCATTTCGCCGGCGCGCCGGCCCTTCCGACGGTCGCCTTCTTCGCCTTCCTCGTGGCGCTGGGGTTTGTCAGCGCAAAGTTCCGCGCGGAATGCGGCACGCCCTACGGCTACTTCACGCCGACCAACAGCCTGGTCCTGGTGACAATGGCCGGCGGCTTTGCCGCCTTCGGCGAACGGGGCGTCTTCATGACGCTCCTCCTCTCCGCGTGCTTCACGGCCACGACTTTCTTCCTCATTCCCGGAATGCAGTTCGAACTCATAGAGACGGGGCGGCGCATGAAGATCAATCCGCGCCACATCGCGCTCACTTGCCTCATCGGCGTTTTGGGCGGACTCTTCATAGGCGGCTGGGCCTTCCTGACGCACGGTTACGCCGACGGCGGCGACAACATCCGCGGCAGCCTTCTCTACAGCGGCTACGGGTGGTTTGCCAACAGCTTCCGAGGCCCTCTCGCAAGCGCCACGAACGACTGGCTGAACACGGGTTCGTCGCCGCTGGCCTCATCGCCGTGGGAGGCGAGGTCCATGATGCTCGGCGGATGCGTGACGGCCATTCTCGCGGTCTTGCGCCACTACGTCTCTGGCTTCTGGTTCCACCCCGTCGGCTTCATTCTCGGCTGGACCAACATGGACAGCGGCGCGCCGTGGGGCACGCTTCTCATCGCCTGGCTCATACGCTTCGCGACCCTCAAGATCGGCGGCGCGAAGGCCGTCCGCCACAAGCTCATCCCCTTCTTCACCGGGGCCTTCGTCGGCTGCATGCTGTGCATTCTCCTCTTCACCTTCCTCAACGCGCGGGCCTACATGTCCGGAAGCCCCGACTTCGCCAGTTTCCTGCCGTAGGTAATCAACCATGTACATCGACGAAGAATCAGGGAAAAAAGGCAACACGGCGGGGCACGCGCTCCGCTCGCTTGCCGTGGCGTTGCTTTTCTTCGCCATGACCTTCGCCGTGTTCTGGGTACACGTCGATGTCTTTTCGCCGCCAATGGCAAGGCGTGACCACGCGGCGCCCGACCCCGGCGACCGGTCCGCCATCGCGGCTGCGATGTCGCCTCAGGCCGTATCCAACCGCTTCGCGGCAATATCGGCGCTTGGTTCCCGTGCGCCGGGACAGAAAGGTCTGGACGCCGCCGCCGACCTGATTGAGCGGGCATTCGGGGAAACAGGTCTCGAAGTCTTCCGTCAGGAGGTTGAGATTCCTTACCCGCTTCTTCTCGATGGTTCCGGCTGGATGTCGAACGAGACCTTCCGCCTCGATGTATTGCCATTCCGCCCGAACTACGTCCAGACCGTCACCACCGGGCCGGACGGCATCGACGGCGAGCTCTTCCTCGCCACCGAGGAGGCAATCCGCAAGGGACGCGACTTCACGGGCAAAATCGCCGTCCTGGACACAGCCGGCTCCCTCCATCCCGATTTGGGGCTTGACCCGGTCTACTACGCCGACTTCGGCTTTTTGGCCGTCATCGTCACGCATTCCGACGGCCTTGAAAAGGCACCGTGGGCCGGGGGGGCGTCGCGCCAGACCTCGCTCGAAAGAGTCCCCGTGAACATCGTCCGCGTGGCCTGCGGCCCGGAGGTACTCGGTCACATCGGCGAGAAGGTGCATCTTGACGTCCGCTCGACATGGGGCAGCCGTCGCACGAGAAACGTCATCGGCGTCATGCGCGTCGGTGACGGCTCGGCCACGAACCGCGCGGTGGTCATCGTCCCGGTCGAATACAGCGCCTGCTCAATTCTCCCCGACCACGCCGCCGGCTCGCTCAAGGCCCTTCAGACGGCCGTCATGCTCCAGCTCTCCGAGGGCCTCTCGTCCTACCGCCGGTCCTTCTCGCGCGATGTCGTCTTCGTTGCGGCGACTGGTTCCGGCTATCCGCAGGAAGGCATGTCGCGGCTGATATCCACAATCGGCGAGAACGGGCGGCGCGACTTCCCGCCGACCTACATCAAGGGCAAGATCGACGAGCATCGCGCCATGCTGGACGCCATCGCGCGCGCCGAGGCCCTCTTCGACGATTCGCTTTTCGCCGCCTTCGGCCAGGCGGAACTGACACGCCAGCTCGAAAACGGCCTCGACAGCGAGTCGAGGCGCATCCTTGAGATGTCGAACTCCCGCGTCCTCCGCGGAGCGGTCTTCGAGCAGTCCGAGCGCCTCCTGCGGGCGCGCATCGCCTACCAGCGCGCCCCGTCGAATCTCGTGTCGCCCGAGTTCGCGGCCTTCCGCGCGGCCAAGCGCGACTACGATGAGATGAACAATCTCTCCGCCCTTCCGCTCGCCCAGGCGCTTGACCGACAGACGACCGCGAAAGCCCGCTTCACGCTGCCCGACGGAAGCAAGGGCCCGTTGCGCGAGGCCATTCGCGCCATGCTCCGCCGTTTCGCCGACTTCCACCGTGACCGTCTCCGCTCGTTCGAGGAAGACCTCGCCCTCCAGCGCCTCTTCGCGCAATACGACGACATCGTCGTCCTCGGCGCAAAGTGCGTCCCGACCTCAGGCGGCGAGGCCGTCGAGAGGGTCGGCGTGGCTTGCGGACGCAGAATAGCCGCCCCGGAAGGACTCGAACGCTTCAAGACGCTCGTGGCGGAGGCCGCGCACCGCATCGGCTTGGACCGCGAAGTCGAAATTGCCCTTGGCGACAGAAACGCCTTCTCCTCGATCTTCACGGACCAGGAGGAACTCTGCACCTTGCCCTTTGCGGCGGCATCGTATCCGGCCTTCACGATCGCCAGCGTCCGCGAGAAGGTGCGCGACCCGCGCTACCCGTTCCGGCAAGAGGCCCTCGGCCGCCTTGATTCGGCGCGGCGGACGCTCCTCCTCGTCGGCGAGACGGCTCTCGCGCTCGCAGGAGGGCAGGGGACTTTCGACCGTCTTCCCATCTGCGGCCCCTTCGCCGTGCGGGGCTCCGTGTTCGCCTCGAACATCGGCAGCTCGGCCGTCCCCAACTATCCGGTCGAGGGCGCGCTCGTCTGCTCTCGCGACAAGAAGTCCCCGATGATTACGGACATCTACGGGCAATACGAAAGTCATTTCAATCTTCTGCCGACATCCAATCGCGACGCGCCATACGACGCCTTCCTCTTCGACGCCGACGGCGGACCGCTCTACGTGAAGGACTTCGGCTCGTCCGCGCAGCTCATCTACTCGTCGCGGACAATGCGGTTCGACAACGCGCCGGTCAACCACGTCCTTTACCGCGGCGCCCCGGTGGCGCTGCTCGACCGCATCAACCCGCAGACGCTCAACTCCTACTCCGGTCTGCAGTTCGTCAGGCGACGCGGCCTTTCGGCTTTCCAGTCCACATCGCCCTTCTCGGACTTCCAGGTGCAGATGGACTTCCTGCCGCCGGACGAGCGCTTCTTCCTGCTGCTCAAGGACGGCGCACCCGACAACGAGTACGTGGCCACCACCCGCGCCTTCTGCCTTGGCACGCTCCATGCCGACGAGGTGGCCTGGACGCCGACCGAAAACGAAATCGACGGCCCCGGCTACCTGCCGGCGGACACGCCCTTCTTCCGCAACGCCTCGGCCGAGGCGCTGGCATCGATGTCGTGGCTCGCCGGCAAGCGCCTCGCGCTCCAGCGCCGGTACGGCATGACCGACGAGCTGACGCTTTCCTTCGACGCCACCTCCCGCTCCATCGCCTCCAATGTCGTCGCCGAGGCCGGAACGCTGACCGCCCAGGAACGCCGGCGCGAACTTGGCCACGGCCTTTCGTACCAGATCCTCAACCACCCCGTGATTCGCGGAACGATATCGGAGGCCGTCATCGGCATCGTGTGGTACCTCGGACTGCTCGTCCCGTTCGTGTTCTTCTTCGAGAAGCTCACATTCGGCTTCGCGGACATCAGGCGCGCCCTCCTCGTGCAGGGCGTGGTCTTCCTTGTCGCCTTCGGCCTGCTCCGCGCGCTCCATCCCGCCTTCCACATGATCCGCTCCTCGGCGATGATCCTCCTCGGCTTCGCAATCATGCTCACAGTCGGCACTGTCACGCTCCTCCTCTCCGGCAAGTTCAAGGAGAACCTCGACGCCATCCGCGGCGGCACGGCGCCGAAGGGCGTCGCCGGCAACAAGCTCGCCATCGCGATGACGGCCTTCCTGCTCGGCCTCAACAACATGCACCGGCGCAGGATGCGCACGGGACTCACCTGCGCAACGCTCGCGCTGATGACCTTCGTCATGGCGTGCTTCACGTCCATACAGTCCAACGTCGTCGAGACCGAACGCGCCACCGGCAGCGCAGGGTACCAGGGCTTCGTCATCCGCAAGAAGGATTTCCGCGCCATTCCCGGATCCGAGTGCGTCGCCCTGCCGCTCGCCTTCCCGAACCACCCCATTTCCGAACGCAAGATCTACGCGGCGTACTACGAGTATTCGACGCAGCGGGCCGAGTCGCCGACCTTCACCATCGAGTTCGGCGAAGGCGACAACTCGCGCTCGCGCAGCGTGCGCACGGCGCTCGGCTTCACCCCCGCCGAGCCCCTTGCGGATCTCATGCCGCTGCTGTCGACGAACGGCTGGTTCACGGCGGCCCAGCAGGCGGCGACCGAGGGGGCGCGGCCGCTCATCATCCCCGACGTGGTCGCGGACCAGCTCGGCATCACCCCGGCCATGGTGGACGCGGGACCTGTCCCGGTGCTGCTGAACGGCGGCCGCTTCTTCATCCACAACATCTTCGACTCCGCCCGCTTCGCCGAGGTCACGGACATCGACGGCTCGAACCTCCTGCCGTTCGACGGTCTCGCGATGAACAACTTTCGCTTCTGCGACTGGGGCGTCTTCCTGGCCGGCGACGACGACCCGCGCGTCGCGCCGTCCGACCTTATCCTCATCATCAACGATGACGTCACCGTCGACTGGCGCGCCCTCCGGACCGTCTCCGCAGCCGTGGACATGCGCGACGTCCCCTACGCCGTCGCGCGGCGCGAAATCTCCATGTACAAGGAACGCTGCGGCACGGAATGCCACTACGCGCTGGGCGGCACCTCGTTCATGGGCCAGAGGGCGCGCTCACGCTCGCTCGCCGGGCTCGCGGACATCATCATCCCGCTTGTCATCGCCGCGATAACCGTCCTCAACACCATGAAGGGGTCTGTCTACGAGCGGCGCGGCGAAATCCAGGTGTACAACGCCGTGGGCATCGCGCCGAGGTACATCTTCTTCATGTTCGTCGCGGAGGCGCTCGTCTACGCCGTCGTGGGCACCGTCACGGGATGCCTGCTGGCGCAGGCCGTGGGACGCCTCCTCTCGGCGCTTGGCGCCACCGCCGGCATGGACATGAACTTCGCGTCGCTCACGACCGTCTACGCCTCCCTCGCCATCGCCGGCGCGACGCTCCTCTCCACAATCTACCCGGCCATGACGGCGATGGAGATCGCCAAGCCCGCCGACAACGCAGGCTGGTCGCTTCCCGCGCCGGACGCCGACGGCAGGCTGTCCATCACGCTCCCCTTCACGTTCACCCACCGCGACCGCATCGCTGTCCTTGCGTTCCTCCACGACTACTTCGACTCGCTCGGCGAGGGCAGCGCCGGCGTCTTCTTCTCCGGCCGTCCCGAGTTGCGCGTCTCCGAAAGACTGGACGAGCTCGCGGACGGCGCCTACATCCCGGAGCTCAAGGTCCGCATCTGGCTCAAGCCCTTCGATCTGGGCGTCTCGCAGGATGTCGAAATCGAACTCGGCACCGATCCGGACACCCGCGAGTTCATTGCGCGGATGACAATCACGCGCGTTACTGGAACACTCGACTCCTGGTACCGTCTCAACAGACCCTTTGTCGCCGCCGTCCGCCGGCAGTTCCTGCACTGGCGCGCCGTCGGTGAAGCGCAGAAGACAGAACTTTTCGCCCAGGCCCGTTCGCTTCTGCAACTGGCGTAGACCTTGCGTGGCAAACTCGTGGACGACATGTGCCACTATTCCGCAGTCTACTGCGGAATAGTCAATACCATTCCGCAGGCAACTGCGGAATGGTATTGACAATTCCAAACATTTTCTGTTAGAATTGAACCATGGGAAAAATCAGCAGGATATACGACTCCATCATAGACACGCATCTCAATGTCGAGCGCTTCAGGCAGATGCTTTTCCTGTCAGGTGCGCGCCAGACCGGCAAGACGACTTGCGGGAAGAACGCCGCAGACGTCGTGCTGAACTGGGACAACCTGGATGACAGAGCCGTGATTCTAGCGGGGCCGCGCAGGGTCATGGAGCGCGTTCCCCCGCCCAGGCCAAATGGGGAAAGGCCTGTCATTCTCTTCGATGAAATCCACAAATATGACGAATGGAAAGATTTTCTCAAAGGCTTTTTCGATACATATTCGGACCGTGTCCGCATTTTGGTTACGGGATCGGCGCGCATGGACGTGTTCAATCGCGGCGGCGACAGCATGATGGGGCGCTACTTTTCGTGTCATGTCCATCAACTGAGCGTAGGCGAACTGCTAAAGACGTCAATACCCGATTCCCCCATTTCCACCCCCTCTCGGACACCTGATGCCGACTGGGACCGCATGGTCGCGTTTGGCGGCTACCCGGAGCCTTTTTCGCGCGGATCGCAGTCCTTCCTCCGCCGCTGGAGGAAAATGCGCCGCATCCAGCTCTTTCAGGAAGACCTTCGCGATCTTTCCAAAATCCACGACATTGCGCGGATGGAGGTGCTGGCCGCATTGCTCGAACACAGGGCCGGCGGAGAAACGGTTTACGCATCCCTTGCGCAGGAGATACGTGTCAGCGAAAACACGGTGCGCGAGTGGATTTCCGTTCTCAACAGCCTGTATTTCGGATTTTACGTCCCACCTTTTGCTCACAATCCCGAGACCTCGCTACGCAAGACTCCGAAATGGTATCCCTGCGACTGGTCGGGCATTGAAGATGCAGGACAGCGCAACGAGACGATGCTCGCCAATCATCTGCTGAAGGCCGTGGACCTTTGGAACGATTTCGGCTTTGGAGAATACTCACTTTGCTACTACCGGGACAAGCAGAAGCGCGAAGTCGATTTTGTCATTGTCAGAGATGGAATCCCCTGGCTTCTCGTCGAATGCAAAAGTGGAAACGACAGGCTTTCAAAGTCGCTCCGCTACCTTCAGGAGGCCACAAGGGCACCTGTGGCCCTTCAAGTTGTCATGGATGCGCCATATCTTGATGCGGATTGCTTCGCATCACCTGAGCCAGTTGTCGTTCCTGGCAGAACTTTCCTTTCGCAATTGCCTTAGGCGCTACTTAGCCTTGGGCGTCACGGACTGAAGGGTTTCGTCGCGAACGACGGGCCATTCCACGCCGGGAATGTCAATTTGCCTCTCGGACAATCGGAAACGCGACCTTTTCGGGCATGCCGTCGTAGGTGCCGACACGTTCGCCGATTTCGACGTGGCCGTCCTTGCAGGTGATTTTCGTCAGCGCGTATTCGCCATCGCGGTACTTCAGTGAAAGGCCGTCGTCCTCGTAGAGCGTGAATTCGCCGTCGGCGCCGGGCCAGACGTGCAGTTCGACGATCTCATTCCAGCCCTTGTCAAGATGCTGCCGGAGCGGCCACATCGGAATGATGGCGCCGGCCTTGACGTAGAGCGCCCCGTCCCAGTCCGCTGACGTCTGCATCGGCAGCCGGCAGGGACCGGTGACCTTCTCGCCAGTGCGCCATTCGTACCAGTCGCCCGGGGGAATCGTGACCCCGTCGCCGAAGACGCCGACAAGGAGGTTGTCTCCCAGCATGTAGGTGTCCGTGCAGCCGTCGTAGTCGGCCGTTTCAGGGTAGACAAGCGAAAGGGGCCGCGCAATCGGGTAGCCTGTCCGCGACGCCTCTGCGGCGGTCGAATAGATGTACGGGGCGAGCCGGTAGCGGAGTTCGGCGTAGGCGCGGAAGGCGTTGACGCGCTCCTCCTCGTCCACCCACGGCTCGTACCAGTAGTCCCAGTTGTTGAATTGCGCCCAGGGGGCCAGAAAGCCGAAGTGGACGCCGGCGAACGAACCGTCGTTGCTTGGCGGCTGCATGTCGAAGCTCTGGTGCGGATGGCCGGAGAGTCCGAGGTTGAGAACCGACTTCAGCGGCTTCACGCCGCCGCCGGTGTCGCCGGCCCACGTGGCCACGAACTGCTGAACGCCGGCCCATCCACCGGCGGAATAGACCATCGCCCGGCG
>JAEEGJ010026576.1_pt1 | contig 11714 bp, 8 predicted proteins | sample 8958761 | NCBI WGS metagenome assembly JAEEGJ01 (sample SAMN16246546, study PRJNA631951) | gut metagenome | biome: gut microbiome; feature: rumen; material: RS-attached | host: Bos | place: Iran: Karaj | collected 2018-10
ATCATATGCTTGATGCTGAGAAAGAGCAACTCCTTGCAAGTGCTTTTGAAGTTTTGGAAGCATCCCAGAAGAGCTTTGGAATGCTGAACAATGCTGATCTTAAATTCCCTTCGGTTAAGGATTCCAAGGGAGAAGAGGTTCAGCTCTCAAACGGAAGATTTGTTCCCACACAGATGTCCAAGGACAGAGAGCTCAGAAAGGCCAGCTTTGAGGCTTTCTACGGCAGATATGAGGAGTTTAAGAACACCTGGGCTTCCATGTACGACGGAGAGGTTAAGGGTCGTATTTTTAACGCTAAGGCAAGAAAATACAACTCTGCATTTGAGGCAGCAGTTGACGGAAACAACGTTTCCCCTGCAGTTTGCGACAATCTCTTTTCCTCAATTCACGACAACATGGACAAGATGCACAGATACGTTTCTCTTCGCAAAAGACTCCTTGGAGTTGATGAACTTCATATGTATGACGTATATGTGGACATGATTCCGGAGTTTGAAATGAAGGTGCCTTATGAGGAGGCTAAGGAGATTTCACTTAAAGCTCTTGCTCCTCTTGGCGAAGACTATCTTGCTGTTGTGAAGGAAGCTTATGAGAACAGATGGATCGACGTTGTAGAGAATGAAGGAAAGCGCGGAGGTGCGTACTCAAGCGGCGTTTATGATGTACACCCATACATGCTCCTTAATTACAATGACACTCTTAATGATGTGTTCACTCTTGTTCATGAGATGGGACATTCAATGCACACCTGGTACACCAACAGGGCGCAGACTATCGTTGATTCTGATTACAAGATCTTTGTTGCAGAGGTTGCATCAACCACCAACGAAGTCCTTCTGTACCACTACATGAAGAATAATGCAAAGAGCAAGGAAGAGAAGGCATTTATCATCAACCATTTCCTTGAGAGCTTCAAGAGCACCATGTTCCGTCAGACCATGTTCGAGGAGTTCGAGAGAAAGACCTGTGAGATGGCAGAAGAGGGAACTCCGCTTACAGCTGAGACTCTCTATGATGTTTACTACAACCTCAACAAAGAGTACTTCGGAAAAGACATGATCTCCGATCCTCTCATCGGCTGGGAGTGGAGCAGAATTCCTCACTTCTACTACAACTTCTATGTATATCAGTACGCAACAAGCTTTGCAGCTGCTGTTGCCATTGCTGACAAGATCCTCAAAGAGGGCGAGAGCGCAGTCAAGAAGTACAAGGAGTTCCTCTCAAGCGGATGCACACAGGATCCTGTAAGTCTTCTTAAGATTGCAGGCGTTGATCTTACAACAAGAGAGCCTATCGATTCTGCACTTGCTGTATTTGGTGAGGCTATTGCGGAGATGGAAGAAATATCGGCTTAATAAATTTATTAGGGTTCAGTTACAATTCATTCACATTTTGTTTAAGGAGTGGAAAAGAATTTTAGTTAATATATTCATAACGAAACAGAAATATAGTAAGTAAAACTTCTTTTTCATAACGAGCTGTCGGCGGAAGCCGGCAGCTCATCCTCCCAAAAGTTACCGGCCAAAGGGCCGTTTTTTTATTTCAGATATGGAAAATACTTATTCTGTTATTTCTTTTGCCCTGAATTTCATAATATTTGTAGTAACCACGGTGCTGATAATCTTATACTTTAGAAAAGACGGCAAATGGTGTCCGCAGCGGGCCAGGAATGCCTTTAAGTACTTCACGGTACAGAGTAATGCACTGTGCGCGCTGGCAGCTCTTTTAATGATGCTGTTTCCTGAGGCTGAGTGGGCGTATTATCTGAAGATCATTGGGACAGCCGGAGTTACTGTGACTATGCTGACGGTTCTGCTGTTTCTCGGGCCGACGTATGGGTATCAGTACATGTTTAAGGGGTCTGACCTTTTTATGCATCTGCTGACACCACTTATGGCGATTGTTTCGTTGTTCTTTTTTGAAAGGCGAGGTATAGACTTTCCGGTTGCATTTATTGGAGTGCTCCCTGTCGCACTGTATGCTCCGCTGTACTACTATAAGATATTCCGCGCTCCGGAAGGAAAGCGTTGGGATGATTTCTATGGCTTTAACAGAAATGGAAAATGGCCTGTTTCGTACTTGCTGATGCACCTTGGCGCAGCTGTTATCTGCATTGGGCTGTACCTGCTTCTGAATATTTCAGTATAAAAAAGCACCTCCACCGGGATCCTGCCTCAGTGAAGGTGCTTTATCTTTTAGGAAGATTGTTTCTCATGTATCCTCCTCCTTTCTTTAGTTATTAATAATATCGGTTCATGGTCTTTCAAACTTTATAGCTTGGCAGAAAAATGGCATTCAAGATTTCGATAGAGGGATGAAATACAAACCTATGTTTGCTATAATGTATTCGTAAGTATCGAATGTATGTTTGTGTTGAATTGGAGAGTTTATGTTAGAACTTTTAGATGAGTTAAATGAAGCGCAGAAAGAGGCTGTCACCAGTACTGAAGGCTACATCAGGGTTGTGGCCGGAGCCGGAAGCGGTAAGACAAGGGCGCTTTCATATCGATTTGCATATCTTGTCAATGCGCTGGGAATTATGCCGGGGCATATTCTTTGCGTTACATTCACCAATAAATCTGCGAATGAGATGAGGCAGAGAATACATCTTTTAACCGGGGATAATGATACCGGCTATATCAATACGTTCCATGGCTTTTGCGTCTCTGTGCTGCAGGAGGATTCACATGCACTCCAGTACCCTAAGAGCTTTTTGGTTCTGGATAATTCTGATATAGATGATATCCTGAAGATCATTTATGAAGAAAGAGGGCTTTCACTTAGGGATAAGACTTTTAGTGCAGCAAGAGATATGTTTGAAATACGTAAATGCAAGGATGAACCGGAGTATTATCTGGATATGCTGAACATGTCAGTTGATGCGCTCAAGGAAAAGTATGACATGGCCTCTTCTGTAGATGATATCTTGTTCTATGGCTATTTGTATCAGGAGAAGAAATGCTTCGGCCTTGATTATAATGATCTGATCAAATTTACTCTGTACATGTTCAGCGAACACGATGATATAAAGCTCAAATGGCAAAAACGCCTTGAATATGTAATGATCGACGAGTTTCAGGATATAGATGGACTTCAGTATGAGCTCATGGATGTTCTTACGGCTTATCATAAGAATCTTTTCATTGTAGGAGATCCGGATCAGACCATTTATACCTGGAGAGGCGCCAGTGTGGGATATCTTCTGAACTTTGATAAGAACTATCCTGATGTAAAGACAATCTACATGAATGACAATTACAGATCAACTCCGCAGATCATAGCCGCATGTAACAGCCTTATCGATAAGAATACGCAGAGATTGAAAAAAGATCTGGTTTCCGTTGGCGAGCCCGGTGAGAGCGTTCTATGCCATCTTGCTCCAGGCACAGCAGATGAAGCAGATTGGATAACAGGACAGATGCTTGTTCTTAAGGGAATGGGCGTGCCATACAAGGACATGGCAGTTCTTTACAGAGCCCACTATGTAACCAGAACAATAGAGACAGGCCTTATAGAAGAGAAGATCCCCTATACCATCTATTCGGGAGTGCAGTTCTACGGACGCATGGAAATAAAGGATGCGCTTTGCTATCTTCGAATGATCCTGTATAGAGATGATGTCTCTTTTAGAAGAATATGCAACGTCCCCAAGCGAAATCTAGGCAAAAGACGTATGGCATTTTTGGAGCAGTATGCAAGGGATAACAGCTGCTCTTTGTACATGGCACTTAGTGAGAATCTTGAAAATGAGACGCTTCGCGGAACCAGGGCAAAAGAGTTTATTGATGTCATAGAAAAATACGCCGGTGATTACGAGGGTATTCCTGTATCAGAGCTTTTGACTAAAGTCCTTGAGGACACCGGATATGAACAGATGCTGCGCACAGAGGGAGCTCAGGACAGGCTTGATAATCTGGCGGAGCTCAAGCAGTCTGTATTTGAATATGAGACTACCTGTGGAGAAGAAGTGGGCCTGGAAGACTATCTGAGACATATTGCGCTCTTTACCAATGCCGATTCAGACACAGAGGGCAGTGACAAGGTAAGGCTCATGACTGTACATGCAGCCAAGGGACTTGAGTTTCCCTATGTCTTTCTCTGTGGCATGAACGAAGGAATCTTCCCTTCCAGAAAGATCCATACTCTAGAAGGCATGGAGGAAGAAAGAAGGCTTGCGTTTGTTGCAATGACCAGGGCAAAAAAGAGGCTGTTCATTTCAGAGGCGGGAGGACAGACTTTTGAAGGAATACCCAGGTACCCTTCAAGATTTATTCTTGATATTGATAAGGACTGCCTTGAGTTTACTGAAGAACCTTCGGATAAGATGATGACCATGGTCAGAAAATATATCGAGAACGAAAGCAGGCATCTAAAGGGAGCACAAAAGCTTAACCTGCTTGAGAAGGGCCAGAGAGTCGAGCATGCAATTCTCGGAGCAGGGACCATTCTCGATATCAACCTTGATGAAGAAAGCTATCTGGTTCAGTTTGATGGAATGGCTACCCCGAGGCAGATTGCAATGAAGGTCCGACTTAAACATTAATGCATACATTAGTAAAATGGAAGGGTTATGAATGAATAGTCGATTGATAAAAGGGATAAATGATTTAGAAAGTCGATATCCGAATTTGGCGAGAGAATGGCATACAACATTAAATGGAGATTTGCTGCCATGTGATTTCTTGCCGGGAAGTAGCAAGAAAGTTTATTGGCAGTGTTCAAAATGTAATTATGTCTGGGAAGCTAAAATAGCGAATAGAGCTATTTTAGGTAGGGGATGCCCGTGTTGTGCTAATAAAGTAGTTGTTGTTGGTAAAAATGATTTGGCAACAACGCATCCAGAAATAGCAAAAGAATGGTATCAACCTTTAAATGGTGATATTACGCCTTTTGATATTACTCATGGATGTGGCAAAAAATTCAATTGGCTGTGCCCAAGGGGACATGTATATTCTGCAACCGTATTACATAGGACAAATGGTGCAGGAACAAAATGTCCTGTATGTAATTCGGGGCGTCATACATCGTTTGCGGAACAGGCTTTTTTTTATTATGTAAAACAAGTCTTTCCTGCAGCTATAAATGGGTATAAAGATATATTTGTTAAGGGTATGGAATTAGATATTTTTATTCCGGAGCTAAAGATTGGAATAGAATATGACGGTATTTATTGGCACCATAGAAAAGAAGCATCGTATGAAAGAGAGAAACGAAAATATACTATTTGCAAGGAACATGGGATAGAACTAATACGTGTTAGAGAGAAAAAGGAAGTAGAAAATGAAAATCCTGCTGCAGACTGGTGCATTTTTTTGTCAAGTGATAAATCAGATGAGGATGCTTTAAATACAGCGATAGAAGAAGTGTTAACCATGTTAATATCTAAGACAACAGGTAATCACTTTATTGATGCACCTAAAATTGATACTAATAGCGACAGATTTAAGATTTTGTCTTATTTACAGGGATCAGTCAAAAATTCTGTGCAAGAAGTGGCACCAGATATTGCTTTGGAATGGGATTATGAAAAGAACGGAGAACTAAAACCAGATATGTTGGCAGCAGGATCTTCGCAGTCTGTATATTGGATTTGCGCTACATGTGGATATTCATGGGTGGCCCAAATTTGTCATAGGGTTAAAGAACATACTGGGTGCCCTAAGTGCGCTGGGATGGTTTTTGAAAAGGGCATAAATGACTTAAAAACGAGAAATCCTGAACTGCTTATAGATTGGGATTATGAAGAAAACTCAAAAGACGGTATTTTTCCGAGTGAAATAATGTACAATAGCGGGAAAATTGTAAAGTGGAAATGCCATACTTGTGGATACAAGTGGGCTATTCAGCTTAACAAAAGAACAGTGCAAGGAAATGGGTGTATTAAGTGCGGTTACAAGGCTGGTAGAGAGCTTAAGCATAAAAATCTTTTAGAGGCTCAAGGTAGTATAACTAATTCACTTTTGCTGATGGAATGGGATTATGACAGAAATTCAAAGCTGGGATTATATCCTGATAAATTAACTCCTGGAAGTACACAATCTGTTTATTGGATTTGTTCTGAGTGTGGTTATAAATGGAAGGCACCTGTTGCTAGAAGAAACAATGGAGCTGGTTGTAGGAGATGCGCAGATAAAGCAAACCCTGAATTAAAGAGGAAACGATTGATTGAGCAAGGTCACACTATAAATGATGATTTTCTAGTAAAAGAATGGGACTATGAATTAAATGAGAAGAAACCACAAGATTATACATTCGGTAGCAAAGAAAAAATATTTTGGGTTTGTTCTAAATGTGGTTATAAATGGAGTGCTACTATCAATTCAAGGTGTAAAGGGGCTGGGTGCCCTGCATGCGCAGGGCAGGTAGTTATAAGAGGGAAAAATGATCTTGCTGCAATGAAGCCAGAGCTGGCAAATGAATGGGATTATAGTAAGAATAATGAGATAAGACCTGAACAAGTAACTTATTCATCCGGTAAAAAATATTGGTGGATATGTCCTAGAGGGCATGAGAGTTATTTGGCAACTCCATCACACAGAGTAAACGGAACAGGATGTCCAATTTGTGGTAAGCAAAAAATTGCTGAAAAAGCAAAAAAGCCGATTGATCAGCTGTCCTTAGATGGGAAATATATAAAGACTTTTGATAGTGCTAAAGAAGCTTCTGCAGAACTTAATTTATCTAATGGAGCGATATCAAATGCTATACGAAGAGGATCAACTTCTGGCGGATATAGATGGAGGCATCATGTAGAATAGTTATAGGAGTTGTGCCTCCAATAATCTTATTTTTCGGGTGTCATTTCGTAAAAGATATTCGTCTCCATATAAGCGGATAAAGTTTCGTATTACGTTATCTTTAGAAATTCCATCACGCTTTAATGAGGCGGAGAGGACTTCCATATCCTGGATGTCTTTTGGCCTAAATGAGACTAGCTTCATACAATAAAGATCAAGGTCATCAACAAGAAAAACATCTAGTACATTGTGATATGTTTTAAAGAGTTTTGCGCTGTCAAACAAAGCATAAGAAAATGAATCAGAGTGCATGACATCAGCATTCATCCAATCATCAGGAAGATTGTTTTCTTTTGCGACAGTTTGGCAGCAAGCATATAGATTATTCTGTTCTCTGAAACATATATCAATATCTACAGTTGACCTTTCGCTCTGGTGTTTTAAAGCCATAGCTGCACCACCGACTATTAGAATTGCATGTTTTCCAATGCCTGATTCTATGATCTTTTGAGCCAATGCATTGAGGTATTCTTCAATGTTTGATTTGTATAGGTATTCTTCACTTGTTAAATGAGCCATTTACTGCCTCCTGAACGTTTGTTATTAGAAGACCTCTTGATAAGAAGGCGGGAATTGCTCGCTTAAGCTCTTCATTTAAGATGTCTTTCTGGCCATATTTGAAATACATCATGTATGTATAAGGATCTAGGACAAGATCGTTGGTTTTTCTGGTGTTAGGCCGTTCAATTCCGCTTATATAATCTAAATAACCAGCGAGATATCTTTTCTTGATACCTCTGAATTTGCTTACATCATATTTTTTCAAAAAGTCATCCTGCTTCATTGATTTATAATCATGAGCAATGGAGGACATGAATAGAGTGTATTCATCATAATCAATATCCTTTATAGGACGATAAGTTCTATGTATTCCAAGAAGCTTTGCATACATTGATAGTCTGCTTTCAAGTCCGCGTGCTGTAGCTTCTAAATCCTTTCGCGTTTCTAATTCGGTTCGAACTTTGTCTAGGTCTTCGGATTTGACGTAATCACTCTTTACGTGCTTACCATCGCGATATTGAAGATAATAGTATTCCTTATTTTTTATCATTCGCTTTCTAAGATTACCTCTAGGGTAATGCTTAAGCTCCTCGCGTATACTAGATAGTTCATTATTCAATTGATCATATTCAATTTGAAAACTATTCATACACTTCCTGTTTAAAAAAATAATTATTAGATGTAGGGTAATTATATCATTTTTTGATGAAAGAATAAACTGGAAACTGATTTTTGGAAAATAGTTTATGAAAGCTTAATGCTTTTTTTACACATATGGTACATCTCTGGGACTATAATCAATATGTTGTGCAAGACGACATATGAGGAGGAGATGTTATGAAAAAGAAGTTTTTAAGTATTGTTATGGTGTCCTTTATGGCACTTCAGATTGTGGCATGTGGCGAAGCTGATGTTGCAAGCGCAGAGGTACCGGAAACTGAGAATGTTGCTGAAACCGAAGTGGCTCAGGAGACTGAGAAAACTGCTGAGGCCGATACAGCTGCAATTGTAGAGACACAGATTCCACAGTCTGCTGATCAAGCCCAGGCAGCTGATTTTGAAGGACAGTATTATGCCGGAGATGGAAACCTGAGTATCCTTAAGCAGGAAGATGGAGGTTACCTTATCGAGGTATGGTGGGGAATCAATGCAGCGCAGCACGGTGAGTGGGTTATGCACGGCAAATATGACGGCACTGATACCATCACTTACAGCGATTGCGTTAAGCATGAGTACACACTAAATGAAAACGGTGAAGTTGATACAGATGAGACGATTTATTCAGATGGAACCGGAAGCATTAAAATTGTTGATACAAGCACCATAATGTGGACTGACGATATGGAGCATATCGCAGATGATGTTCCAATGACCAGATAATTCATTGAAAAGGAAAGCAGCAATGCTTTCCTTTTTTGTTGCTTCTAATACATAAGCACAGTGATATGTTTCAAAATGTATGAATCATTATCTGATATAATAAGTATGTACAATATATGAGGGGCGAAGAGATGAGCGATAAAAAGAGAGGGACAATAAGTAACCTGTTTGATAAGATGACGCAGGGCCTTGGAAAAAGGGAGCTGATCATCAGCTTATTGATCATGCTCGCAGCTATCCTTGCGATCATTGTGCTTTTTGTATTAAAAACAGGTTCCCTGGACAATGCTTTGCATGAAGTCAGCTGGGAGAAAACAACTACCGAAGGTGAAACTCAAGATGCAGCCGGGGAAAATATGCCCGTAGTCGAGACAGCAACCGAAGGGACTAAGGCCGAATCAACTCCGGATACAACTGTACTTGCAAAAAAAGACGGCGCAAAGGAAGGATACCTTAACAGATGTGTATTCCTCGGCGATTCCAGAACGGTTGCGATGGTCAACTATGGTTTTTTCAACGATGATGCTGCATTGGCACAGATTGGCATATCTCATCCTGCATTTGCATCCAATAAATTCATTAACAATGCCGGTAAAGAATATACTTTAAAATCTTATCTGGGGTCTCATCAGGCTCCGGTCATCTATATTCTTCTGGGAGTAAACGGGATCAATGATCCAAGTGAGACGCATTATAAGAATACATTTCTGACTCTTATAGACAGTGTGGCTGAGATGGCGCCTAATTCCAATCTTGTACTTGTGGCGATAGGTCCCGTAGATGATAACGGAATTTATAAAAACAGTGTTCAAAACGCATGGATAGATAAATACAATGATTTCCTACTGGAAACAGCAAAGGAAAAACATATTTTCTATCTCGACATCGCCGAAATCCTAAAAGGATCTGACGGACAGGTTAAGTCTGAGTATAACGGCGGTGACGGACTCCATTATTCCGGAAAGGGATGCGAGGCAATATTCAGGTACATAGTAGAGCATCCTGTGCCCCAAATATCTGATGAAGGTGAATATGTAGTTAAGTATATCAAGCCCGATCCAAACAGGATCAAGGTTACGATGGATAATGAGTCAGGAATTGACGAAAGTAAGCTGCAGGATCTTATGGACATGATGATTGGAAATCCGGAAAATCAGAATGTCTCAGATACCGACACTCAAAACGAGAAAACGGAAGAAGAACTGCTTGAAGAAGAGGAAGCGAAAAAGAAAGCAGAAGAGGAAGAGAGAAAGAAAGCCGAAGAAGAGGAAGCGAAAAAGAAAGCTGAAGAGGAAGAAAAGAAGAAAGCCGAGGAAGAGGAAGCAAAAAAGAAGGCTGAAGAAGAGGAAGCGAAAAAGAAAGCAGAAGAGGAAGAGAAAAAGAAGGCCGAAGAAGAGGAAGCAAAAAAGAAAGCTGAAGAGGAAGAGAGAAAGAAAGCCGAAGAGGAAGAAAAAAAGAAAGCGGAAGAAGAGGCCGAAAAAGAGAAAGAGGAATCTGAAAAGGATGAAAGCGGGAATAGCAGCAGCGCGGGAACCGAAGGAGATTCGTCCGATCAGTCCGATGGAGAAAACGGGAATCAGCCGGAAGGAGATTGATCACTTTGAAAATGATCCCTTGACTCCGTCCCCAGGGCTCCTGATCGCAAGAATAATACTCTATGTGTGAAAGGATTATGGTGGGAGCCGGGAATCAGGAGAACCAAAAAGTTAGATACAACACTTCGGAGTACATTGAAAGCGTTTAGTAAGTTTAACGATTGTGTATTTGAAGAATAATGAGTGGAGTTCATATGGATAATAAAGAAGAATTGAAGAAAATCATACTTGAAAAAGCATGTAATGAAATTCAGCTGGATATTCAGGACAACAATGATAATGTTACTGTCACATCCAGTAAAATAGGGGGAAAGCCTTCTGTTCCCGCGGGATTCGTCTGGCCCAAATATCATGCTGATTATATGAAGAAAGATAAGCCTCTTGCATTTCTTGCGCAGTTTAATCTCGAAGAGATAGCGCCTTATGACAAAGATGGCATGTTCCCAAAGAATGGAATGCTCAGTTTTTTTTACACTCTTCTTGAAGATGATTTAATGTGGGGTACCGATCCGGAAGACAAGGGCTCTGCAAGGGTCTTTTACTTTGAAGATGTTGAAAGCCTGAAGCCGATAGAATTTCCGGAAGATATATATGAGGGCGGAAAGATAACAGAGAAGGCTGTGAAATTTAAGGTAGCGGTGGATTATCCCTCAAGTGAATTCCTTTATGACTTATGCGGTGGATTTCATAGCGATCTTTACTGGGATTGCTTAGTTGAGATTGGCTATGAGGATAAGCCTGCACATACTGACAAGCTCCTGGGGCATGCGAATTACGTTCAGCACAGCGCAGAGGCTACATGTGAGATGATGTACCGGAGCTTTAATGCCTTATATCCTTCCGATCAGGTGATAAATAAAGTAGATCAAAAGGCATTTGCTGAAGGCAGTGAGAACTGGGTGCAGCTCTTCCAGGTAGACCCAAATGATTCCGGCTATGATTACATGATGTGTGTAGATGGATTGATACATTTCTTTATACGAAAAGAGGATCTAAGGAACCGTAACTTTGAGGATATTCAATATATTCTCGAATGCGATTGATTTGCAGGAATGAAGATTGATACAGGAAGAAGTCTTGAACGAAGCAGAACTGTATAAGGAACTCGGAGTTTTAACAAAGGATAAGAGCAGGTGGGAAGAAAACATTCCATAGCTAGTATGCTGGGACATCTGGAGACAACAAACGAGCTTTGCTATAACTATGATATGTCCGAAACAGCAGAGAAAACAAGGGCTTTGGAAGAGTTATCATCAAAAATCATCAAATTCCAAGGAAATGGGCAAAAACAAAAAAAGACGGGAAGCACCTAAATAAGGCGTTTCCCGACCTTTAAACCAAGTAGCGAGAGGGGGACTTGAACCCTCGACACCGCGGGTATGAACCGCGTGCTCTAGCCAGCTGAGCTACCTCGCCATATGTTCGCTCGTCAATCACAAGC
>JAEEGJ010026577.1_pt1 | contig 11713 bp, 9 predicted proteins | sample 8958761 | NCBI WGS metagenome assembly JAEEGJ01 (sample SAMN16246546, study PRJNA631951) | gut metagenome | biome: gut microbiome; feature: rumen; material: RS-attached | host: Bos | place: Iran: Karaj | collected 2018-10
TTAACGAGAAAGGTCATGTGTATGTTACGCCAAAGAAGAATAACGTCCAGGTGGATTTGAAGGAAGTGGTCGATGAACTGGCTGCTGCCCATATCTCCGCACCTCTGCTGCTGCGTTTCCCTGACATTCTTGATACTCGTATCCAGTCAACGGCTGCTTGTTTCGAGAAAGCCACCAAGGAGTATAACTTCAAGGGTGACCACTATATCGTGTTCCCTATCAAGGTGAACCAGATGCGACCTGTCATCGAGGAGATTATATCGCATGGTGCCAAGTACAACATCGGACTTGAGGCAGGTTCAAAGCCTGAGCTTCATGCCGTTCTTGCGCAGCACATGGATTCTGACTCTATCGTGATCTGTAACGGTCACAAGGACCAGAACTTCATCGAGATGGCTTTGCTTGCACAGAAGATGGGTAAGCGTCTGTTCCTCGTTGTAGAGAAACTGCCAGAGCTCCGTATCATAGCAGAGACAGCAGCCAAGCTCAACGTGCGTCCGAACCTCGGAATACGTATCAAACTCGCTTCTTCAGGTGCAGGTAAATGGCAGGAGAGCGGTGGTGATGCCTCTAAGTTCGGTCTTAACTCTTCTGAGCTCCTTCTCGCACTCGAGATGCTTGACGAGATGGGACTTCGCGACTGTCTGAAGCTCATCCATTTCCATATCGGTTCGCAGATTACCAAGATCCGCCGTATCTCAACGGCTCTTCGTGAGGCTGCCCAGTACTATGTGCAGTTGCATCAGATGGGCTTCGGCATTGAGTTCGTGGATTGCGGTGGCGGACTTGGCGTTGACTATGACGGTACACGTTCAAGTAATTCAGAGTCTTCTGTAAACTACTCCATACAGGAGTATGTGAACGACTGCGTATATACCTTCGTTGATGCAGCCGACAAGAATGACATCCCTCACCCTACCCTTATATCAGAGGGTGGACGATCTCTTGCCGCACATCATTCCGTCCTTATTCTCGATGTGCTTGAAAGCGTGAGTGCACCACAGATGCCAGAGGATTTCCAGCCAAGCGAGAATGACCATCAGCTTGTTCACGACCTTACGGAGATATGGGACAAGCTATCTACCCGCTCCATGCTTGAGGACTGGCATGATGCCGAGGATATTCGCGAGGAGGCTCTCGACCTCTTCCGTCATGGTATCATCGACCTGAAGACACGCGCGCAGATTGAGTCACTCTATTGGGCTATCACTCATGAGGTTTCAGAACTTGCACACCATCAGAAGCATGTTCCAGATGAGCTTCGCAGTCTTGACAAGCAGATGGCAGACAAGTATTTCTGCAATTTCTCTCTCTTCCAGAGTATGCCTGACTCATGGGGCATAGACCAGCTCTTCCCTATCATGCCTATTCAGCGCCTTGACGAGCAGCCAACACGCTCGGCACAGATTCAGGATATAACCTGCGACTCTGACGGTAAGGTGGCTACCTATGTAAATGGCGGTCAGCAGACAAGTTATATTCCTTTGCATCCGGTAAAACAGGGCGAACATTATTATATAGGAGTATTCCTTGTCGGAGCATATCAGGAAATCCTCGGTAATATGCACAATCTCTTCGGAGATACCAATGCCGTTCATATCTCAGTTGATGACAATGGCTATCACATAGACAAGACAATTGATGGTGAGACCGTTGCCGATGTGCTTGAATATGTTCAGTACTCACCAAAGAACCTTGTACGTCGTCTTGAGATCTGGGTAGCAAAGTCAGTTAAGGAAGGTAAGATCACGCTCGAAGAGGGTAAGGAGTTTATCTCTAACTATCGTGCCGGCCTTTATGGCTACACATACCTTGAATAGTATTGTCTGTTAGGCTTTAAATAAAGGAAAAATGAAGAAAATCACTATAGTAAAGGTAGGAGGTGCAGTTGTTGAGGATGCTGCTCAGCTTGATGCACTTCTCGATAACTTCAGCAAGATTGAGGGTCCGAAGATTCTCGTACACGGAGGTGGTCGTCGTGCCACTAAGGTAGCAGCCTCACTCGGCATAGAAAGCGTTATGGTAGGCGGTCGTCGCGTTACCGATGCCCAGATGCTCGAGGTTGTGACAATGGTTTATGGCGGTCTTGTAAACAAGAACCTTGTTGCCAAGCTTCAAGCAAATAAAGTGAATGCCATCGGTCTCACAGGTGCTGATATGGATGTAATCCGTTCTCATAAGCGCCCATTGAAGAAAATGGAGGTTGATGGTGAGGAGAAGATGGTTGACTTCGGTTTCGTAGGAGACGTTGATCGCGCTGACGGCAAGGCTCTCGCAAGCCTCATCCAGCAAGGCGTAGTTCCTGTCATCGCTCCTCTCACTCACGATGGAAACGGAAATATCCTCAATACCAATGCCGACACAATGGCTTCTGAAACGGCAAAGGCACTTGCAAGCGAAGGATATGAGGTAACACTTATCTACTCATTTGAGAAGAAAGGCGTACTCCGAAATCCTGATGACGACGATAGCGTTATTCCGACCATCAACCACGCAGACTTCGAGCGCTACAAGGCCGACGGAACAATTTCTGGCGGTATGCTTCCAAAGATTGAGAATGCCCTCGCAGCAGTCGATGCAGGTGTTTCAAGGGTTATCATAACACTCGCCACAGCCATCGACGGCAATCACGGTACTATCATCAGCAAATAATAGTCACCGTTTTCTGCAAAATTTACGCTTAAATGTAAAAATAAGTTAAAAAAGGAAGGGCAAATGTAACTTTTGCCCTTTTATTATAGTCTTCAATTCAGAGCACAGATGAAGAATATCAGTTTCAAGACCGACGTACTTCCAATGAAAGACAAGCTCTTCAGGCTTGCCTTCCGCATCACGCTCAACCAGCAGGATGCAGAGGATGTTGTGCAGGAGACACTGATAAAAATCTGGAACCGGCACGATCAATGGGACGAGATAGAATCCCTCGAAGCCTGGGCGATGACGATAGCGCGAAATATGGCGCTTGACGTTCTTCGAAAACAAGACAATCACCGCACAGTTTCTTTGGATGAACCCACCACCCAACACCCATCACCTATCACCCATACTCCGTATGAGCAAATGATGGAAAAGGAACGCATCGCAATGGTTCGCAATCTGATGAATTCCCTACCCGAGAAACAACGCACAGCAATGCAGCTACGCGATTTCGAGGATAAGTCGTACAAGGAAATCGCCGCTATCATGCAGATAAGCGAAGACCAAGTAAAGATTAACATCTTCAGAGCGCGACAATTCATCAAGAAAACATACGATTCACTACAAGACAGTTAGTTTAATGCGATTTTCGCATTGCAAAACAAAAATATATGGACTATAAATACATTGAACAACTCTTAGAGCGCTACTTCAAGTGCGAGACCTCTTTGGAAGAGGAACGTATCTTGCGCACATTCTTCTCACAGAAGGACGTGCCGGTGACTCTGTTGCCTTATCGCGACTTGTTCATGTATGAGCAGTCTGGCATGGAAGAAGCGCACCTCAGCTCTGATTTCGACGAGCGTATGCTTGCTCTCATCGACGATGAGCCAAAGCATGTAAAGGCACGCACAATAACCATGCAAAGCCGCCTCCGCCCACTCTATAAGGCAGCTGCAGTAGTAGGTATCATCCTCTCTCTCGGACTTGCAGCACAGATGCCATACCAGCGCGAGGCACTTCAGGACGCACAGCAGTTCGCTGCTTCACACACCAAGGATTCAATCACCATCAACACAGCCAACAGCGTTGCGATGGCCGATTCTTCAAAGATTGACTCCATTAAGGCGTCCACATTAGTAAGATAATTTCTAAGCTTTTATCAAATAATTTTCTTGTTTACTAAAACTCAGTTGTGATAGCTTGTGAAAACTAGTCCGACTGATACCAGATAAGTTGAAAGTAGAGGTTAAAACCTGCAACTTTCAACTTTCTGCTATTATATACCCTTATATCCACAGGGGTATGAAATGTTAAGTATAGATTGCAGAATTCAGCAAAAAACAGGAAACTTTCAACGTTTTCTGAGTTTTTTCTCGTTAATATGGATTTTATTTCATATTTTTGCCAATGACTAATAAACTATTCTAGTATGGAGAACCTTAACAATACACAAAAAGAACAGACTGAGTCTAAACCTCTCAGCATCTGGAAGACACAGCAATTTCTTCGTGAAAAGGTCACGATGAACAAATGGTGCACAAATCTGCGCCGCGGTAACTCATTCGTTAGGTAGATTGATACCTGTTATTTCGGTTTTCGCCTTTGTTTCATGTCTTGCTTTCCTCATTTTGGAAGTTTAGAATGAAATAAAGGCGAATTTTTTTGTCTGATTTGGGGGATAGAATGTTAAAATAATAAAAATTATAAGAGTTCTTATATCAACTATGCTTATAATTTTATACATTTGTCGACCCACTTTATAAACTTTGGTTCAAACAGACATATTGTGGGTAAGACAACGAGATGCGTTTAATAGTTAAGACGATAATGACGGTATGCGTGCTCTGTTCCTTTATTGGCTGTAGGCAGAAGGAGGCAGAACGCGAGTATAGCTTGGTGCAAGTAGATTCTGTGACCTTCCGTTATAGTTCTACCATAGGCGAAGGCGTACTTCGACTTGTGGCGGTGACAGATTCCACAAACCGTATTGAGCACGTCAGAGGTGACAGCGTGGTAGATACATGGAAACTTGACTATCCTGTCTATCGCTTCACCTGTGGGGATATGACAGGCGACAGCATTCCCGAAGTCCTCGTAGGCACTATAAAGGCTACGCGCTACCGCCCAGAGAAAGACAAACGGCTGTTTATCTTCCATCTCTATAAAGGGCGGTTTATCCGACCGCTCTGGCTCGGCTCACGAGTTGGATGTCCGCTCATCGATTTCAAGGTAGAGACCGACACCGTACCTAACTTGGTACATACCTGGGAGCGCAAAGATGGCGATACCATCGAGGTGCTGTATCAGCTAAAAGGGTTTGGGTTGAAGTACAAAAGGACAGCCCCTAACCCCGACCCCTCCCCCGCTCGGGGGAAGGGAGTAGATAGTAGTTCCAATCAATAGAAGCCCCCTCCATCCCCCCAAGGGGGAGCTTTTTAGATAGTACTTCCAATCAAGACGTAAATAAAAAGAAACATTAATATAAACAATCCCCCTGTAGCGTACTAACGTAACTACTCCCTTCCCCCGAGCGGGGGAAGGGGCGGGGTTAGGGGCTGTTTTCTTTAATTTAATATGAAAAAATCTATCCTTCTCTTATTCTCAGCAGCATTGCTGATGGCATCTTGCAACGAGGTGCGTAAGGGTTCGCCAGAAGAGGCGGCAGAACTTATTAATGTGGAGTTCAATCCACATTCATTCCTTGTAACCGACAGTCTTCTGCCAAGGGAGATTGACCTGAACATGGACATAAGTGATATGACGTTGATGGAGCTGCGCATACTCCGTCACTATCCGTATGCACTCAAAGGTGTGTGGTTTATGGAAGAAGACCTCAACACTTTCTTTTCTCAAAAGACGAAGTGGTACACCGACCGATGCTATGACTATCTGGAGAAGCACGATTACAATGCGCTTCTTGACTTCAACAAGGCAGGAATCTCTAAGGAAGAGAAGGGCTTTATCATGCGTATTGACGCACGTATCGCAGAACTGAAGAAGTTGCAGATGACGGATGTGGATGGTCTTAAACTTGCCAATCCTGCTATGACGGTGAATATGTTCCAGATGGAGGAGGTGGATAAGCCATTCCTCAGTCATCTGGCACATCATAATTTTGCCATTATCCCTACAAAAAACGAACAGCTCTTTAGTGTCTACGAGGAAAATGACTATAAGATGATGCCGAGCTACATCACCACGGATGTATTCCTTCAGGCATACCACATGTATTTCGGTTATGTGCTGAAATCTTTGGAGAAAGATTGCTTCGTGCCTCGTATTAGTGCGATGAATACGGCAATGTATAAGAAGGCGATGGAGATTGCTGCAAATACTTCGGATGCAGAGCTAAAGGATTTGGCGGAATTCAATGCAGCTTATTTCTCTGTTGCTAACGAACTCCTTACAGGCGAACATCTTGAAGCCCCTGCTTCATATAAGGAAAAGGCAGAACTAGAGATTACTAATGTGTTCGGCTATACAGCTGCCATTTCTCCTATGATGGGTAAGGAGATTCTTTTCAACTATGACCTCTTCAAGCCACGTGGTCACTATACCCGCAATCAGCAGTCAGAAAGATATTTCAGGGCTATGATGTGGTTGCAGACATTCACTTTCTGTAGCGAGCAGAAAAAGGCAGTTAAGCAAGCTGCCATGATGGCTTACCTTCTGAATAACATCGACAAGAAAGTAGCAAATGAGGGACTTGGAGTTTACAAGACCCTCGACTTCCTTATGGGTGAGCCTGATAATGTGGCTGTTGTTGATGTGGCCGACTATCTTACTGCCAAGAAAATCATGACAGTTGACAAGGTGGTAGATGCTTCTACCCTGAAGGATATCAACACAAAACTTGCCTCTCTGTTTAAGACTCGCAATCGCATCACCTCAAAGATTCCAGAAAAGAATGCGAAGAATCCTGAGAAGGATTGTGAGAACAAGATGAACTTCATGCCACAGAGATATACGCCTGACGGATATGTGCTTAGCCGTATGTACGATGAAAAGGCAAATTCCAAGGTGCCATTCCCTCGCGGACTTCATGTATTCTCTGCTTTTGGCGTTGATGCAGCCGACAGACTCAATGCTGATTACTATCAGGATGCAGAAAACTGGAAAGGCTATGCCGACGAGATGAAGAAGATGAAGGCAAAGATGTCAAAGTTTGCCGATTGGGATAAGTCTATGTATAACAAGTGGATGCAATGCCTTGTAGAGCTTCAGAAGCCAAACAAGGACTATCCTGACTATATGAAGACCGACTCTTGGCAACGTAAGAACCTCAACACGGCACTTGCTTCTTGGGCAGAGCTGAAGCACGATGCCATTCTCTATGCCGAGCAGCCTATCGGCGCAGAGTGTGGTGGCGGTGGCGAGTTCCCTGACCCTATCCGTATGGGATATGTAGAGCCTAACCTTAATTTCTGGCAGAAAATGAAGGATATGATTAGTCTTACAAAGTCGCTCCTTACCAAAAACGGACTTATGACCGAGGCATTGAAGAGCCGTACCTCTACCCTTGAGGACTATATGGACTTCTGTATAAAGGTGTCAAAGAAGGAACTTGAAGGTAAGATGCTCAGCGAAGAAGAATACAGCGAGATAAAGTGTATGGGAAGTTCCATCGAATGGTTTACACTGAGTGTTATTGACCCAGATTCTGAACTTACCGACTGGGATGAGGTGAAGGGTGCAGAACGTTCTGTAGCTCTTGTTGCTGATGTCTTTACCCGTAATATTCTTGGTTGCAAAAAGTGCGGAATCCTTTCAGAAGCAACCGGTAATGCAGATATAATATACGTGGTTGTTGTAATCGACGGTAAGATATTCCTGACAAGAGGCGCAACCCTGAGCTACTATGAGTTCGTTAATCCGCTTAACCAACGCTATACTGATGAGGAATGGCAGAAGAGACTTGAGAAGAACGATGTACCTGCACGTCCGTTGTGGGTACAGCCACTTATCCTCGACAAGAAACTAAAGCATAATGAGGAAATTTTCTTTAGTTCAGGCTGTTAGGCTATGGGTGATAGGTGTTGGGTGTTGGGTGATAGCGGCTTGCTCTCCCACTCCACCTGCCACCCCATCCTCGCTCACCATACTCTTCACGGGCGATGTTCTCCTTGACCGTGGTGTGCGTAATATCGCAGAGCATAGGGGTGTAGAGTATCTCTTTGAGGAAGTAACGCCTGTATTCCGTGAGGCTGATGCTGTGGTCGTGAATCTTGAATGTCCACTCACAGATACCATATCGCCTGTCAATAAGAAGTATATCTTCCGTGCTGATGCCCGCTGGGCAAAGGATTTGAAAGCCGTAGGTATCACGCATGCAGCAATGGCAAACAACCATACCAACGATCAAGGGCGACGAGGACTACAGGCTACTGCACAGCATCTTACCGATGCCGGTATCACCCCATTAGGCTATGGCCGTAACTTCAAGGAACAGATGTCGCCTGTCCTTATAGAGAAAGACGGTATCAGCGTGGCTCTATTCAACGCCACCACTCTCACGATAGAAAACTGGTGCAGAATTGACGATAAGCCAGGCTTTGCCCAGCCGTCAGAAGCAGAACTTCTCGATGAAATCGATGATTTCCACCATAAGCATCCCGACACTCATATCGTAGTTGTGCTCCATTGGGGAGTGGAGTTTCAGCCCTACCCCAGCATCCGTCAGCGAGCCCTTGCCAATAAACTTTCCGAAGCAGGAGTAGCCGCCGTCATAGGGCATCATCCGCATATCCTCCAGCCTATTGACACCATCGGCACCATGCCGGTATATTACAGCATCGGTAACTTTGTCTTTGACCAGAACATCCCCAAAGCAAAAGAATCCATGATTGCCCGTCTCGCCTTCCATAGCGACGGAACACTAAATGCGGACTCTATATCCGTGAGGATTGAAGGCGGAAGACCAATCCCACATACCATAAAATAACGTGAGTTCGACGAATTTGCAACTTTTCGAATTATAATACACCTTTGGTGTTAACTGACAAGAATTACCAATCTACGCAATCTTTTTCCCATAAATATTCATTTTTTATTGGTTGAAGATTGGTAAGATTGGTAATTATTGTCAGTTAAAAGCTGCTTACAGCTTGCTATAAAGGAATTGGTCGAACTCACGATAATTTGTCCTTACAAACAGAAAATGTAAATAGAAATGCAAAAACACGGGAGAATATTTTGTGATTTTAAGAAAAATCAGTACTTTTGCACCCATGCGAGGATATTTCGCACATTGCAAGCAATTAATCCCCTAAATTGCAAGCAATAACCCCTTTAATCAAAAATGATTATCCGCAATTACCCGAAGCGCCCCAAAGGGGCAATGAGCTAATTTCCCCAAGACAAAGCCTTAGGCTGTTAGCCTGCTAACCTTACAGGCTGTTTATCGGGTATATGTGAATATCAATCTATTAACTAAAAACTAAACATAAAGAAAATGGAAAGACATAGAACGACTTTATCTTTTCTTACGGAGAGCAAGACCTCTGCCGCCGAGTTCTCCTCCATGCGACGAGTGGCTATGACTCTGCTCGTTATGTTTCTCATGACAGCAACAGGAACATGGGCACAAGAGGGCTCAGATGTAACGACTACGGTGGAGTCCGAAGATACCGAGGAAAGTATTTCTCTGATTTACACTATCACCAATGAAGACCAAAGACAAGCAAAGGTGTCAGGGTATAAATATGAAGGAGAAAAACTTCAAACATTAAACATCCCTACCACCGCTATAATTAATGGTAACAGCTATTCAATTACAAGCATTGGTGATGACGCATTTAAGGATTGTAGCAGCCTTAAATCTGTCACTATCCCCAACAGCGTGACAAGCATTGGGTATCGTGCATTTGCATATTGTGAGAATCTTGCATCCGTCATTATCCCTAATAGCGTGACGAGCATTGGTAATCGTGCATTTGCATATTGTGAGAAACTTGCATCTGTAACTATCTCTATCAACGTGATGAGCATTGGTGACGACACATTTAGGGAATGTAAAAACCTTGCATCTATTACCATCCCTAATAGCGTGACAAGCATTGGTAGCCATGCATTTGATAACTGTATCAGCCTTGGGTCTGTCATAATTGGTAACAGCGTGACAAGCATTGGTAGTTACGCATTTAATGACTGTGAAAGTCTTGAATCAATCACTATCCCTGAGAGCGTGACAAGCATTGGTAGCCATGCATTTGATAACTGTATCAACCTTAAGTCTGTCATAATTGGTAACGGCGTGACAAGCATTGGTAGTTACGCATTTACGGGTTGTGATGTTCTTGGATCCGTCACGATTGGTAACAGCGTGACGAGCATTGGTAGTTACGCATTTAATGGCTGTATCAACCTTGACCCTCTCATTATCCCTAACAGCGTGACGAGCATTGGTGAGCATGCATTTTATGAATGTACCTGTTTTGACTCTGTCGAGATTCCTAACAGCGTGACGAGCATTGGTCCTTCCGCATTTTCTGGCTGTAGCAGTCTTAAATCTGTCGAGGTTGGTAACAGCGTGACGAACATTGGTGATAATGCCTTTGCGAATTGTGAAGAACTAGAATCGATTACTCTCAATAGCAATCCGAAGATTGGCACAAATGTCTTTAATAACACACCTGCTACTGTAACAATGAACCTGACAGCAAGCGATATAAACGGGGACAAATGGACCACCTTCTATAACAATGGCTATAAGTTCCAGGCAGATGATAATACAACTGTGTATAAGGGAACAGTAGATGGCTCATTCCTCGTGCTGACAGAGGTGGAAGACAAAATTGTTGATTCTGGCACAGCGGTAATACTGAAGTCAACAGACAATCCTATCGTAATGACTCTTACAGATTCTGAGAGTAGCGATACAAACGACAACGACCTGCGCGGTATCAGCGACAGGACTTTGCGCACCGACGTTATAGCCAATATCAGCGATGCTGACGCGATATACACAATGGGCAATACACAGGCGGGCTTCGGTTTCCACAGATATACAGGCAACTATGTTCCTGCAGGCAAGGCTTTCCTTCCACTCAATACGAACAATGGAGCTAAGGCTCAGAGCCTTACTATGGTATTTGCCAACCTGACAACAGAGGTTAGTGAATTACAAGATACAAATTATTCACAAAGCTCATCAAGCAATGCAAGTTCCCCAATTTACGATTTGAATGGTAGAAAGGTTAGTGAGAATAACTTGAAGCCAGGCATTTATGTAAAGAATGGAAAGAAGTTTGTTGTGAAGTAATTTATTGGTCAAAAGGCTAAAGACTTTAGACATTAGACATTAGCCTTTAGACATTTAATAAACCTTAAAACCCTAAAACAATGGCAAAGAAAGAATATATGAAGCCCGCAACGAGGCTATTTAAGATACGTCGCCACGACCACTTACTCCAAAGTAGTCCAGATCCATCACGTGGGATAAAAATCTACGATGACGAGATGAATAATGAGGATGATGTGATGTAGGTATGAATATCCCCCGCAACCTTTGTAGGCTATGGGGGATATCTCTTTTCATTTCCTATTTATCCTCAAATTGCAATATAGAGATTACAATTTTATATTAAGAAAAAGAGTTTTTAAAAAACTCGTCACTCATCACCCGTAACGCTGTAAGTTATTGTAGCATTGGCGCTTACAACGTTGATTCACCCTATACCACTCGTCACCACACTCATCACCTAAATCGCTGTATCTTATTGTGAACGTGAATGTTATATGCGTAATTTACCCTATCCCCACTCGTCACCCTAAAAAAGGTGACGAGTGAATGAACCTTGCAACTTGTTCTATATCAGAATGATATGTTATATGAGGGTGATGAGTGGGTGACGAGTGAAACGAAATGAATCACCGCTGTAATTCTCTGATGCACACATCATTACAACGCTACGGGTGATGAGTTGACGAGTAGTGTAAAAATTCTGTTTGTCTTTTCCTGATTTTGGTTTACAGTTTTTGGTTATTATTAAACTGGATTTGTTGACATCATTCTGAAATAGTTGTCATATTCCTGAAAAGGTTCACACATTCCTGATTTCGTTGACATCGTACT
>JAEEGJ010026580.1_pt1 | contig 11713 bp, 7 predicted proteins | sample 8958761 | NCBI WGS metagenome assembly JAEEGJ01 (sample SAMN16246546, study PRJNA631951) | gut metagenome | biome: gut microbiome; feature: rumen; material: RS-attached | host: Bos | place: Iran: Karaj | collected 2018-10
GGTCACGTCGAGCGCGTTGCGGCTGAAGCGTTTACCGTGGCAGACTTCGCACGTCAGGGTGATGTCGGCCATGAACTGCATTTCGATGGTGATGAAACCGTCGCCCTTGCACTCCTCGCAGCGACCGCCGGGGGAGTTAAACGAGAAGAACCCTGCGTTGTAGCCCATCTGCTTGGACAGCTGTTGCTGGGCGAACAGCTGGCGTATCTCGTCAAAGGCCTTCAGGTAGGTCGCCGGGTTGCTGCGTGTGCTCTTGCCGATGGGGCCTTGGTCGATAAATTCCACGGCCGACAGTCGGCTCAGGTCGCCCCCGATACCGCTGTGGCTGCCAGGCGTGTCGGCGCTCTGGTCAAAGTGACGTGCCAGCGCGGGGTAGAGTATCTTGCCCACCAGGGTGGATTTGCCCGAGCCGCTGACACCGGTCACCACGGTCATCACGCCCAGCGGGAACTTGACATCGATGTTCTTGAGGTTGTTCTGGGTAGCGCCCTTGACCTCAATATATTGGCTCGACTGGCGCCGCTGGCGGGGCACGGGTATCGAGAGCGCGCCGGTCATGTAGCGGGCAGTGTAGCTCTCGGTAGCGCTGGCGAGTTGGTCCACGGGACCTTGGTAGGTGATACGGCCGCCGTTGCGTCCAGCCTCGGGACCCACGTCGATGAGGTAATCGGCATTGCTGATGATTTCCTCGTCATGCTCCACGACCACCACGGTGTTGCCCAGTTGCTGCAGCATGCGCAGCACGTGGATCAGCCGGTGGGTGTCACGCGGATGCAGGCCGATGGATGGCTCGTCGAGGATATAGACCGAACCCACAAGCGAACTGCCCAATGCGGTCGCCAGGTTGATGCGTTGGCTCTCGCCGCCCGATAGTGTTGCCGACAGGCGGTCCAGCGTCAGGTAGCCCACCCCCACGTCGCACAGGTATTCCAGGCGGCTGTTGATCTCAGTGAGCAGGCGCTTGGCGATGGCGGCATCGGTCTCGTCAAGCTGCAGGTCTTTGAACCATTGCCGCAGGTCCTTGACGGGCATGCACACCAGCTGGCTGATGGTCATGCCGCCCACTTTGACATAGGATGCCTGGGGCTTGAGGCGGCTGCCATGGCAGTCGGGGCACACGGTGCGACCGCGGTAGCGGGCCAGCAGCACGCGGTACTGGATAGCGTAGGACTTACTCTTGATCCACTCAAAGAAACCGTCGATGCCTGGCCACTCGCTGTCCCCGGTGCCGTGCCACAATAGGTCTAACTGCTCGCGTGACAGGTCGTTGTAAGGCTTGTGGATGGGGAAATCGTGCCGTGCTGCTACATGGATGAACTGGCGTTTCCACTCGTTCATCACTTGGCCGCGCCAGCACATCACCGCGTCGTCGTAGACCGAGCGGCTGCGGTCGGGCACCACCAGCGACTCGTCGATGCCGATGACTGTGCCGAAGCCTTCACACGTGGGGCAGGCGCCCAACGGGTTGTTGAAGTTGAACATCAGGTCGCTCGGCTCATCGAAGGTCATCCCGTCCAGTTCAAACCGTTTGGAGAAACGGTGCTCTGTCATTGTCCCGTCGGGCTGCCAAACGACCACGATGCACTCGTCCTTGCCCTCGTAGAAAGCCGTCTGCAGCGAGTCCAGCAGGCGAAGCTCGTCGTCGCGGCTGTGGGTGACCGCCAGGCGGTCGATGAGCAGGCGGTAATCATCGGCTGCCACAGCAGCACCGCTGGCCATCACTTGCGCGATATCGACAAATTTGCCCTCTCGCGTCATCAGTCGAGAATAGCCGCCCTTGACCAGGATATCGAGCTGCGTCATCAGGTCGCGCCCCTCAGGCACAATGATTTCGGTCAGCAGCGCCAGGCGGGTGCCGTCAGGGTAGGAGTTGATGCAGTCGATGACGTCGTTGGCCGTGTGCTTCTTCACCACTTGTCCCGAGATGGGGGAGTAGGTCTTGCCCACGCGGGCGAACAGCAGACGCAGGTAGTCATAGATTTCAGTGCTTGTGCCGACGGTACTGCGGGAGTTGCGCGTCACGGTGCGCTGCTCGACGGCAATGGCAGGTGGCAGGCCGCGGATGAAGTCGCAGTCGGGTTTGGTCATGCGGCCCATGAACTGACGGGCATAGGACGACAGGCTCTCGACATAGCGGCGCTGACCCTCGGCATATAGCGTGTCGAACGCCAGCGACGATTTGCCGCTGCCCGACAGGCCCGTTACCACAACGAATTTGCCGCGCGGTATCGCCACGTCAACATTCTTGAGGTTGTTGACGCGAGCCCCTTTAATGATGATATCCCCTGATGTAGCCATTGCGTTAAATTGGACGGCAAAGATAGTGCAAGTCGAGCGGAAAACAAAATTTATTTTGATTTTCCCGAGGCGCAGCCTATCTTCGACGAAGTCAAAGATACGCATTTTTTGTCGAGGCGGGCAAATGAGTGGAATAGTAAACTAGGCAACCGCACCAAAATTGTGTTGTTAATGTCTCGATTCAAGACGCCCTGAGGGCGGCCATCTGAGCAACTCCGTGTGCCGCCAGCGAACCGCCTTACAGGCGTTGTGAACATATGCGAGCAATCATGAAACCTTAGCGGCTTGGCGTATTAGCGTGAGGCCCAATGGGATGCGAATGCCAATCCATTCAATCCGCAAAATCCGCCGGCCCAACGGAGCGTGGATGCCATAGTTATTATGAACAACAGTTATTTGTTTTTTTGTCTTTTTGTTGCCAAGTGTTGATATTTTTTGTATTTTTGCGACAAATAGCAATAATAACCTCTAAAAATACGGGATTATGAAAAATAAAACACTTTTATTCCGACTGTTCGCTCTGGTGGCGGCGATGATGTGCGCCCTGGGTGCTAGCGCTATTGAGGCCTATGCCTGCTACACGTCATCGAACACGACGCTGACGTTCTACTACGACAACCTGCGCAGTTCCCGCACAGGAACGACCTACGACCTGAACACGGGCAGCCTCTATACTGACTGGGACGAAGACGGCACCAAAGACTATGTGACCAAGGTGGTCTTTCACTCGTCGTTTGCCAATTATCGCCCGACGACCACCTACGATTGGTTTTTCGGCATGCATAACCTTCGATCCATCACGGGCATAAGTAACCTGAACACCAGCGAGGTCACCAATATGGCTTTTATGTTTCAAAGTTGCGATCTGTTGACGAGCATTGACTTGAGCCATTTCAACACGTCAAAAGTGACAGATATGAGCGGTATGTTCGCTAACTCTACTGGTTTGACAAGTCTTGACTTGAGCAGTTTCAACACGTCCCGGGTGACCAAGATGCGTAACATGTTCTCTAGCTGCAGCAATCTGCGGACCATCTATGTGGGCAGTGGCTGGAGCACAGCTGCTGTGACAGCCTCCTCAAATATGTTTACAAACTGCACCAGCCTGGTGGGTGGACAGGGCACGACCTACAATTCCTCGAACCCGATGGACAAGACCTACGCCCATATCGACGGTGGCACGAGCAACCCGGGCTACTTCAGCGAATTCAAAGAGTCCTATGCCTGCTACACGTCGTCGAACACGACGCTGACGTTCTATTACGATAGCCAGCGCAGCAACCGCCCGGGCACGACCTACGACCTGAACACGGGCGACAACTTTGCCGGTTGGATCACTGATGGCACCTATGCCAATGTGACCAAGGTGGTCTTTGATGCCTCGTTCGCTGGTGCCCGCCCGACGACCACCTTTGATTGGTTCGTTGGCATGGCCTATCTTCAATCCATCACGGGCATAAGCTACCTAAACACCAGCGAGGTCACCAATATGGCAGGGATGTTCGGTTACTGCGCAGGTCTGACGAGCCTTGATTTAAGCCACTTCAACACATTCAAGGTGACCTCTATGGGCGCGATGTTCTATTACTGCAACAGCTTGACGAGCCTTGACTTGAGCAGTTTCAATACGTCCAAGGTGACCGAGATGGGTTACATGTTCGGTGACTGCAGCGATCTGCGGACCATCTTTGTGGGCAACGCCTGGAGCATCTCGGCTGTGACGTCTTCAGATGATATGTTCTATAACTGCACCAGCCTGGTGGGCTGCCGTGGCACGACCTATGATGAGAACCATGTGGACAAGACCTATGCCCACATCGACGGTGGCACGAACAACCCGGGCTACTTCACCGCCGAGGGTGATGAGCCGTGGGAGGCCTATGCCTGCTACACGTCGTCAAACAAGACGCTGACGTTCTACTTCGACAACCAGCGCAGCAGCCGCCCGGGCACGACCTACGACCTGAACACAGGCAGTAACCTCCCCGGTTGGTACAACGACGGCACCTATGCCAACGTGACCAATGTGGTATTTGACTCCTCATTTGCCAATGCACGCCCGACTTCGACCTGCGCTTGGTTTGTTGATATGGAGTATTTGCAAACGATTACGGGAATGACTTATTTGAACACGAGTGAGGTGACCAATATGGCTTGGATGTTCGCTGCCTGTATGCGTTTGCCGAGTCTCGATGTGAGCAATTTCAATACTTCAAATGTGACAGACATGTATTCCATGTTCTATGGATGCGCTTCGTTGACAAGCCTTGACGTGAGCAATTTCAACACGGCTAAGGTAACGGATATGGAAAGCATGTTTGAGAGCTGTTACAACTTGACAAGCCTTGACTTGAGCAGTTTCAACACGTCCCGCGTGACTGAGATACGTTATATGTTCACTGACAACAGCAATCTGCGGATCGTCTATGTGGGCAATGGTTGGAGCACGGCGGCTGTGACGAACTCAGATGATATGTTCTATGGCTGCACGAGCCTGGTCGGTGGTCAGGGCACGACCTATAGCGACTCGAATCCGATGGATAAGACCTATGCCCATATTGACGGCGGCACGAGCAACCCGGGCTATTTCACCGCCGAGGGTGATGAGCCGTGGGCCGGTCTTGAGGCCTATGCCTGCTACACGCCGTCGAACACGACGCTGACATTCTACTACGACACCCAGTACAGCAGCCGCCCAGGGACAACTTACGCCCTGAACATGGGCTTCAACGATACCGGTTGGAACACCGATGGCACCAATGCCAGTGTGACCAAAGTGGTCTTTGACCCCTCATTTGCCGATGCCCGACCGACGACCACCTGCTTTTGGTTTTATAATATGGCCAATCTTCAATCCATCACAGGCATGGAATACCTGAATACCAGCGAGGTTACCAAGATGGCTTATATGTTTTCTGGTTGCAATCAATTGTCGAGCCTTGATCTAAGCCACTTTAACACCGCGAATGCGACTAACATGCAAGGCTTGTTCAATAGCTGCAGCAACTTGACAAGCCTTGACTTGAGCAGTTTCAATACGTCACAGGTGACCGATATGGCTTTCATGTTCTGGAACAACAGCAATCTGCGGACCATCTATGTGGGCAGTATCTGGAGCACTGCGGCTGTAGCGACCTCAAGTAATATGTTCAATAACTGCACTAATTTGGTGGGCGGCCAGGGCACAACTTGGAACTCATCCAACCCGAAGGACAAGGCCTATGCCCACATCGACGGCGGCACGAGCAACCCGGGCTACTTCACCGCAAAGAACGCCGGCCTGCGTGGCGACGTGGACGGCAGCGGCAACGTGAGCATCGACGACGTGACGGCGCTGATCGACTACCTGTTGGGCTCCAATTCCAGCATCAACATTGCCAATGCCGATACCGACCAGAGCGGCAACGTGAGCATCGACGATGTGACGGCACTCATCGACTACCTGCTGACTGGACGATGGAGTTAGGAGTGAGGAGTTATCGGCATCTGCGCTTCTTTGCCTAACGCTAAGGCGCTAAGCGTTTTTTAGAAACAAGCAAAACAAGGTATCCGCATCCCTGTTCGTCGAGGGGTGCGGATACCCGTTATTTGACCCCAGATGTCTCATTAAACACTACACCTTATCCACGGCTTCGCTATTCATTTTTTCCGTTTTTTCTTTTTTTTCTTTTTTCCGCGTGTGCACGTGTGCTGTGACCTGATTGCCTCATCAAACATGATGCTGTACCCATTAAACTGCGAGCACCGTGTGCATCGACTGAAACTAATCAGCCCCTTTTCTTGCATTTTTGTGGAATTTTTGTTTTATTTGCAGCAGATATGAACTTCTAATCTTGAATGCTTATGAAAAATCAAACTTTTCTCCTCCGTTTTGCCGTCCTGGTGGCGGCGATGATGTGCGCCCTGAGTGCCACTGCCTACGACTTCCAGTCGGGCAATGTGTATTATAACATCACTGGTGCCAACACTGTAGAGGTGGCCTCCAAGGGCACCTATACCAACTCCTACAACGGCTGGGTGAACATTCCCGAGACGGTGACCTATCAGGGCACGACCTATACGGTGACAGGTATAGGTACTACGGCGTTCATGAATAGCCCCACCCTGGAGCATGTCTCGCTGTCCAAGACGATACAGGTAATCGGGGACTTGGCCTTCAAGAACTGCCCGTCGCTGGAGTCGGTTTACTGCCACGCGATGACGCCGCCCGTAATGGGAGACGGCGTGTTTGACGAGTCTGTCGTGGATAACTTGTCCGTCGGTGTCCCCATGTCGGAACTCCCGGCCTATGAGAATGCCGAGGGTTGGTATGAACTGCCGTTGTTTGAGCTGAACTATGATTTCGAGCAGGACGGCATCTTCTATCTCTTCGGTAGCGATGGCACGGCGTCGGTGACGCAAAAGGAAGACCACTTCAACTACCTGGCCTATCAGGGCTATGTCGATATTCCCTGGACGGTGACCTATCAGGGTACAACCTATATGGTGACCGGAATAAGTCCAAACGCATTCGCTGGTTGCGACTACTTGGAAGGCGTGTGCATCGGTTACAATGTCAAGGACGTCGGCACTGGCGCTTTTGATGGCTGCACGAGCCTGAAGCGCGTGACGATTCCCGAAAGTGTAACAATCATCCGCAATAGGGCGTTCCGTGGCTGTACAAGTCTTGAGACCATCATCTGCAATGCCTGGACTCCACCGACGATTTATGCCGCCACCTTCGAGTCTTCGACCTACAACAACGCGACGCTGCGCGTGCCCTACCAACGCAAGAGCCAATATCAGGCAGCCAACTACTGGCAGAACTTCCTGAACATCGAGGGGTCCTACGACCTTTACGAGGCGCTGAACCCAGACGGTGAGTTCGAGTTGGAGTCTGAAGGCGTATTTGCCTGGACCACGGAGGAAGAGGGCGGCCGCATCTACGCCATGTCGAGCAATGCGGGAGTGCCCAACAGCACCTCGTCGCTGACCGCCTGGATATATCTGGAAGAGGCGAACTATGCCCTTTCCTTCGACTTCAAGGCATGGGGCGAGGGTTCTGGGGTTAATGATCGTGACGCGTGCGTCTTCGAAATCGATGGTGTTGAGCAGTTCCGCTACGGAAACCGCGATAACGAATGGGAGACGTACAAAGTGGATTTGACGCCAGGATTGCACACCTTGAAATGGAGGTACATCAAGGGCGGCAGCGTCAATCCCGAGGGCGACTACTTCGCTGTGGACAACGTGTCTATTACGGCCAAACCCGTGATACGTGGTGATGTGGACTTTGACGGCAGCGTGACTATTGCCGACGTGACTGCATTGATCGACCTCTTGTTAAATGGCAATACGGCTTCAGTTAGTCTCACTGCCACCGATTGCGACCGTGACGGCAAAGTGACCATCGGCGACGTGACTGCCTTGATCGACTACCTCTTGAGTGGTCACTGGTGATTCTTAAGCGGGTCAGCGCCCCGCTAGTGAAAGGATAACAGCGATTTGGCTGTCTCAACAATAATGATTACCTTTGCACGGCTTTTTTCCGAAAAGGCCGTGCAATGCTTTAAACACCTTAGTCTGAGGCACCCTGGGGTGCGGATGCTATTCGTTTAAATTTGCGTAATTTGAAGTTTAACAACATTAATAACCATAAAATAAAAGACTAATGAAATTGTTAGAAGGAAAAGTGGCGCTCATTACTGGAGCTGCCAGGGGCATCGGCAAGGCCATCGCCTTGAAGTTTGCTGCTGAGGGTGCCGACATCGCATTCACCGACCTCGTTATTGACGACAACGGCAAGCAGACCGAACAAGAAATTGCTGCCTTGGGCGTGAAGGCCAAGGGCTATGCCAGCAATGCTGCCAGCTTTGACGAGACCGAGGCCGTGGTGAAGCAGATCCACGAGGACTTTGGCCACATCGACATTCTGGTCAACAACGCCGGTATCACCAAGGATGGTATCATGCTGCGCATGACCGAGCAGCAGTGGGACGCTGTCATCGCCGTTAACCTGAAGAGTGCGTTCAACTTTATCCACGCCCTGGTGCCCATCATGATGCGCCAGCGCAGTGGCTCTATCATCAATATGGCATCGGTAGTGGGCGTTCACGGTAATGCCGGTCAGGCCAACTACGCCGCCAGCAAGGCCGGCCTCATCGCCCTGGCCAAGAGCATTGCCCAGGAGATGGGTAGCCGCGGCATCCGTGCCAACGCCATCGCTCCGGGCTTCATCGATACTGACATGACCAAGGCCCTGCCCGAGGAAGTGCGCAAGGAATGGTGCCAACGCATCCCCCTGCGCCGCGGCGGCACCGTCGAGGACATCGCCAATGTGGCTACTTTCCTCGCCAGCGACATGTCGAGCTATGTCAGCGGCCAGGTCATCCAGGTCGATGGCGGCATGAACATGTAATTGCTTGCCAAGAAATAAAAGCAAGCGGGACGCACTGTCATGATTTGCGTCCCGCTTGTATTCTATTCTGTGATATCAGTCCTCGCCGTCGGCGACCTCGCACTGGCACATCTCGCGATATTCCTGCCAATCGGGGTCTTCCTCGGCCTCAAACTCAAGGGGTAGGGCGGGGAGGTCTTGCAGCGCCTCGTTGAACTTGCGCTGGAAGATGTGCAGGCTGCGGGTGTAAAAGACCCAGTTGCGCTGCCCGTCACCGGTATAGATGCCTGTGAGCACTGCCACGGGGTCACGGTCGAAGCTCTCGTTGAGCGCATCGGTGACCTGTTCCATCACTTTGCTGTCGGCATAGGATGGCAGTCCCTTGCTGTCGCCATCGTATGGCAAAGTGACCTCGACACGATAGCGGTACAGCCCCGTCTGAATCACATTGTCCAACGAGCGGCGACCTGTCACTAGTACAAGGTTGCCTTTCTCACCCTCGGCGGGAGCGGTCCACCAGTCGTCGCTGATGATCAATTTAGCCATGATAGAATTTCCTTTAAGTCAATGAATGCAGCCGTTGAGCGCGACTCATTGAAGATCAATTAGGATAAACGAACTCAATGTGTTCATACTTCAAGTCCCTGTCGTTGCCCTGGGCGCGGGAAGCGAACACATAGAATGTAGCCTTCACCTGCTTGAATTCTTCGCCGTACACCCCTTTGGCCAAAGAGGTCTTTACCTCTTCCAAGAAGGCCATGAACTTGGGCTTGAATTCATCGAATTTCTTCGCGGCTTCGGCATCGGCAGTGGCAAATTCCGAGGCTTCGCCAGTGCTGTATTTGACACTCCTGTCATACACCACTTGGTTGTCATGGATCCACTTTTGGATGTCGGCGGAGAGCTGTTCGGGACCACTGAATGATACCTCGCCGGCCGAGATGGTATAAGTCACAAACAACGGATAATCGGGATCCTCATGGACGTCGAATTCACACGATGCTGTAATGCCGGCAACGGCGATCAGGCTAATCAGTAAGAGTGCTAATGTATAGATTTTCTTCATTTTGAAAAGTATATTTATTTCAAGGCGCAAATTTACTCATAATTGCTCTAACTCAATCAAAAGTCTCTAATAATTTTGCCGTTTGGGCAATATTTAGATGTGAAAAAGGTGTAAAAGACATTAAAAATTGGTCTAAAAAGCAGATTTTATCACCAGAATTAGTTGTTAATAACTTTTTTTGAGTAATTTTGCGCCCTGTTAGACTGGTCAACCAGTACTAAGGACTAGAAACTGAAAAAGATTTCAATGAATAAGACATTATTGACGATTGCCACGTTTGGATTGTTGACGCTGTTCACGTCGGCCTATTATTTGGCACCTGCCGATAGCCGCATCGGTTACAGGGCTCCCTCTCTGGCGCTGGGCAATAGCAACAACGATTTGTCACCCTTGCAGCAGCATCGCGGTAGCAACGTGCTGCTGACTTTTTGGTCTTCGGCTGACGCCCAGTCGAGGCTTGACAACATGCGTTATGATCGTCTTTCACGAAATGACCATGCCGCCTATACCCATGTATCGGTGAATATGGACCGCAGCGAGAGTGTCTTTGACAATGTCATTGTACTGGATAATCTGGACCGTTCATCACAGTTCTTCTCATCGGTAGAGGCGCAGGCCGATATCATCAAGAGCTGGCGCCTGGAGGAAGGCTACCACTCTTTCCTGCTCGATGCACAGGGGGTAATCATTGCTGTTGACCCCGACGAGCGCACACTGGCGCAACTGCACTAATCAGTATTTTTTTCTCGTTTCTTGAAGGTGGGATGAATGAGCCACCTGAACAGTTTGATTTTGCTCATCACGAACAGAATCAGTATCGTTACGGCCGTGTAGAGGATGACGAAGGGGAACGTGAGGGGCAGACCGTAGGGTTTGACCACCCCAATCATCATCAGGGTCAGGATGAACATGTGGTACAGGTAATAGAACAAGCTGTCTCGGCCTATGGGACGCAGCCACTTGATGTCGCGGGTGAGGTTAAAGACCAGCAACGACACCACGATAGAGCAGGTATAGACCATCACCTTTTCGGGCAGGCCTGCGATGCCGTAGTAATCGGCTCCGTTCATGATGTTACCACAGCGAGGGAAGAGCCAGAACAGCAAGGGCAGGAGTACCACAGCAACGGCAGCATGAACCTTGTTATTATGCCACAATGGGGTGTTGAAATCACCCTGCTTGTAGTAAAATCCCATCAGGAAGAAGGGGTAGAAATTCATTGTGCGCTGGAGCGACAGGAACGTGCCCAGGTGGGTCAACCCGCTGAGCAACGACACCACAAGAGCAATGCCGAAATAGAGGAGTGGCTTGTTTAGTAGTTGCTTGGGCGTGTAATAGAGTATCAAGCGCCAAAGGATAAGGCTAAACAGATACCACAACACGCCGAAGGGGAACAGTTCCATGACCTCCATGAATCCGCCGTTGACATAGTGGACGCGCAGGGCAAACAGGAACTGGAAAATGACGATGGTCAAAAAGATGTTGCCCACGCTTTTCCACATATCGCGGGGACTTTGATTGTCGGGGTGTTTGGTCAGGTAGCCCGAGATGAGAATAAACAGCGGCATGTGGAAGATGTAGATGAGTCCCATCACGCCGTGATTGATGATATTGTAGATGCCGGTACTGGTGATGACGTGCCCCATGACCACCAGAATGATCAACAACCCCTTTATCGTGTCAAGTCTATTGTCTCGTGCCATGAATTGAGTGGAAATATTAAAGTATCTTTTGCATCATAGCTACATCATAGTATTTGTTGCCACGTTTCACCCAAGATTCTATCACGCCCACGCGGCGGTAGCCGTGACGCTCAAACAAGTGCAGGCACACCTCGTTGTCGATTGAAATGAATACATACAACTGTCTGAGCCCCAAATGCTCGCGGGCATAGGCCGTAATCAGATTCAGGGCGTGATGTCCCAACCCTTGTCCACGAGCCTAATTGGCAATGAATAGGCCCAACTCGGCGC
>JAEEGJ010026581.1_pt1 | contig 11713 bp, 4 predicted proteins | sample 8958761 | NCBI WGS metagenome assembly JAEEGJ01 (sample SAMN16246546, study PRJNA631951) | gut metagenome | biome: gut microbiome; feature: rumen; material: RS-attached | host: Bos | place: Iran: Karaj | collected 2018-10
TTAATAATTTTATTTTTATTTTTGTATTTTTAGATTTTCTAACTTTTTTTTTTTTGAGAAATTGTGTTAAATTTTAGAATTAATATATAAATTAATGATTTACTTATTAATTATTGAAACAAAAATTTGTTAAAATTTTTTCAATTTATTTTAAATAAATAATAAAATAATAAAAAATAATTTTATAAAAAAAAGAAAATTAAATTTAAAAAAAATGATATAATTAAGGAATTATTGAACTCTTATCATTATCATCTTGAGAATTATCATTTTTAGTATTTCCATCCTTAGTTTTAATATCTTTATTCTTTTCATTACTTTTCTTCTTTTCATTTTTTCCTTTTTCTTCTTTTTCTTTTTTATCTTTTTCTTCCTTTTGTTTTTTTTTCTTTTCTTCCTCTTCTCTTTTATCTTGTTCTTCATCACTACTAACTTCTTCTTCAATTAATTTATCAGGATCTTCTTTTTCCATAGCACGATATTGAAGTTCTTCTTCTTTATTAGTAATATCTTCAAGTGGAATTTTATAAAATTTAGCAAGCATAATTCTAACACAAACAGTTTGATTAGGATAAGCATATACTCTAGCACTAGTAGCAAAAACAACATTTTTTATTTTAGTATACCAAAAATCTTCTAAATCTTCAGTAATTTCTCTTCTAATTATTTCAGTTTCATAAAAATTAAATTTAACACATTGAGCATTCATTTTATAAAATTTAGGCATATATTTTTTACAAACAATTTTCCAATTTTTCTTTTTTTTTTCAAATTCTTCTTGTGTCATTCTTCCCATACTTAAATATTCTAAGAAATCTAAATATTTACTTAATTGTTTATTTATTTTTTCTCCTTTTTTCTTAAATCTAGTTGGAAGATTTTTTCCTGATCTGGCAGCATCAATTCCTTGTCTCATTTCTTTAATTAAACTATCTGTCATTTTTCTCACTAAACCAGGAGAATAACAAGGAGAAAAATTACTTAAAGAATAAAATTGAGGAAATTTACCTTTCCAAAATTTAGTTATTTCACCATCTTTTTTTTCTAAATAAAAAAAAGGTAACCATTGAGTTTGATCATATATATTATAATATATTTGTTCAGGCATATGAAATTGACAATTTGCAAAAATATTATTTTGATTAAAGATTAAATCTATTGTTTCATATGGTAAATATACTTCTTTAACACATTCACCTTTTGCATCTTTGAATGAATCTTGAGCTAAAAAATTTTTTTCATTTCCTTCATTTAATTTAGCTATTTCTTTATCATTTTCTATAAAATCAAATTTTTCTTCATTTTCTTCAGGATCAAAAGCTAATTTTTCATCTATCATTCTTTTATCTATTATACTTCTTCCTAATTCACTTTGACTTTCATTTTTATCTCCAAAATCATCACTTTTCTCATATAAAACTAAACTATCATCACCTTCACCTTTTAATTCAATTTGATCAATATCTTTCATATAATTTTTCGTATGTTTTTTCTTTTCATCATTTTTATCATTTTTATTATTATCACCATCTTTTTTATCATCTTCTAATGAATTTAAAAAATTTCTTAATTTCATTGGTTCTTTAACTCTTCCAGCTAAATGGAAATTATATTCTAATTTAGGGTCATAAAAAGTAATATCTCTATAATCATCACTTATTACCATTACCCAACAATGATTTTGTTTATTTTCTTTTAATTTTCCTTGGCATACAAAAACTCTATTTAAATAAGGGAAATATTCATCATCTTTAACCATAATTTCCTTTTCATCAATTTTAATATCTTCTTCATTTAAAGTTTCTTCATTTGAAGTTTTAATTTTAGAAGTATCAATTAAACTACCAGTTTTAGTATTATTATTACGATGATTGTCAGTTATTAATTCTAAATCTTTGGTTTTTTTACCATCTCCTTTAACATCATCAGGAGTTAAAAATACTTTTTTATTAGGATCTATTTTCTTTAAACCCATCATTAAACAAGCCATTAAAATAGCATGTTCTTCAACATTGCCTTTTCTTCTTTTTAGCATAAAATCAGGAGAAGACCAAATATCATTTCTTAAATCACTAGGAAAAGTAAAGCATCTAACATAATGAGCTACATTTTCTAAAGTTTTAATATTAGAATCAAAGAAATTAGGATTTGATTCAATGTCTTTTCTGGAATATTTTTTTTCAGGAACTGTAATAGGACATAAATAATAAGGTAATAAATGAACATTAGTATATTGATCTTGTGGTCTGAAATTAGTAAATAATCTATCTTTATGAGAATAATTAGAATATTTCTTAAAAATTTCTCTTATTCTTTGATTAAAATTTTTAGAAAATCTATCTTCTTTTCCACTAGCAGGGAAAAATTTCTGTAATTCAAGAGGGATTTTATCTCTCATTTCAGATTTTTTTTTCTTTTCTCCAAAATCAACAATAGGAGGGAAACTTTCTAAAAACCAAGCTTCAAAATGTAAGAATGTATTAGTAGATTTAGAAAAAGCACTAATTAATTTAACTTTACTAGTGAATTTTTCAGATAAATATAAATTATCTTTTTTCAAATCATCAGCAAAATATTTTTCCTGAACTTTCTTACCTCCATTTTTAATATCACTTAAATAAAAATAACCAATACCAAAATTATCATAAGTATTATCATCACCTTCAATCATTAAATTAAAACTAATTTCATTTTTAGAAGATAATTCTTGATTAATTTCAAGAACATGTTCTTCAATATTTTTTAACCATTCATCAGGTAAAGGAACAGGAAAATATAATATCTCATTAAAAGAAGGATTATTATTCTCTTTAACAGTTTTAGTTCTTTGATTCATTCCACCCCATTCAACAGAAATAAATGAATCAACAATTCCTCTTGTTTCAGCAGGTTTAATATTTTCAACTCTTAAAATTTTAATAACTAAATATTTCTTATAACTTAATAATAAAACATTTTGATCAATTTGATTATATTTTGGTTTAGCATCTAAAGAAACAAAACCTTGAATATTTACAGGATAACTTTCACCAGTATTTTTATCTTTTAAATTAATTTCTGTTTTCAATGTTTCAAAATGAACTAAACCTTTTAATCCAACTTCTTTTTTTGCCATTGTTGTTGATAATAAACTAGATGTATCTATTAATGATATTTGAACGTAATTATTCTCTAATTCACTTGTTGTTCCTCTAAATAATATTTTATTATCAAATTTTGTCCAAATTGGTGTTGCTGAATTTTCTATTATTTCACTTGTTGATGTATTTTTCATTGATTCACCTAAACCATCTAAGAATTTTATTTTTATTTTTGTACTTGGTAATTCCATTCCAGTTTTTTTTTTTATTTTAGGATTTAATAAATTACTTGCTCTCCAATTTAAAAAATATAAATTAAAATCCCAAATTTCTTGAAAAGAACAATTAAATTCAACAAAAGCAAAAGGGACTCTTTTTTTCTTTCCAGCTTCTTTTTTAAGCATAGTTTCACCAATATTACAACTACCATTAACAATATCAATTAAAGGTATAGTAGTATATGAATGTATTTCATTCATCCAAATATTATTATGTTCCCATAATTCAATCATTAATTTTTGTTTATTAATTTGACTATATGACATTCTCATTTCAATATCAATAGTTTTTGAAAATGGAGTTTTACCTCCTTGACCATCATCTTGTTGTATATTAACATTTTCTAAAACTTCAGTTTTATCAGAATAACCTCTTTTTCCACTAGGAATTTTATAAGTTTCTCCTTTTTTATTTTTATAAACAGCAACTGAGAAGTTTCCTCCTATTGTAAATTGAAGAAAAGGATCAATCATTTTTAATAAAGGAGTTATATATATATTAGATATTTTAACTTGCCATCTTCTTATTTTTTCCATTTCAATTTTATCATCTTTTTTCATTTTAATTTCTTTTTTACGTGTTCTCATATCAAATTCTATTGAATTTTTATATATTGTGTATTCTCCTTCTCTTTCATCTAATTTTTCATTCATTTCTCTCTCGTGACCTTCGGCTAAATTTTCTTTCTCTAATTTATCCTTTTTTCTCTCTCTTGGATTTAATTCTTCACCTTCATCTTCACTTATGTCGTTATTTTCGTTGTTTATGTTATCATTTTTGTTGTTGTTGAAATATATGTCCATATTTTTTTTGTTATTACTTTTTTTTATTTTTATTTTTTTTATTTATTTATACATGATTTTATTATGAAAAAAAATTATATTGATTATGTTAAAAATATTATATTTTTTTATTATTATTTTTTTTTTCAGGTTTCTGTTGAATTTTGTGATGGTACTTCTTCAAGAAGTGAATTTAAATATTTAGATTTTGTATTTTTCATATTTTTCTTATTTAATTTATCAAAATCATATTTATTCCAATATTTAAGATTTAATTCTTTAAATTGTTCTTTATATCTTTGTTTATTATCTATTTTTTTAGAATATTTCTCTAATTTTTCATAAATTTTTTCAACATTGATTTTTACTTTTTTTATATTTTTATTGAAACTGAGTTTTTCATAATTAGATTTATTCTTTATTTTACTTTGAATATATTCTTTTAATGATTGTTGCTTCTCTTCATCTCTATAAATACTTTCACAAATTTTATTTATTTTATTTATTCTTAAAGGTTTTGAATTAACAATTGCTTGAATACTAATTGGAGAAGAATATTTTTTTTCATTAAAATATTTAATTAAACCGAAATTTCCTGTATTAAGAATAGGTTGATCAATAATTTCATTAAATTTATCAATTGGAGTTCTTAATTGATAAATTGTTCTAAAATTAGAAGAATTAATTTGTGTATGTTTTTCTTTTTCAATATTATTTTTAATAATATTTGATTTAATATTATAAATTGTTTTCTTATTTAAAATATCTCTAAAAGAAAATAATCTAGAACTAACTTTTTCTTCTTCTTCTTTGGAATTTGAAGTTAAATTTGGAAGAATATTTGAAGTTTGGCGAATAATACTAACTGTTGATTTTGATGGACTTTCATATTTTTCAACAAAAAATTTTGGAAAATACATTTTTTTCATTGATAATTGATGTCTTTTAGTATGCATCAAAGGAGGATTAAAATTATTAGTTAAAAAATAAATTGAATTTGGATTTTTTGAATTTCCTTCTTTAAATGAATATATTGAATTTAATGAGTTTTTTGGGAAATTTCTTGATTTTAAATTAATAGTATTCATATTCCTATTAAAATTTGAATATGAATTATTTCTTCTCTTTTCTGGTAATTTATTAAATTGTTTTTGAGAAGTTGAATTCATTCTTTCTAATTGTTCAATTACTTGTTCTCCTTGTTGTGTCACTAAAATTCGCATTTTTTTTTATTTTTTTTTGATTTTGAATTTTATTAAATTAAAATTTAATTAAGCATTTTTCAATTTTGTTTGAATTTTAAAAAACAATATTTGTTTTATTTTCACATTAATTTTTACTTTTTTGAGTTTAACATTTAAGCCTCACCAAGAATTTGAGTGTTTTTATTATTTTTTGATTTTTTTTGTTCGTGATTTTACATCACTTATTGTTTGAATGAGTTTCTTTTTTTGATGAATTATTTTTAAAGTAATCTACAAAATATTTTTTATGATTTGTTATTATTATAGTTAATATTTTGAGTAGCACAATTATTACAACTATAATTTTATAAAATCATATAATTATTTGTTCTAATTTAGATTTTTCATTTGGGAATTCAAGTAAAAACATCGAAATTTAGCAACAAAAGAGAGAGAAGGAATTAGAATTTCAAATTATCATTTTTCTTTTCTTGTCCTCATTTAATTTTAATAAAATATGAATAAGTTAAAATAGAGCATTCAATAATTATAATCCACAGGAACTATAGTTACATTATGAAATTAAATGTAAAATTTATTATATCTTCAAAAAAACATAATTATTTTAACGAACAATTATAATAAAGAAGGGATTTTTTTACTTTTGATGGATAATAGTATTATATTGGAATGTAATAAATAAAGATAAATTTTAAGATTATAACCCTTTTTAATTTTATATTATTTTTTATATAAATTTTAGATTCATTAATATGATTTATGAAAGAGGAAATATAATTCAATCTTTGTCGTTGAAACTTTTAAAGTATTAATTATAAATATTAATAAAATTATCTATCATTTTAATTTCTTTTTATTTAATTTTTAATTGATTTACATTTTTTGATGTTAAATTTATAAAAAGATGATACTTTATTTCTCGTTTGCATTGATTTTATTACAATATTCTTCAAAGAAAATCACTTAATGACTACTAAAATGAATAAGGAAATATATAATAAAATAATATATTATTATATAATTTAATTAATATTTAAAAAAATCGGCTGTGAAATAAATACTTTGGCGGTTTATAATTTTTTCATTATATAAAGATGGAAAAACTATCTAATTTAGTATCATCATCATACATTGCATCCTCAATAAAAAATGTTTCAATAAATTCAGACATAACTTTGGATAAGATTCAAGAACTTATTTCTTCACTTGAAAATGCAGCTAAATCTATTATAATCCCTGTTTTAAAAATTGAAAAAAAAATGAAATACAAATTAAATAATTTTAGTCAAAATTACAAAGATATTAAGGAAAAAGCAAAAAATGCTCTTAATGAAATTAAACTTACTGAAGATGATAAAACTGATACAATGAATATAACTGATATTCAATTAAATCAAAAATATGCAATAGACCATGAACATTTAATTAAATTATATGAAGATATTTCAAATAGAATTGGATTATTTATTAATTTATTTAAATCAAATGAATATAATAAATTAATAAAAGATTTTGATTCAATTATTAAAGATGATGAAGTTTTTAATAAAAGTGATATGGATGATATTGAAAAATTAGACAAAGAAAATTTCAAAATGAAAAAGAAAAAGACTAAAAGAAATCAATCTTCAAATAATACAACTAATAACAATAAAAATAAAAAAATAAAGAAAAGATTATCATTATCAAAAGACAAAAAAATAGGTTCATCAGCAAATAGAAGAAAAAAATTAGATAAAGATTTATTAGAAGTATTACAAAACCAATTTCCAACATCAAGTTACGTTCAAAAAATATCAAAAACTTTTTTAAGAAGAAGATTAAATAAAAAAGAAATTTATAAACATGAATTTAAATATAAAGAAGATGGAAGTTATGAAGATGAAAGAATAAGAAGTTCAGGTGAAAGTACAGTATATAAATATGGAAAAATGATTTTTAAATTTGTAAATGATGATATGAGTAAAATTGAACAATTAGAAGAATTTATTATTAAATATTTAAAACAAGCTTTTATTAAAAAAGAAATTGATGATAATATTGAAATTATTGCAGGAAAAATTAGTCTTCAATTAAATGATTTATTAAATACTGTTTTTAAAAAAGAAATTTTGAGAACCGATTTTAATGTTGAAAAAGTAGAACTTGATTTCTTTGAATTTTATGAAGAATTAGTTTCTGAATTTAATCCTAAAGAAAGTAATGTTAGAATTGAAAATTGTGATGATAAAATGTTAAAGCATTTATTAGATGATTGGAATATGTTAAAAGAAGTTAGAGAATTTGTTGATAAATGTAAGAAAGAAGGATTAAGATAAAAGTTTTTTTATTTTATTTTAAATTATACTTTAAAATTTCATATATTATTTAATTATCTATTATTTTATAAATGATAAGATTAATAGTAGAAAATAATATTTAAATATAATGAAAATAAACATTTACAAGCTAATTATAATTATTTATTCTTTTACATTATAAGCAACCACAACAAAATATTTTTTTTCTCTTTTTTTTAAAAGTAAAACTTACTGGAAGATGATTTAAATTATTAACTATATTTATTTTATTTTGTTCTTTTATTGGAGTTGCATTTTTTGAAGAACTATTTTCGATTTTATTTTTTTCTTGAATACTAGATTCTCTTTTATTGACATTACAATTTAATATATTAATATTATATTGATTATTATTAATATTATTATCATTATTATATATATATAATTTACGTTCAATTAAATTTTCATATATATTTTCACAATTTTGATTACTTAAAGATAAAGTAATAATTATATTTCGAATATTTGCTTCTTTTTTTTCTTCAAATAATTTTTTATTTTTTTCGAAAGGTAAAAAAATACAAGATAAATTACCATTAATCCCTTTTAATATACATTTTTCCATAATATTTCTAACAACTTTTTTCAAATAAAATGAGTAATTTTTTTTTGTTTTAATACATTCATGCATACTTTCATAAACAATTAGACATAATTCTTTATTAGAAAACATTTTATAAATATTAGAAGAACCTAAAATAATGAAATCAATATCATTATTATAATCAAAAGAAAAAATATCAGGAACACTAGAAATGACATTGACTCTTCCTCCAAATTTAGGTAATTTACTTTCAATGACTCCAAATATTCTTGTTGTACTTAATCCTCCAAGGAAAAATTCTAATTGATACATTTGAATTTTGCATAGAAAAAATAGCTCCTTTTGTTTCTTTTATTCTTTCTTTTTCATTAATATTTAAAGGAGTATGATCTAAGCTTAAGCAATTAATTTTTAATGAATTGTTTGAACTTATTATTCCACGACTATCTCCTAAGTTTGCTATATATATTTTATCTTCTATATTTAATAAATTTAATGATGATGAACCGCTTGTTTTTAAATCTGGATCATTTTGCTTTTCTTGAAATAAATTCGACAAAATATTTTTTTCTATTTTCTCATAACTTTCTAAAATGGTATTTATTGGATTAGTTAAAAATTGTTCATTTTCTAATATTGTTTTTATTAAATTATCTTGAAGATAAATTGATGTTTTATTCCCGTTTTGACCATCATAAATTCCAAAGCAATTTATTTTTTTATTTTTTATTTCACAATTAACTTTTATTCCCATTTTATCTTCATTTATTTTTTCTCCATTTTTATATGTGTATGCTGAAAACCCAGAAAAAATACCAAAATTTTCCGATAAAAAAATCATTGGATTATTTTTTATATGTTTTGAAAACTTTTTAATTTCTTCTTTTTCTTTACTTTTGTTATTTTTTTTCTTATTCACATAAAAATTTGAATTTGAACAACTACCATTATCAAAATAATGATTAAACATTATATTACTTTCTTTTTCATGTTTTGGAGTAGACATTTTTATACTATTATCTGCTTCAGATAATTTAAAAGTATAGTCTTCAAAATTACCTTTAATTAAATCTGGATTTGTCCTTATTGAATTAATATTATTATTAATTATTGATATTGAAGGATGAATTATTGAAATATTTATGTTTGTATTTACATTTTTTATATCTTTTAATGAAGAAACATTTAAATTTTTAGGATTTGATTTTACTGATATTTGTTCTGCCTGAATTGAAATATTATTTAAATTTGTTTTTTGAAAAAAATTATTTAACACTTCTGAACTTTCCTTATCTAAATTATTATCAAAATTATCGTCTTTTTCAGAATCAAATGCTTTGGAATATTCACTTTGATCACAAAATTTTTGACTATTTAAACTATTTTGATTTTTAGAGAAATATGAAATTTTTTTTACATTCATTTTTTATTTAATTTAAATAAAAAATAATAATAAAAAAAATTAATAAATGATTCCTTAGTTCCTTATAAAATTTTTTGTTTTAAATATTTAAAAAAATATTTAAAAAATTTTCTAAATTTAAATACATTTTCATTTTCATTTAAATTTAAAATTATGCATTTTCATAATTCTTTTAATTTGAGAACTAGTTTCAGAAGATAAACGATTCATATTATGTTCAAACTTATCTTTTTTTTTTGTAATAAGACCTTCAATAACACTCATAATAGTTTCAAGTTCATCTTCTTTCATTTTAAAATTAACAATATATTTATTTAAACTTAATTCATAATGTTCTATATTTTTTTTTAATTCATTTATTTTATTTTCATAAAGTTTAATAGCTTCATTTTGTGTATTAATAAGGCTTTCTTTACTTTTTAATAAAGTATTTAATTCTTCAATTTCCTTATTACTTTCATTATATTTAGTTTCAAAATTTTTTTTCATTTGTTCTTCTTCATATAAAGATTGAATCTTTTTAGTTAATTCAAAATTTAATTCATTAATTTTATTATTATATTTTTTAATACTTTCTTCATAAAGTTCTGTCATAGTTTTAATTTGTGTTTCTCTAAATAATCTAATTTCTTCAATCCAACTATTTGCTTTATTTTTAATTTCTTTCGCTGAAAGTTCCAAAGAAGTTTTTTTTAACATATCTTCACTTTCTTTATCTAATTTATCAATACTTTCTTTAAAATCCACAAATGTACTTTGAACACTTTCAACCAAATTCCGATTCATTGAATTTATATCTTCAATTTCTTTTTTTTCACCATTTAATCTTTCTATTTCTACATTTAATTTATTTTCTTTATTTAATTCATTTATTTTATTTGAATTTTCTATTGAAGAATCTAAAATATCTTTATTCAATTTTTCTAAGATTACTTTTTGTTCATTTATTGTATTTTCTCTTTCTTTTATTTGATTTAAAAAATGATTTTCCATTTGTTGATATTTTTGTTTATTAATATAATTTTTATCTTCATTTTCCTTTTCTTTTGATTTAGTTTCTCTTATATATTTATCATATTTATTTTGTAATTCTATAAAAGAACGTTCTAATTCACTTTTCTCTTTTCTTTTTTCTTCTAATATTTTTTTTGAAGCTTCTAATTGTTCATTTAATTTTTTTATTATTAAATTTAAATCTTCTATATTTGAAGAAGAATCTTTTGTAAGATTTAAATACATTTCTCCTATTTGTTCTCCCATATGTTTAAATTTAGTAACAATAAATTCTTGAAAAATATTTAACAACATTGTAATTAAATTTTGCCCAAAATCAGAATTCGGAATATCTAAAAATTTATTAAGTGAATTTTGAAAAGAATCTAAATAAGAAATAATAAAATTTTTAACTTCTTCAAATTTATTAAATTGAAATTCATTTAAATTAGTTTTTAATTCATTATATTTTATTTCAAACCATTCATCATAATATTCATTATTTGTTTCAAAAATATTTTCTAATTCTGAAATCATTTTTTCATTTAATCTTCTAATATATTCACCACAAGTTTTAGTGTTTAAAATATTTTTAACTTCATCTATGAATTTTTCCATTGTTTTATCTTGAAATTCAAAAAAAGTTGTATAAATATCATTAAAATTCATAGGAAATTTATTTTCGAATTTTTTAGTGATTTTTATTTTAAAATCTTCTAAACATTTTTCAGAAATATTTGTTGCTCTTGATAAAAGAATATTATCGATTGCTTGTGATATAATTGGATTTTCATCATTGTTTAAAGAATCAATATAATTTTGTAAAATTCCAAAAAGTGAATCACCATCAATTTCTAAATCATTTATTTTTTTAATTGATATATTTTTTTTTATTTCTGACATTAAATTATTTATTGCTTTATTATATTCTGGAGTTAAAATTAATTTATCATCAATTTCTATATTTTTTGATTTTGACTCATTTACAGTTGGAAATGGAATAAAAAACATATTTCTTTTTCTAAATAATTTTTTTATATTTTCATTTTTTTGGTTTTTAAAAAGAAT
>JAEEGJ010026586.1_pt1 | contig 11711 bp, 4 predicted proteins | sample 8958761 | NCBI WGS metagenome assembly JAEEGJ01 (sample SAMN16246546, study PRJNA631951) | gut metagenome | biome: gut microbiome; feature: rumen; material: RS-attached | host: Bos | place: Iran: Karaj | collected 2018-10
TATTAATATAGATTTTTATATTCAATATAAAGTTTTTCTTAATACATTAACAGCATTATTAAATTATTCAATTCAAAACACAGATATTGAATTAATGAATTATATATTTTATTGTTTTTCTGTTTTTTTTAATTCAAAAGAAATTTGTCAAGAAATTTTAAATATTGATAGTAAAGTTATTAAAATAATAATTAAATTTTATCCTAGTTCTAAATATAGTCAAAAAGCTATTATTAAATTAGTTAAAAATGATTTAAAACGTGAATTTTGTAATAATTATAATATTTTTTCTAATATTATTTTAATGAATTTACCTCATCAAAATCAAATAAATTTTGATAATATTTTATTAAAAAATACAATTAAAGTTTTAAAGGAATATATTTCTTTACCTAATAATGAAGAAATAATTAATCAAATAATGTTTAATAAAGATTTTCTTAATTTATTAATTAATATTTTATTAAGTAATACAGATTTAAAACTTCTTTGTGCTTTGGTTAAATTTTTAATTTGTTTATTTCAAAAAGGAAATAATTATATTAAAAATGATTTAATAAAAAAAAATATTCATATTTTACCTTTAAATGAAATGAAAAAATATGTTGATTTAAAAGATAACAAATATAATAATTTAATAGCTAATTATTTAGATTTAATAATAATAATAATGAATTATTATAAAGAAGAAAAAGAAATTTATTTCATTAAAGAACAACTTGAAGAAAATGAAATATGCGAAGTTTTAGATGAATTTCAATATTCAAAAGACAAAGAAGTTTATGAAAGAGCTTGTTATTTATTACAAAATTATTGGGAAGAATAAAATTATATAATATTAATAGAATCTATTTAGTAGTAATTAAATTAATTAATAATTTTATAAATATAGTAAAATTTAATCATATCAAATTTTTAATCAAAATAAAAAAAATAAAACTTTAAAAAATATATTTGTTCTATATAAGAAAATTTCCTTAAAAAAAAAAGCATCAAAACAAAACAAAAATGAAATAAATTATTTCAAAAAACCCATTTTTTCAAATTTTAATTTATACTATCACTATGATTAATTTTCAATATATTATTTTTATCTTCCTTATCTTCTTTTTTCTCATCATCATCATTCTTTTCCTTATTTTCTTCTTCATCATCATCTTCTACACTTCCTAAACACTTATCAATTAATATTTCCAAAGGAATTACTTTGCAAATAATACTAACAATAAAAGTAATAGCACCAAAGCCAAAAGAAATTCCCCATTGAGGACCAGTCAATCCATTTTCAACACAATGAAAAACAGTATTTCCAAAAGTAATTAATACTGCTTGAAGTCCCATTTCACAAAGAGCAATAATAATAAATAAAATAGACCTAGTTATTCTTACTAATATATTAAATGAATCATCTAGAACTCTACAGTTAATTTGATTAAATAAAGTATAATATACAAATACATTAAATATTATTGTCATATGAACTGTACTACCATTTGAATTTTGATATTCTTTAAAAGCTACACTTAAATCTTGTCTTTCTGAATATTTACCACATGATTCTTCATTTCCTTTTAATTTAACATCTGAAGTCCATTTACTTGAAGTACCATAAATGATATGATTTAATTTCCCATTTCCAGGAAGTTTTTTATAACAATAAAATATTATTTGATTTTCAGCTAATCTAACGTAATTTTGTTCTTTAATAAATTTAGGAGCTATTAAATATAATATCAATAAAAGAATTAATTCACATAAAGCTTGAATAGAAATATGTTTCCACATTCTACCATTTATTATATGTTCATTTCTCTTAGTAGGTGCTCTTTGAAGAAGTTCATCATAAGGAGGTTCAGTTGCTAAAGCTAAACTTCCTAAAGAATCCATAATTAAATTAACCCAAAGCATTTGAATTGAAGTTAATGGAGTTTCATTTCCAATACAAGCACAAATAAAAACAAGTATACAAGCACAGAAATTAACAGTTAATTGAAATTGTAGAAATTTCCTAATATTATCATAAATATTTCTTCCATAAATAATAGCAACAACAATAGAAGAGAAATTATTATCAATAATAACAATATCACTAGCTTCCTTTGCAATATCAGTTCCTGCAAACATAGCAAAACCAACATCACTTTTACTTAAAGCAGGAGCATCATTAGTTCCATCACCAGTAACAGCAACTACATTATGTAAAGATCTTAAACCAAGAACTAAAGCATATTTATGAATAGGTTGACTACGTGCCATAACACATAAATTTTGAGATAATTTAATGAAATTATCCATATTTTGTATAACATCCTTTTTAACTGGATCTGGTTTAGTTCCATTTTTTTCTGCAATTTGCTTTGCTTCTGCTTCTGTTTTTGGACATTTACAAGCATTTGTTTCTTTTTTACATACAGCACATATTAATCCACCAACTGCGTTATAAAATGAATTTCCTGTTAATGCTTTAGGTTGATTATTTAATAATTTTTGAATATGTTCTTCTTTTGTATTTGGATCATTCATTTCATCTGGATTTTCTTCAATATCTTGAGGCTTTAAATTTTTTAAATCAACATCATTTCCTAATATATTACAATCTTTAGCTATTGCTGTTGCTGTTACTATATTATCTCCAGTTACCATTATTACATTCACTTGAGCTTCATGACATTTTAAAACTGCTTCTTTTACTCCATCACGAAGTGAGTCACGGATACCAAAAACTGCAACGAAGACTAAATCCTTTTGGTCAATTAAATTTCCATTTTCATCTTCATTTTCACAATTATTATATTCTTCTTCTGTAATATCACGGTAGCATATATATAAAGAACGTAATTTATCTTTATTAAATTCTTCAATTGTTTCATTTATAAAATTTATATTTTCTTCTGATAATTTTTCTATTTTTCCTGTATTAGGATCTAAATATGATTTACAATATTGAGTCGCTTTCTCAGCTCCGCCTTTTGAAAAAAGACGATATCCTGTTTGGAAGGATGAGTTTTTAACAAAAGTTGTCATTCTTTTTCTTTTTGAATCAAAGGGAAATTGCTTAAAATCACCATCTGATGATAAATACTTATTTCTTTCTTTTGATATTGGAGATTTAAATCTATATAAAAAATCAATAAATGCTTTATCTGTTTTATTTTTTGTTTCACATATTTCCATATCACCATTTATATTTGGTTTATCTAATTTTTTTATTTGACCTTCTATATTAAGTGCAATTGCAACTTTAATGATTTCCCAATAATTTTCATTTTCAAATAAAGTAGTATGATCTTCTCTGATTTGAACAACTTCATCAGTATTTCCTTTTTTTTTAGAATCAACATTTCCGACTCCAGTTACTTCTAAATTTTGTTTTAATTCACATTTAGTCTTGGCTCCAGTTAAAACTTGAAAAACACTCATCTCATTTTTAGTAAGGGTTCCAGTTTTATCAGTGCAAATATAATTAGCACCTCCCATAGTTTCACAAGCATGCATTTTTCTAACTAAATTATTAAGATCCATCATTTTCTTAATTGAAAAAGCTAAACTTAAAGTAACTGCAAGAGGTAATCCTTCAGGAATAGCAACGACAATAATAGAAACACATAATATTACAATATCTAAAATCTTTTTAGCTATCATTGAATTTGGATTTGTTAATTCATTATTTATATATGCTGAAATTTCTTCATTTGAAGCTTGAGAAGGATTTAATTGGACGAAAGAAGTGATTAAACTTTCCATTGATGAATCTTTTTTATATTCTTTTTTTTCTTGGGAAAATGAAATTCCAAATCGAATGAAAAGTGCGATTAAAGTAACAATACCAGCAACTAAACCAAACCAACCAATCATTTCAGCAATTTGATCTAATTTTTCTTCAAGTGGAGTTTTATTATTTTCTTGAGCATTATCAACTGTTCTTCTAATAATACCTTTTTGACTATGATCACCAACTGCTAAAACAATAGCTTTCCCAGAACCTTCAATACAATTAGTGCCACTTAAAATAAGAGGACTAGGAACACTTCCTTTCCCAGAATTTTTAATTTCAGCACATTTTTCATATGATTCTTTTTTCATTGCATCACTTTCTCCAGTTAAGGCACTTTCATCCATTTTAATACCATTACCTTCAATAAGGAATAAATCAGCTGGCATAATATCACCATAATTAACCATTATTAAATCTCCTACTAATAAATCATCACTTATAAAATCGAAAGGTTCTCCATTTCGAATAACTTTATATTTTGTTCCTTCAGCTTGGATTTCATTTAATTCATGAAATTTAGTTTCTTTCTTCCAATTAGTAATAGAACTAACAAGAGTGACGACAATAACAGCGACAATGATGGAGACACCATCAATCCAATCAGTACTAGGATCATCACTGAGAGTACATCCGAGGATAATGGAGACGACAGCAGCAACTATAAGAATCCTTAACATCATATCTTCTAGAGCTTCTAATACATAAGAACAGAAAGGAGGAACTGGTTCAACAAAGACTTTGTTTGAACCGAACTCTTCCTCCCTGTGACTTATGTCTGATACACCCATATGTGAATCTGTCTTTAATTCATTGAGAATGTAATTTGTTCCTCCATTTTCTTCAAAAAATTTTAAATCTAAGTAATCACTTCCTCTCTCTTTATAAAATCCCATTAATTCCTCAAGTGTTGAGACGTCTATTGAAAAGTTTGAAGATGTTTTTGCTTCAGTACCTTTTGTTGGAGGTTTTTGTTCAGAAAATGTTTGATGTTTCTCTTCAGAGTTGGGAAGAAGGTTTTGTTCTTCATTTTTTGAAGGGGTAATATTTCCTTCAGACATTTTTTTTATGTGTTTTTTATGTTTTTTTTTTCGGTTATTTAATTGTTTTTTTAAATGTTTTTTGATATTGAAAATATAGATTTTTTTTTCAAATGTCTTTTTTTATATTGTTTTATAATAATTATTTTTATTTTTTTTTTAATTTTTTGAGTTGCTTTTTTTTTGAATATTTTGTTTTGTTTTAAGGATTTTTATATTATGATATTATGATTTTTTTTAAAAAAGGAAGAAATGGATTTTTATATTATTTTTTTTGTTTTTTTCTTTTTTAAAAAAAATTTATGAGCCATTTTTTCTCTTTAAAAAAGATAACTTATATTTTTTATCAATAAAAATTTTATATTTTAAAGAAAATAAAAAAAAAAACTGAAAATATAATTAAAATATATTAAATATAAAATAATTATTTTTTAATAAATGAACTCAAATTACCAAAAACAAAATATTATATTAGATATAAATTCTTTTTCTTTATATTTAAATTCAGTAGGAGGACATTCTTTATTCATAGAAATTTCTCCTAAATATTTAATAAAAAGTTCGAATGAAAACGAAATAAATTTTTATCTTTCAAAAATAAATTTAAATAATCATTGTTGTCCAAATTTTATTGGAGTAATTAATGAAAATACATCTCAATTTCTTATTATTGAAAATTATGTTAATCAATGTAAAAATTTTTTTCAATATTTTGTAAAAAAAATAAATTTAAAATCCAATGATATAAATATTGAAAATGACATTCAATTCAATGATTCTTTCAATAATTTCATAAAAGAAAATAATAATATTAAATTTAATTTAAATCCATCATTTAAAAAATTAGAAGAAATATTAATGAATTATTTTTATAATTTTAAAAATAAATTAAAATGGATTTTATTTTCTTTTATTAAATGGAGACATCATTTTTTATTACATAAATTTGTAATTTTACAAAATAAAACTTATAATATGAAAAATCCTGCTATTTTAGATATTAAATTAGGTTATTATGAAAAAATTTCTAAAGATAAAAAAATTATAAAAAAATATGAAGGAGCTTCAAAAGAAATTGGTTGTAGAATTATGGGAATTCAAAAAGGAAATAATTTTAAAAATAGATATGATACTAAAAATTATTCTATAAATCAATTTAAAATTGAAATTTCAGAATTTTTTAAATTTAATCAGGAATTAATTAAAAAAACTATTATTGAAACTTTAAAAGTTATTAATGAAGTTGAAAAGAAATTTAAATTAAATTTGGAATTTTCTTCTTTACTTATTGTTTATGATGATATTAAAAATAATGAAAATATTGATATTAATTTAATTGATTTTGCTTTTTTTGGAGATAAAAATAAAATAAATATTGATAATGATTTTACTTCCTCTATGAAAAAATTTGTTTTTATTTTAGAAGAACTTCAACAAAAAATTGATAAAAATAATTATTTAGAAAGAGAATGAAGGTTTACAAAGTTTTAAAGAAATTTATCATTTTTTTTGTAAATTTTAGTTTTATAAATTTCTTAATATATAAATATTTAGTTTAGGGTATTTTATTTATTTCAATAAATCTCCAATTAATAAATATAAAAACAAATTATTTTTAATCTTATATAGTATTTTTAATTGTAAAACAGGTTTTATTGAAATTAATAAATAATAAACTTACTTTATTTTATTATTAAAATTGAATTTTAAATAATTTAAGATATAAGAAATTATAATTTTTAAAAAACAAGAAATATAATTTTCTTTTTAACCAATTTTAAATATTATTTATATTATTTTGCCATTTATTCATAAAAAATACCTAAATTTAATTCCTTAAAGAAATAAATATTGATGTAGAGTTTATTATTATTCAAAAAAGAATAAATCAACAAATATAATTACAGTTTTGTAATTAATCAGAAGAAATAAAAATATTTAATTATTTAGATTTTGGATATGATAGAATTATTGTATTTATGTAAAATAAAATTAGGATTTAGCTTTAGAAGAAAGATATGATAATAGATTAAATGGATTTTATATTTTAGAAACTCGATTAAATAAATATCTAAAAAATTCTTATATTCATTTATTTTATCTTAAAAGATTATATTATTTTACAATTATTATAATTATGGTATTAAATAAATATAATTATATTATTTCTATTAATATAAAAATAAATTTAATCATCACTTTTCTCATTAATTTTAAAAGAAGGACTATGATTCTTATAATTCAAAGGTTTTCTTTTTGGTTGATTAAAAAAAGTAAATTTATTTCTTTTTGGAAAACTACTTTCAAAAGCTTTATCCATAATTAAAAAATCAACATGTTCAATAGAATTAGTTTTTCTATTGGAATTTCTATTATTGTCACTTAAACATTCATCATTATATAAAGCCTTATGATAAATTTTATCAATAATATTTTTTTCTTTAATATTATTCCTAGAATTATGAATAAATGTTGAAGAATATAATTGCAATTTTAATTCTTTTATTTTTTTTTGTGAATAATCATTAACTAAAGGTTTTATTGGAATTAAAACTCTTCTTGAAGATAATTCTTTATTTAAATAATGATTTATTTCTTTATTTTGAATTAATGATATACTATCTGAAATAGATAAAGAATTTAAACTTTTTACTTTTTTTCTTTTATGAATTTTAGTCTTTATTAATTTTAATGTATTTTCATATGTTGATAAATTTTTTGTACTTAAATTATCTTCTGATGAAAAATAATTTGATTTATTATTATAAATTTCCTTATAATGATTATTATTATTTGCTCCAATTGAATTACTTTTAGTATAAATAAAATATCTAAAATTATTTCTTTTATTCCTTGTTGTCGCATACTTAAATATTTTTCGGAATTTTTGATTTGAATAAACTGAATTCAATAAAACATTATTTTTATTTATTTTCATTAACTCTTTTTGACTTTCAATTTCTTTTATTTTTTCATTTGAATCTTTTTGAATATTTAATAAGTCTTTATGTAAAGAATTATTTCTTATTAAATTTATTTGACCAAAAATTTTTCCCACTCTTTTTTTATTATATTTAATTAAATTTTTATTTACTTTCCAATCTTTTTCACAAATATCACAAAAGACTTTATAATCAATTGAAAAAATTTCAATATAATTACTTTTACAAATAGCATTACAATAAAAAGAATTATTATTATCAATATAATCATCTAACCCAATAATTTCATTTTCACCTAATTTAATTATTTTAAAAATTTTTTGTTCATTTAATAAATTACCTAAAGTTACATTCTTTCTTTTTAATTCTTTTTTTTCTAATGCTTCATCAATAATATAATCTTTAGTATTTATTAAATTAATTAATTCTTTATAAGAACTTTTTACATTAATTTCAATTAATCCTTCTTTAATTATATAAATTTCTTCTCTTTTATCTCCTTGTTTAAATAGAAAAGAACCTTGATTTAAATGAATAATTTTGAAATAATTGAAATATTTTTTAAGAAAATTATCAGGTTTAACACCTTTAAATAAATCACAATTAACTAAAAAATATAAATTAATTGTTCTAATTTTTTCTAAAGAAGTTTTAATACAATTTTCATAAATTTTTTTAGTCAAAGTAGCAAAAATACAATCTTCATTGCAAATTATACTTGCAGTTCTTTTAAAATTACCACTTAAAGCAATATCACCAAAAGTTTCTTCTTCTTTTAAATTAATTACATTATAATAAATACATAAATTTAATTGTTTTCTATCTGAATTTTCTTCTTTATTTATTACAGGTGATAATCTATTTATATAATCTTCACATGAACAATAATCTAAAAAGGGAAATTTAATTGAAGGATATTTAATTATTTTTTCAGAAAAAGGAATTTGATAATTTAATTGTCCTTCTATATATTTTCTCATTTCATTTATATCTATTTTAAGTTTATTTGCTTTTAAATTTTCTTCTACTAATTGATTTTCTGAATATGATTTTAAATTTAATAAAAAACAATAAAATTCATAATCCGTCATTTTAACTTTTATTTCTTTTTTTATTATTATTGAAACATTTCCTTGTAAAATTAAATAAAATTTATCTCCTATATCACCATATCTAAAAATTAAATCATTTTTATTATATCTTTCGGTTTTAATATGATTTGATATTTCATTTAAAATTTTAGAAGAATCAACTAAAGTTTTTTTCTTATCTATTAATTGTATAATACTAGAGAAAGAAGTTAAATAATGAGAAATAAATAAAATGTCATTTTCTGTTTTATTTTTTTTTCCTAGAGAATATAAAAGGAGATTAAATGTATTTGAATCTTTTTTAAATGGAATTTGTAATAAAGATTTTTTTTCTTCATTCATTTTATCATTTAAAATTTTCATTTTATCTTTTATTTCTGTTTCTTCATTTGAAATATTTGTTTTTTTTAATGGACCTTCAAAATTAATTATGGAAAGCTTTGATTTGGAAATTTTCATTTTATAAATATTTAATTTTGAGACAAATTTTAGTTAATTTAAAATAATTGTATTATAATATATCTATTTTTTTAATTCTAATGAGAATAACAATTCTTAAATAATTAAAAATCATATTTTTAAATCATAATACTTATATTTATTTCATAAAAAAAAAAGAAATAAAAGAGTTTTAGATTTACAATTAATATTATCCTCACTTCTAACATTAATAGTAATATTTACTAAATTTTCATCTTCATTTCATTTATCAATATTAACAGTATAATATTTTTCATTACATAAAAATTTTTTTTTAAAACATAACTAAATAATAAATAAATTAAGTATAATGGAAAATCATAATTTTTCAATTTAAAAAAATTGAATTATTACCGTTTGAAAATATTAAATAATAATATTGATTAATTGAAAAATAAATCTTAAAAAATATTTATCAAAAATTAACTAATAAAATTATTTTATATATTTATTTTTAATTTATATGTTCTTGAACATAATAATAAACTTTATATATATAATTAATAGAAAATTTAAAAATTATATTCCTTTCTAATCAATAAGTAATTATTGAATTTTAATAGAATTTATATAAAATGATATATTGTAATTGAGAACCATAAATCATATTATTTTAAAAAAGTCAATCAATCAAAAATTTTTCATTTATAATATAATAAAAATATATTTTTCAATTCAAGATTTCAACAAAGAAAATTCTTTTTTCATTTTAATTTGGAATTCTTTTATTGAACAACTTTTTTTTAAATTTTTAGAAGGAAATTTTGTTCTTAAATATTTTTCCTTTAATTTATAAATCTTCATATCATAAATGTTATCCATCATTTGATCAATATCATTATAACTCATAAAATGATATTTTTTATGAATAGCTCTATTTTTTAAAATATCATATTTTATTCTTTGCAATTCAATCAAGAAATCCTTTATATTTGAAGTATAAAAAGGTTTATTAATAATAGATCTTTTTGATAACCTATTTTTCAAAAATATTTTTTTTTTTGGTAAATTATTTAATAATAATGAATTATTTCTTTTAATTGGATTATGTTTTAAATTGTTTGTAAAATTTGTATCATTTATATTACTTAAAGATAAATGGTTTGAATTCCTTGATGTTGAAATATATATTTTATTTTCTTTTAAATAAGATGATGACATGTTTTTCTTTAATCGAATTTTTTTATTAGAATTATTATCTTTATAATTATTCACTTTTTTTTTAAATTGATCTAATTTTATTTTTAAATCATCTATTGTATTTTCAATATTATGAAAAGAATTTATTTTTCCTTTCATAGTATATAAATCAGTTGAATATTTTTTTATTCTTTTAAATTTTGTAAATTCTTCTTTTAATTTTTTATCTTCAGATAAATATTTTTTTTCATTTTTTAAATAATCTTTTATTATTTCATTTATTTTTATATAATGAAGTTCTGGTTGTTTTATTTCATTTTGTTTTTCATTTTCATTTTTTTCTTTTAATTTTTTTGATAAACTACAAATTTCATAATATTCGTTTTTTTTTTATAATTATATTTTATTATTTTTTTTTTTTTTTATTATAAAATTTTTTTTTTTTTTGTTAATTATTATAATATAAAAAAAAATATTTTTCTATATATTAATTAGATTTTTTTATTTTTTTAAACTTTTTTTTGAGTATTTACATTACCTATTTTTTTTTTATTAATTGGAATAATCTCTTTGAAATATATAGGATTAACAAAATTAAATTTACTAGCTTTTTCAATATTACCAGTTAAAGAAATAAAATAAGATTTATTATCTCTTTTCCTTTCTTTATCAACCATTAAAAATAAATCAGTCAAAGCATCTTGAATTAAAAATTTTTCATTTTCACATTTATAAAACTTAAATATAGATAATTTTTCATTAGATAAAATAACTTCATAATTATTTTTATCTCTTTTAACATTAACATTCCATTTTTCCATTTGATATTCTTTTTCACAATATTCAATGCAATATAATCCAGAAAAATGTTTTTTAATAATCCATTTTTGTCCTTCATATTCTTTTTTAATAACAGAAATTGCAGTTGTATAATCATTTAATTGATCTTTAGGATAATATCTTTGTCCACTTAAAAAATATTTTTCTCCAGAATCATAATAATAAATTTTAAAAACATCATTTAATTTTTTTTGAAAATAAATACCATTATTATCAATTTCTTCATCTTCACTTTCATTTAAATGTCTATCTATATTATCTCTTCTAATTGAATGTCTTAATGGATGAACAATACGTTCCATTACAGGTAATAAATTAGTATCTATTTCATTTTCGTGATTTATTCTCATTACATTTAAGTCATTAAAATTTAAACGAAATAATGATCCTGATGATTGTGATGGTT
>JAEEGJ010026587.1_pt1 | contig 11711 bp, 9 predicted proteins | sample 8958761 | NCBI WGS metagenome assembly JAEEGJ01 (sample SAMN16246546, study PRJNA631951) | gut metagenome | biome: gut microbiome; feature: rumen; material: RS-attached | host: Bos | place: Iran: Karaj | collected 2018-10
GGCCGAGGAACTCATACATCGCGCCCATCCTCTCGGAGTCACGTTTGGCCAGGTAGTCGTTCACGGTGACCACATGCACGCCCTTGCCTGCCAAGGCATTGAGGTAGACGGGTAGGGTGGCCACGAGGGTCTTACCTTCACCAGTGGCCATCTCGGCAATCTTGCCTTGGTGCAGCACAATACCGCCGATGATCTGGCAGTCGTAGTGCACCATGTCCCAAGTGACCATGTTGCCGCCGGCCATCCAGCTGTTCTTGTAGTAGGCCTTGTCGCCTTCGATGGTGACATGTTCGTATTTGGCGGCCAACTCGCGGTCGAGGTCGGTGGCGGTCACCTCCACGGTCTCGTGCTCGCAGAAGTATTTGGCGGCGGCCTTCACCACAGAGAATGCCTCTGGAAGGATCTCGTTCAGGGCCTCCTCGATGTGGTCAAGCTCTTGCTTTTCCAGTTTGTCGATTTGGTTGTAGAGTTTTTCCTTCTCATCGGGCTCCATGTCGGGGTTGGCTTCGGCCTTGGCTTTCAGCTCAGCGATTTCGGCCACCTCGGCAGCGGTCTTGCTCTTGATGTATTCCTTGAATTCTTGTGTCTTATGTCTCAGGCTGTCGATGTCGAGTTTCACGATTTGCTCGTAAGCCTTGAGCGTCTTTTGGAGTATGGGCTCCAGGGCCTTGTTGTCGCGTGAGGCCTTGTCGCCAAAGAGTTTCTTTAGAAATCCCATTTTTTATCAGTTGATTGTTGTCAGTTTGAAGTTTGCAGTTAAATGGTTTGCCGTTGGGCAAATTTCGTGCAAAGGTAGGGAATTTCCGTGAATGGTTGGAAATATATGCCAAAAAGTCAGAAAAACGGGTGGATTTGGTTGAAAATGAAAAAAATCGTACTTTTGTTGCCAATAAAAACAGACGACCATGCAAGATGAATCAAAACAAGGTTATGTATATATCTTGACGAATCCTAGTTTTAAGGAAGATTGGGTTAAGATAGGAAAGAGTTCTCGACCTGTTGATGTGCGGTCAAAGGAATTGGATAATACTGCAGTTCCGCTGCCATTTGAGATTTATGCAACCATGAAAACATGCAAATACAATGAGGTTGAAAAATTGGTTCATAAAACCATCGACCGTCTGACGGATTTGCGTATTCGCCAAAATCGAGAGTTCTTTAATGTTGCTCCACAAATTGCTCTGGACATTTTTTATGATATCGCCTCAACAATCGATGATGCGGAAGTTATTCTCTATAAGGACAATCAACCCGTTCAGAAGTGCGATGTCGGGGGGACGCCTGAGGGCGAACCTCATAAGAAGGCGAGACCTCGCTTTAAGTTCAGTATGGTAAACATTCCGATAGGAGCAACTTTGGTGTTTGTCCCTACTGGCATCACGGTGAAAGTGGCCAGTGACGACCAAATTGAATACGAAGGCAGGATTTATAAATTATCTCCTTTTGTGGGGACTTTCATGCCCGTGGACAAAAGGAATGCTTCTGGGGCATATCAAGGGGCGAAGTATTTCAGTTACAATGGCAAGATACTGGATGATTTAAGGACTGAAGTTGAGAATATGTCATCAAATTAATCAGCATTTTAGCATTTCATTTCTGCAACAAAAAGGGCCTTTTCCCGATATTTTTACGCCATAAAAGGGCCTTTTTCCGTTATCGGAAGTCTTACTTCCCGTACATCTTTCTCACCCTCTCCTCTAAATACCTCTCTGGCGATGGTGCAGGAGCCTCGCCGATTTTGTTGTTGCGCTTGATGAGGATGTACTCGGGGAAAGTGCGGACATTGTAGGCCTCCAAGAGCAGGATGTTGTCGCCGAGGTCGAGGAGGGGCCAGTCTTGCCGTTTCTCCGTGAATTGTTGCTTAAAGAACTCCATTTTTTCGTGGGGTGCAATGGTGAGGATTTGAATGGTGTCGCGCCACTGGTAATGTAAGTTCCGCAACTCTGCAAACTGGTACTCGCTGACTGCCGAGGTGCCATCAACGAACTGGAGCAACACCAAACCATCTTTGTAGTCGGTGAGGCTGACTGCGTTGCCTTTGCTGTCGTTCAAAGTGAATTTTGGGGCGTCAGCGCCGGGGGCAAGGCGGTTGAACTTCGTGAAGAAGTCGCTGATAATAGTCTTGTGTTCTGAGTATTTTGTTTGTGCTTTGATGTAATTCAGATGGTCTTTGGCGAGACGGCTTGTGCTGCGGTCGCCATAGCAGAGTTTCTGCAAATTATAGATGGTGATCAACTCGGCCAATTGCGGGTTGTTCGCCATGAGCGGGTCGGTGACCAGGTATTTCTTGAAGGCAGCAGGGCCTTCGGCGAAGGCGTCGTTGAGCAGGTGGCTGTCGTAAGCGGCGCTGTTGAAGTACCCGTCAAACAGTTCCTTGAAGAGGTCAACATAGGCGCTTTGGGTATAGAGCACGGGTTGCCCGTCAAAGTAGTCCTTGATGGTTTTCTTGCCGCCGTCAGTGCTGATTCCTAATCGGATAGCGGCAATCTTATATCGGTTGTGATTCTTCACATAATCTAATTTGATGTCGGGCACCTCACGGTTGATGGCGTTCTGTATGGAGTCGAGATAGCGCAATTGGCGACCGCGATAGATTTGGTTGAAATGCTCAATCATGTAGCCGTTGATGATCTCCTCAGAATAGATGATTTGGCGGTAAACGCCCTTGTCGGTGGCGCGTTTCACGCGGATGGTGGGCAACTCTTTCTCGAAATAGGAGACGTTGTCCTTTTGTTCTGGTACGATGATTTCGATGTCATAGGAGGCATTCGGGGTGAGGAAAAGGTCGACATACTCCAAACCCACATATATGCGAGCGGGAAGGATTTGCTTCACCTTGCCTTCAAGGATGAAATTTCCCTGGGGGTCGGTATTGTTTTGGTCAAGCAAGATGCCTGTCTCGTTGACGAGGTCTTCGTAAGAGAAGAGCCTGATTAACGTGTTGGTCTTGTTGCTTCGTCCGGTGATGGTCACGCTTTGCGCGCTTGCCGTGAGAAAAAGCAGGGATAAGAATAAAGTGATAATGCTTCGTTTCATGCGATAAGAACGAAAAAACAAAGTGATTATTGCTGATAAAACCTTTTTGAAGGCATGTATACACTCACTCCGCAGCCTATGTCATACCGACCGACGAAGGAGGGAGTGTATCTATAGGCTGCTACGTTCGGTATGACATGCCTTCAAAAAAGGTCGTTTTATCGCTCAGGCAACTTCACCTCGGCGGGTAGGAATTTGGAAGTGTCGCCGCCGTTCTTGTATATGTCGCGGACAACACTCGACGAGACGCCTACCAACTCGCTCTCGGTGAGGAGAAAGATGGTCTCCAGTTCGGGGTGCAGGCGCTTGTTGGCGTGCCCAATCATGTTCTCGTACTCGAAGTCGCTGCCGCAGCGCAGGCCACGGATGATGGTATTGGCGCCCACTTTCTTGCAGAAGTCGGCGGTGAGGCCTTGGTAACTCTCCACCTTCACCTGCGGGTAATCGGCGAAGACGGCCTCGCACCACTTGATGCGCTCTTGCAAATCAAAAGTGGAACGTTTTTCCATGTTTATGCCGACGGCAACGTAAATCTCGTCGAACATAGGGAGGGCTCTTAAAACGATGCTGCGGTGCCCCAAGGTAATGGGGTCGAAGGAACCGGGGAATACGGCTATTCTTTTCATGGGTTTGATTATCAATTCCTTTTTATAGGGTTAGACCTTGAAGTACATCACTGTCTGTCTCTCGTCATGGCGGAGGAACATCCGCCATCTCCTGCAGAAGGGTGTTCCTTATACTTCAGGAAATCGCGGACGAGTCCGAGATGACGGTTAGAGGTATACTCAGTTGTCAGCCTGCAAAAGTATTACTTTGTTATGATTTGGCGCAAATCTTTTCCAAGAATTTCACTTATCGAGCGGAATGTGTTTTTTAAGAATGCATCAATCTCTTCATTTCCAATAAGTTTTATCTCTGTGATGCCCTCTTCGGTCTGCGGCTTGGGTTGGATGGTCTCGGATGTGTTCATGAGGTACCAATAGGTCGGCTTGAGAGTCCATGCCTCATGTTCTAGATAGCAATGCCATGTAATTGGCAAAGTCCTGACGATCTTTAAGTTGCCGATTCCAGTCTCTTCTTCCACCTCGCGCAAGGCGGCTGTTTCGGGCGTTTCTCCCTGCTCGATATGGCCTTTGGGCAGGTCAGGGATGCCTTTGCGCATGATGCTGACGAATTTGCTGTCTTTCACGACAATCCCGCCTGCTGCAGGAGCCATCCTGAAGGTCTCTTTTAGGGCTTGCGTTACTGCGTTTTCACCCACTTCGTGGATGAAAGTGTCGCCAGGGTCGGAGTCTTCGAGCCATTCAGGCAAAAAATCGGACAAAAGTTCAGCGTCGTATCTGTCGGATTCTTGGGACGTTGCATCGAATTTCAAAGCATCGCCTTCAATTTTCGGGAAAACCAATGCTTTGTTTTCTTGAAAAATCTTGTACATTTGCAGTCTGTTTAACTTGTTTTCAAGCGACAAAAATACACATATTTGTTGAATGTAGGTCTGTCACACCGTGGCAACTACAGAAATGTAAGAAACAAATCGAGCAACCATGAAATACGAAGATTCAGCATTGACTTTGGCCCAGCATCTGTTGCAGATCAAGGCTGTGAAACTCAGTCCCAAGGTCCCGTTCACATGGGCATCCGGACTGAAAAGTCCCATCTATTGCGACAACCGTGTCACGCTTTCCTATCCGGCTGTGAGGACTTATATCCGCCAGCAATTTGTGGAGAAGATCATGCAGGTTTATGGCAAACCCGATGTGATTGCTGGTGTGGCCACAGGTGGCATCGCCCAAGGTGCACTGGTGGCGCAGGAGTTGGGCCTGCCTTTCGTGTACGTGCGTTCTGAGAAGAAGTCGCATGGCATGCAGAACCAGATCGAAGGCGTTATCAACACGGGTCAGTCGGTGGTAGTCATCGAGGACTTGGTCTCTACTGGCAAGTCGAGTCTTTTGGCCGTTGATGCCCTGCGCGAGGTTGGCGCTGAGGTGAAGGGCATGGTGGCCATTTTCACCTATCAGATGGAACTCGCCAAGAAGAACTTCGAGGAGAAGGACTGCCAATTGGTCACTTTGTCGAACTATGAGACCTTGATCCAAAAGGCCGTTGAGGAGGCCTATGTCACCGAGGAGGACGTGCAGTCGCTGAAAGAATGGCGCAAAGACCAGCAGGCATGGAGCGACAAGTGGAATTAAACCAAGAACTTGATTTGCTTGATTTCGTAACTGTGCGACTTCTGTTGCGCATCAACGAGTTGTAGTCGTCCGAATGTGTCAATGCCGGTCATGAATAGTCTCATGGTTTTTCCATCGACTTCATAATCTGCCCAAGTTTGATAGCGGAATAACCGTTTCAAGTAGTCTTGCTCAATAGAGGTGGGGTCGCTTTTCAGTTGCTCCACTTTTATTGTTATTCGCTCGACGATTTTTTCTAGCAACGGCTGCAAGTCGTAGTGCTTGCCAGTAATCATTTTCATCGAAATCGGATGTGTTGGCCAGTCTTGGAACCGCGTTTGGTTGACATTTAGTCCAACGCCGATGATAGAGATGTCCATCATGTTGGCCTTTATCGTGCTGTTGATAAGGATGCCGGCGAGTTTGTGGTTTCCGTAATAGATGTCGTTAGGCCATTTGATGCTGATCTTTGAAGGCATGTCATACCGAGGCCTGCCGTCCGTAGATACGCTCCCTCCTCTCGTCGGTCGGTATGACATGGACGGCAGGGCGAGTGTATCTATGCCTTTAAAACTGTCAGATAACAATTCATCCAGTACTTCTATAATCCCTAAGGGTACCGCTTCGGAGAGCAGGAACTGCCTTTCGGCAGGCAGGAAACCCATGTCCAATGCCATGGAAAAAGTTAGGTTTTTCCCGGTCTCACTTTCCCATCCGTTGTGCCCCATGCCTTTGCCTGCCGTCTGCGTATCGGTACTGACCACCCAGTTGCGGATGTCTCTTTCCGACTGCATTCTTTGCAGGTAGGCATTGGTGGAGTCGAGCAGACTGAAATGAAGGTATTTGGTTTTCATGGGTAGACTGTCCTTGACTTGAAAAAAAAGGTGTACAAAATTAGTCATTTTTGAAAAAATGGCAATATTTTTGTCGGTTATTAAAAAAAGTTTCCTATCTTTGCAGGATAATAGTAATTGTGTATAAACAAGCGTAATTATTTAAAAACTATAAACTATGAGAAAGACGTTTTTTACATTGGTATTGCTAGTCTTGGCAGGCGTTGTTTCAGCCCAGTCGCTGCAATTTGAGTTGGACGGTCAAGTGTTTGCCGAAGGTGAGACGATTGAGTGCACCAACGATGAATACGGGATTGGCGAGTACATCCAACACATGCAGATTAGGAATCTGACCTCTGGTGAAATTCCCGTCATCGTCGAGAAGGAAATTTTGGAAGACCTTGAAGGAACCATGAATTTCTTCTGCTGGGGTTCGTGCTTCGATCCCAATGTTTTTATTAGTACACGTCCCGTGACGGTTGCCGCCAACAGCGTGACAGGCGAACAGGATCTTTCGTTCCACGTGATGTTTGAGGAGGGAGTATTTGGGAAGGTTAAGATGAGATATTACGCTTATTCCGCTGACCAACCCACTGACCGCATCTCTATTGATGTCGTGTTCACCAAGTCGGATGTGGGTGTCGCCGATCACTCTCGTCCGATGACGATGAGCAAGGCCTACCCGAATCCCGCCTCGTCGCTAGTGCATTTCGACTACAACTTCAACGGTAGTCTTACTGCGGTGGTTTACAACCTGCTGGGTCAGGAGGTGCTGCGCCAAGACCTGAACGCCAATGATGGCCAGATGACCCTTTCGGTCGCCAATCTCAAAGAAGGCATCTATTTCTGCACCATGATGGTCAACGGCCAAGCTCGGGCTACCGAGAAATTCGTGGTCAAGAAGTAAGTTCTTTTGAAAAGCTTAAGAGGGGGCGGTGCGATTCTGACATCGCCCTTTTTTGTTTTGAAAAGACTGTTTGATGGCTTGAATTGGATTTTTTTGCATTTTTTTCAATATTTTGTTTTTATTTCGAAAACTTTCCTTTTCTTTGCAGAGAAATTGGAAAAGTAACTAACGAACAATCCTTTAATACTATCATGACTAATCGCCATTCTACTAGATTGATTATCACCTTGTTGCTCTTTTTCTTGACGGGTGCTGCCGCTATTGCGCAAAACGACAACAGCATCAAAGGCTTCGTGTATGAAGAGTCGACGGGTGAACCAATGATGTTCACAAACGTTTATCTCAAAGGCACCACTTACGGAGGTTCGACCAATGAGAACGGCTACTTCAACATTAACCGCATCCCCGATGGGCGATACACGCTGCTGGTTACTAGCGTAGGTTATGATACCATTTCAGAGGTGTTCAACCTTTCGAAAAACCAAACGGTCAGCCGCAAGTACTACATGAAGGAGACCAGCCAGAAGTTGGAGACGGTGACTATTACCGCCGACAAGATTGAGTCGCGCACCGAAACCAAGACCTCGGTCATTACCGTGACGCCCAAGACGATTACAAAAATACCGAGTGTGGGTGGCCAAGCCGACTTTGCGCAATACCTTCAGGTGGTGCCTGGCGTCATCTTTACAGGTGACCAAGGAGGCCAGCTCTATATCCGTGGCGGTTCGCCCATACAAAACAAGGTGCTTTTGGACGGCATGGTGGTCTACAATCCCTTCCATAGCATCGGTTTGTTCTCGGTTTTTGACACGGACATCATTCGCAATGCCGATGTCTATACTGGCGGTTTTGGCGCCGAATACAGCGGTCGTATCTCGTCAATCATGGACATTTCTACACGTGATGGCAATAAGAAACGCATTTCTGGCAAGATTGGAGGCAATACTTTTGGCGCCAAGGTGATGGTGGAAGGTCCTTTGAAAAAGGCTAAGGCGCCCGATGATGCCACCATTTCGTTCATCCTCTCGGCAAAGAATTCTTATCTCGAGCAGACTAGCCGATACATTTACCCTTACGCTTCAGAGACAGGGTTGCCTTTCAATTTCCAGGATGTGTACGGAAAAGTCTCGTTGAATTCTCCTAACGGCAGTAAAGTCAACCTGTTTGGTTTTTCGTTCAACGATCAGGTAAACAACTACTTGTCGCTGTCTGACTTTAGTTGGAAATCCTTTGGCGTTGGCACTAACTTCCTTATTATCCCAGGTAAGGCGCCTATCATGATTGAAGGCAATATTGCCTATTCGAGTTATACTTCGCGAATGCAGGAGGAGAGTAGCCCAGACCGTTACAGCAACATCAATGGTTTTAACATGGGCTTCGACTTTAGCCAGTTCATGGGAAGGAACACTCTTAAGTATGGTATTGAGATGCTGGGTTACACGACGGATTACCTTACTTATAGTGTCTATGGAAACAATAAAATTGGCAAAAAGTTGAATTCAACGGAGATTGGTGCCTATGTCAAATACAAAGCGGTGTTGGGCGATTTCCTGCTTGAGCCGAGTTTGCGCTTGCAATACTACGCCTCGTTGCCCGACTTTTCGCCTGAACCGCGTTTGGCAGTTAAGTACAATGCTAATGACCGCCTTCGCCTGAAAGCCGCTGCTGGCATGTATTCGCAGAACTTCGTGGCAGCCACCAGCGATCGCGATGTGGTCAATCTGTTTTATGGTTTCCTCTCGGGTATCGACAACTTGCCCAAGACATACGACGGCAAGGAAATCAACAGCTTCCTCCAGAAGGCAAATCACTTCATTTTGGGCGCTGAATATGACTTGACGGACAAGGCTACGGTAAATATTGAGGGTTATTGGAAAGACTTCGTTCAACTGACCAACATCAACCGTAACAAGATCTATGCTGACACGCCGCAAAATGCAGATATTCCAGACTTGCTTAAAAAAGACTTTACCAAGGAGACAGGCAATGCCTATGGTGCCGACATCTCTCTGAAGTATGAGGACCAGCATTGGTATCTGTGGGCGGTGTATGCCTTGGGGTTTGTCAGTCGCGAGTACGAGAAAGCCGTGGAGGAAGGCGTAGAGATGGTTCAATATGCGCCTCATTTCGACCGTCGCCACAACGTCAATCTCATCTTGACCTATACGGCCGGTGCCAAGCGTGAGTGGGAGTTCAGCGGACGCTGGAACTTTGGTACGGGTTTTCCCTTTACGCAGGTGCAAGGCTTCTATGAGTACTACTCCTTCCAGGATGGCATCAATTTCGACTACACCACCACCAACGGTGAACTGGGCGTGCTTTATGGCGAACTCAACCAAGGCCGTCTGCCCACGTACCACCGTTTCGACATCGACGTGAAGCGCAAGTTCTTCTTCACCGAAAACGTCAATTTGGAAGTTGACTTGAGCGTGACCAACGTCTACAATCGCAACAACGTGTTCTATGTTAACTTGGTGACAAGTGAGATTTCGCGCCAGCTGCCTATCCTTCCGACCTTAGGCATGACCTTGTCGTTCTAATACTTTGAGCAACTTATGAAATCTTTACCGACACCCCCTAAGGCTGCCATCCGCCCGCATGCGATGACAATGCACGGTCATACCCGTATTGACAATTATTATTGGCTCAACGAGCGCGAGAATCCTGAAGTAATTGCTTATCTTGAGGCAGAAAACCAATATGAGAAAGCATGCATGGAACATACTGAACCAATTCAGGAGGAGTTGTTCAAGGAGATTACAGGCCGTATCAAACAGGACGACAACTCGGTGCCCATAAAGATTCGCGACTATTACCACTACACACGCTATGAAGAAGGAAAGGAATATCCCATCTACTGCCGGAAGAAGCATAGTCTGGAGTCACCAGAAGAAATCATTCTCGATGGCAATGTCTTGGCAGAAGGTCATGCCTTTTTCGAAATCGGAGAGGTGAGTTTGAGCGAAGACGACCGCCTGCTGGCTTATTCAATCGATACGGTGAGTCGACGCATTTACGATGTCTATGTCAAAGACTTGCTGACAGGCGAGTTGGTTGGAGAACCCATTAAGGGCACTTCGGGCAATGTGGTTTGGGCCAGCGACAATATGACGCTTTTCTATGGCGTGAAAGATGAGACCTTGCGCCCCTGCAAGATTATGCGCCATCGTTTAGGGGCCCCTGCAGTCGATGACGTGCAGGTTTACGAAGAGACGGATGAGACTTTTGTGTGCTACATCAGCAAGACGAAATCAAGAAAATACTTGATTATCAACTCGGATTCAACTCTGTCGTCGGAATGCCGCATCCTCGAGAGTGGCCAACCCATGAATGAGTTTCGTGTGTTTCAGGAGCGCCAACCCGATATGCTTTACGGCATCGATCACTATAGAGAGCATTTCTACATTCAGACCAATGCCGATGGAGCGAAGAACTACAAGATTATGCGGACACCCGTGGAGCAGACCGAGAAGGCCTATTGGGAGGAAGTCGTTCCGCATCGCGAAAAAGTGATGCTTGAAGGTTTTACCATCTTCGACAAATACTTTGTCATCGAGGAGCGAGAAGGTGGTTTGGTGAAGATTCGCGTCAAGTCATGGGATGGTCAGATGGACTACTATCTCGACTTCGGCGAACCTGCCTACACTGCTGGTGTGGGTGCCAATCCCGATTTCGAAGCGACCACTTTACGTTATGCCTACAATTCGATGACCACGCCTTCATCGGTCTATGAATGGGACATGGAACAACGCACCAAGACTTTGCTCAAAAGGCAGGAGATTGTAGGTGGCTATAATCCGGAAGAGTATGTCACCGAGCGCTTGATGGCGCCTTCGCACGATGGGGTGATGGTGCCGATTTCGATTGTGTATAAGAAAAACGTTAATGCCGCGGTCCCTGAGCCCGTCGAAGGGCCGCGCACAAAAGGGTCGGGCCCTTCGACAGGCTCATGGACCCTTGATCGGCCGCTCGTATTGTACGGCTATGGCTCTTATGGTTCGAGCATGGACGCCTATTTCTCTTTGGCACGTCTCAGTCTCTTAGACCGTGGTTTCGTTTGGGCTATCGCCCACATCCGTGGTGGCGAGGAAATGGGTCGCCAATGGTATGACGATGGCAAGATGCTGAACAAGAAAAACACTTTCCTTGATTTCATCGCTTGTGCTGAATACCTTATTAAAAATGGCTACACTTCCCCACAAAAGATGTTTGCCATGGGCGGAAGCGCAGGAGGCCTTTTGGTTGGCGCAGTGACTAACATGCGTCCCGATTTATGGAAAGGTGTCATCGCGCAGGTGCCATTTGTCGATGTGGTGACCACTATGTTAGACGAGTCCATCCCGCTTACCACGGGCGAGTATGACGAATGGGGCAATCCCAACGAGAAAAAGTATTACGACTACATGCTTTCCTATTCGCCATACGACAATGTGGAGGCCAAGGACTATCCTGCCATGCTGATTACTACGGGATTGCACGACAGTCAGGTGCAGTATTGGGAACCAGCCAAGTGGGCAGCCAAGCTTCGAGCCTTGAAGACGGACAAGAATCCTTTGTACCTGAAGACCGAGATGGATTACGGACATGGTGGCGCTTCGGGACGTTTCGAAGGCTATAAAGAAGTCGCTCTGGAATATGCTTTTATGCTGGACGAACTAGGTGTGATATCACTTAAAAACGAAGAATAATGAAACTCTATAAAGAAGGAAATTGTTGGAAGGCTTGTTACGACCAACAACGCAAAAAGTACTATGGCTATCTTAT
>JAEEGJ010026590.1_pt1 | contig 11709 bp, 8 predicted proteins | sample 8958761 | NCBI WGS metagenome assembly JAEEGJ01 (sample SAMN16246546, study PRJNA631951) | gut metagenome | biome: gut microbiome; feature: rumen; material: RS-attached | host: Bos | place: Iran: Karaj | collected 2018-10
GTCGTATTGCCATGCTGAAAGATGAGCGTGCCAAACATCCTGACCTGCTCTACTTCGATAGTGGTGATTTCTTCCAAGGTTCTGGCTATTTCACCTTGTTTAAGGGAGAGGTGGAGATTGGCCTGATGAACCAGATGGGCATTGATGCCTCAACCATTGGTAACCACGAGTTCGACTTCGGACTGGAAAATATGGCTGAGCAGTTCCGCAAGGCTACCTTCCCCATTCTTTGTGCCAACTACGACTTCACTGGAACACCAATGGAGGGCGTGACGAAACCTTGGATTGTCATCAAACGTAATGGAGTGAAGATTGGTGTCTTTGCTGTTTGTCCGAAAATGAAGGGACTGGTCAGCGACAAGAACTGCGTGGGTGTGAAATATCTCGACCCTGCCAAGGTGGCATTAGAGACGGCTACCATGCTGAAGGAGCAGAAGAAGTGCGACATCGTCATCTGCATCTCTCACCTGGGTTGGAACAGCAATCGTGGCGAGGATGATCAGTACATGATAGAGCGTTCGCGCAACATCGACCTCGTGCTGGGCGGTCACACACACACCTACCTGCCCACGCTGGAGTATGTCAACAACCTCGACGGCAAACCCGTGCCCGTCGACCAGAACGGCAAGCACGCCATCTTCGTCGGTAAAATCGTGATGAATCTGGAATAACTAGTTATACTAGTATGACTAGTTCAAATAGTCCCACTAGTTTACTCAAAGTAGAACGTCAGGACAAACATCTTCGTCTTGGCGCTGTCCACGCTGCCGGCATACGCGCGCATGTTGGAGTCGCGCAGCTCGTTGACGTGGTTCTTGTCCAAGGCGTCGCCCAGACCGAAGCAGAACTTCAACTCGGGAATCAGCTTGAAGAACGGCAGATAGAAGTCACAGCCCAAGCCTATCTCCACCATCGTGTTCATGCGCTTCAGGCGCAGCAGGTCTTGATCGCCGCCCGTCAGGTTAATCATCGGGTTGATGCCCGCCATGATGTACGGACGGTGGTTGTTCCATCGCGGTGCGGCAAACTTGATGTCGATGGGCAGCGAGACATACGTGTTCTTCATGTCCTGCGTCTCGCGCAGATAGGCGCCTGTCTCGTCCTTCTTCAACATGTTGATAAATGTCAGATGCTTCGCGCCGAAGTGCATCGTCGGCGTCACCCTCAGCGAGAAATTCTCGTGCAGGCGCAACTCGCCCAGCACACCCACCGAGAAGCCTGCCGTCCATTTGTTGGCGTCACACAGGATATACTGCTCCTTCATCGTGCCGTCCTCTTCAGGCATCTGGTGAGGCCCCACATTGTTGAATTCCACGTCCTGCAGGTGCATGCCCACCAGGATGCCAAAGTGCAGCGGGCGCAAGTCTATATACGGCTTGTGCTGCACGTGACGGTCCTGTTGCGCCACACCCTTCAAAGGTATCAAGCTCAAACAGCAAAGGAGCAACATCCCCTTTGTCATCACCATCACCTTATTATATATATATATGTTCATCCTTAACTTCTTAAACTCTTGAACTTCTTAATTAAAACGCAGTTTCGGCCCATTTATTATTTCGACTTCGTATAAATTGCACCGAAAAAGTGAATTTTCCTACCTAAAAATAAGTATTATTCCAAAAAAGTCCGTAACTTTGCACTCACAATTTTCAAGTATTGTATAACCCAAATAAACAAAACAAAGATTATGGCATACGTAATTGGTGACGACTGCATCGCATGCGGTACATGTATCGATGAGTGCCCCGCAGGAGCAATCTCTGAGGGCGACAAGTATTCAATCAACCCCGATGTCTGCACAGAGTGCGGCACATGCGCTGACGTTTGTCCGTCAGAAGCTATCAGCCTTCCCTAAAGGATTAAGCTGAAAAATGTGGTTAAACAAGAAGAGCACCCGCTGGGTGCTCTTTCTGTTTTGGTCTATACTTTCTTATTTTCCAATAAGACCCGCTTGATGTATTGCTCAATCTCCTGCGGCGTGATGTCGTAGACGGGCTGGAGTTGTAAGAATTGCGCGTCTTTACGGTAGTTGTCACAATTAGTTAGCATAGCCAGCAGGTTTTTACGTTTCAGCAGATTACCAGAATGTTCTATTGCCAGTTGCACCATTTCCTCGAAATCGATGCCTTGTTGCAGGATGCAATAGATGTCATAGTAGTCGCGATACTTCGAGCGGCGCAGCATGGCTTCCATCTTCATAGCACCGATAGACTTGATGTCGGCAAGTCTCAGGTTGTTCTGAAATGGAGTGGCCTGCATGGAGGGAATCTGTTTCCTGGGCGGTTTGTAAAAAGACAACTTCACACCCTCGAAGACGAATGACACGAAGTTGAAACCTCCGATTTCCATATCATCAATATGTCCCACGGACTCCAGCTCTCTTTTGATAGCAGATATCTCGACTTCGGGCTTCTCGTTTCTTTTTTTTATCCAACTCATGAAGTCAAGGTCTTCGCTCAGGCGCATATTCAGTTGTATCGACAGGGCTGTCCCCCCTACCAACACGTAAGGTTTGATACATTCCAGACGGGTGATGGTATCAAACACCTGTGATGTCTGTGGTGCCAATCCATTCATTAAGCAGCAAGTTTTTTGTTTAGTTCCCTTGTAGCCATTGCCTTGACGTATGCACCAGGTTTCTTAATGCCAAAATAAAACCATGCAAAGAATCTGTTCAGCACATAGTAACGTTCGCCCTGGGCCACCACATTTTCAATCCAAGCTTTCTTGACAAACGGGAAGGGATATAGCTGGAAAAGCATGTCAATATCATCCAGGTCGAGGTGAAGCATGACGAGTTCCACCAAGATATCATCAGGTACATCCTTGATGCTGTCTTGACTATATGACCAGAAGGCGTTAACCTTTTTCAACTGGCCAATCAGGTGAGGTTTAATCGCTTCTTGTTTCATTCAGCTGCAAATGTACTCAAAAAAAGCAAAAGAAGCAAACTTTCACCCAGTTTTTTCAATTTTGAGCACAGAAGTACGTCTTTTTTTGAATTACTCTGTTTTGGTCAGAATTGTTTGGGGATATAGTCGAAGCTGTCGAAATGGTTGAAGCCCATTGCCGTAAGCTGTCTGCGACTCTCTGCGATGTCTGCTTCCGTATTGTAATCTGGAATGTGGGGCAGACGGATGGTTACATCCTCCTGTTTCCCGTGGGCGGCAAGCCAATGGAGGTTGTCAATAACCTGACGGTTGTCTGCAGAGGTATATCGGCGATAGATGTCTGGATTCATATCCTTGATGTCAACAATGTAGTGGTCGATGTAGGGAGCCACCGCCTCTACATGTCTGCGGTTGACATTCAGCGACGTCTCCACGTAAGTACGCCATCCCGTTGGTTTCAGTTTGCAGAAACGGACTATTTCATCACTTCTCAGCAGGGGTTCGCCGCCTCCGAAGGTCACACCACCGTTCGTCGCCTGAAAGTAAAGGTTATCCACCATAACCTCATTCATTATTTCCTGTACATCCATCTCCCGCCACACACCATCAGCCCTGAGGCATTGCTCATTAAGACAATACTTACAGCGCAACGGACAGCCATGGAATGCAACCAGTGTGGTGACACCCTCTCCATCCGTAGCAAGGCGGTGACGACAGATTCCTATCAACGGGGTCTTCATGTCATTCGATAGAGTCTTCCATACTGGCCCTGCCCACCATCAAGGTATCAACTTCTATCTCACCTTCTTTAACACCGCATCCACTATCAGAACAACACGTACAGCTCGTCAAAGCAGCAAGTCCTGCAGATATTCCCACAACAGCTACCGCTTTTCCCAACAGCCTACGAAAGTTCAGCTGCTGTTCGATATACCTCACCTCCGCCTCACAAGCCGGACAGGTGCCGCGACATTCACCCTCATGGTGACACTCCCGTGGTTCATACTTAATCTCATTAGCATCAGCCACCTGCTTACGGATGGCCTTCAACACATTGCAAATTGATTTACCTCTTGTCATAATCGTTACGTTTTTAAGTTCGATGCAGGGGATGGGTATTATGAGAAATTACTCGATGTTCAGGCGGCGGTTCTTGGGATATTTCACTTTGTACTGCAACGTCAGTTCGCGCTGTTCGCTGGGCTGGAGCTGAAGCGGCCACCTTACAATGCCCGTCTGCTTGTCATACTGGCCACCGCTCAGTTCTTCCATATCGACCTCGATACTCGTGTTACGCGAGATGGGGGCCTGGTCAAAGACGGTGATGTTGACGGTTTCCGGACGCGTGTTCTTGACGGTGATGCGCCACGTCATCGTCTGTTCCTGGTTGCTGCCAAAGAAACGGCGGGTGGAACGCTCGCTGACCTTCTGACGCTGAACGCGGATGCTCTGGTCACGGCCCAACGAGAAGTGGAGCGTGTCGCTGCTCACATTCGGATCGAGAATGCTTTTGCCCACAAACGAATTGTCGAAATAGACGTTGGCCTCGCCTTCCATCAGATTGAGTTGCTGCCAGTCTGTGGCGTCGGCCACGAGGAACGACTCCTTGTCAATTTTCGGTATGCCGCGGTATTCGTAGGTAGCAGGCAACTGATGACGGGCCAGTTCTGTCGTTGTCGTCTTGCCGCCGTCAGGCAAAGTCAGGAGCTGCTTGATGTCGAACTCAAAGCCAAACTGCGCCTGCTGCTGATTGACAGCAACAACTTCGCTCTCGTCCATTTCTTCTTTCACCGCTACACCCGGTATTGTACCCGATACCATCTCGACGTCGTGCTGCACAGCGGCGCTGGATTTGGCTTTTGAGCGGGCACCCCTTACGGAAGTACCATAACCCACAACAGTGACTTCTTCCAGACGTGCCTCATCTTCCTTCATGCGGATGTTCAGCGTAGAGCCTGGCGTGGCAGTCCGCGTCTGGGTCTGATAACCGATGTATGCGAAAGTAAGCTGGCGATGGTCTTGCGGCAAGACGATGGAATAATTGCCGTCGACGTCGGAAACGGTCCCTAATCGCGTACCTTTTATTATTATAGAGGCACCGATAATGGGCGAGCCGTCCTCAGCATCCACGATTTTTCCGCTGACAGTGCTGCCGTCGGAATCAAAATTGTAGGTAGGTGCCGACAAACCGTAATCCAGCCAATAGGTTTTCAACTGCGGTGCGACGTTAGAGCGGTTCGGGTTGGCCGACGAGAGGGTGACGGGTACGTTTTTCCACTCTTCCTTGGTGTTTTGGAAGATGTTGGCCTTATACGACAGCTGCAATGGTTCCTTGGTGCTGTTCGAACGGACGTCGTAGCTGGGATACCAGCCGGCATTCTTCACATAGTATGTCAAGTCGAAGTCGGCACGGTCTGCCTGTTTGGCATCCACTTTCACGTCAATCTCAGTAACGCTCTTCAACTTCAACTTGGCAATGGAGTCACACACCTTATGCTTCCGCTCCAGTTCCTCATCGAGTTTTTGCAGCTGCTCTTCCAGTTCCTGACTGCGCTTCTTCACCGAGAGCACTTCTTGAGCATAGTAACTATTAAGCTCCTTGATGTTTGCCAGAGGGGTGGCCACCGTACGCCCAGCCACGGAGCAGTTTGTCTTCACCAGTTCCAGCTGGGCCGTCAGCATTTCCTGTTCGTCCTTCACCTGCTGGATGCGGCGCTCCACAGACTTCACGCCGTCCTCTGCCTCATGAAGTCTTTTCATCTGTGCGGCAGAATCAGGATGAGCCGTCCGCTCGCTCACACCTAATATAATAAGGTGTCCCTTGGCCTTCACCTGCAAGCTCTTCTTGTCCATATAGGGAGAAAAGCCAGTAAACGTCACCACTTGTTCGCCCGCCGTCAGGTTGACGCTCTTCGAACGCTCCACCTGAGCACCATTGGTAAACACGGTAACTTTATTGATTGAGGTGGTTTGCTTGTCAACAGCTATAGCCATTATTGCCGTCATCAGACATGCGGCAATCATCATCTTACGCATTGTCATTATCGTCCTCTTGTTATTTGTGCAACATAGTTGCAGAAAACCAGTCTAATCCTTCAGCGAGTAGGTGATGGTGGAGACCACGCGGACCTTCTTCTGGTAGGGGATGTCGGCATCGTCAATGGAGAACTCACCTTGTCCGGCCTCCACAATCTTATTGATGGTGGAGTGGCTGTTCTCGGCAAACTGCTGGGCGGTCTTCTCGGCAGCGGCAATGGCCTGGCTCATCATCTCGGGCTTCAGCTCCTGGAACTTGGTGTATTCATAGTTGGCATAGCTGTTTTCGAGCATGACGCCTCGCGCCAGCAGTTCGTCGCTGCAACGCTGTAACAGCTCGTTGACGAACTTCGTGTCGTTCGAAGAGATGACGAGGCCGCGCGTCACAGAATAGCGGTATGTCGGACGGCGCTCGTTCCATACGTTGGCATTGTTGTCCGTAATGTCAAACGACTTGACGCTTACCGTGCACTTGCCTTCTATCTTGTTCTCCTTCAGATACTGCTGAATAGTCTTCACATTGCGGTTCAGCAGGGCGAAGATGGATTCCAGTTCGTCACCCACGGCAGCCACCGATAGGTTCCACGTCACCTTGTCCGCATCGACTACCCGTTCGGCAAGTCCCTTCACGGTGACGCGACGGTCCTTGTTCGTAAAGTTGTCAATACCACTCTTGATGCAGAGTCCAAGCAGCAAGAGACCAACGGCCAGTATAGTGGCCTGAATCACTTTCCCATATTTTTCCATAGTTGTCATGTTTTTAGATTTTTATCGTCTTTCCGTCATCATCTTACCACTATTTGCGGGCAAAAATACATATTTTATTTTAATCCACCAAACAATTCAGATATTTTATGCGGAAATCCCCAACCCAACTTTGCAATTCCCATGGACTGGGGATAGAAAGAAATGTGAGCACCTTGCGGGCGTTTTATAATTTTTACACCAAAATGTTTGTACAAATTAAACGAAATGACTACCTTTGCACGCCAAAACGAAAAGGTGTTAAAAATACGTATGAAAATCAGTACTCTATTATTTGCTTTGCTGCTAGCCATGACTGCTTCGGCAGAGACTGTGACAACGCATCCTGATGAGGGTGCAGAGACTATTGAACCCAATTTGAAGTGGGGCAAGCCCACCCAACAGGAGCTCACCATGACCGAGTATGCGCCGGATAAGGATGCTGACGCAGTAGTACTATGCCACCAGGTGAGTGTGTTCTACGAATTCCTCAACGGGAACTTCCGCATCCACAACGTCGTGAAGTGCCGTCTGAAGGTGCTGAAGCCTGAGGGCAAGCGCGTGGCCGACGTGAGCATCGTGACCAGAGGCAGCGAGGCCAACACGCTGCTGACTGAGTCGGTGAGAAGCTTGAAGGCCGCAGCCTATAACATGGAGAATGGCAAGATGGTCAAGACCAAGATGGAGAGCTCAATGGTTCATGAGGAATATCTCAATAAAACCGACAAATTACATAAGTTCAGCGTGCCCCAAGTGCGTGTGGGTACAGTCATAGAATATGAATACAACTTGGACAGCGACTTCTTCTATGAGCTGCGCGACTGGTACGCCCAGCGCGACATTCCTGTGCTCTACACCAAGTATGCCTTGTCGATACCTGACTGGCTCAGCTTCCATATTGAGGAGTCAGGCATGAACAATCTGGAGAAGAAGGATGACAGCGGTTCGCTGACTATTGGCGAGGAAATTGTCAACACAGAAGAGCACATCTTCATCGGCCGTAACCTGCCTGCGCTGAAGGACGACGACTATGTGTGGCGAGCTGAAGACTACGGATGCAAGGTGACCCACGAGTTGCAGGGCATCTACATTCCCGGAGCCGTACACAAAAGCTACACATCGAGGTGGGAGGATATTGACGAGATACTGCTCAATGACAACGAGTTTGGCGGACGCATCAAGCGCAACAGTCAGTTGAAGGACGAAGTGCTGGCGGCAGGCATTTCTCAGATTGCCGACCCCAAGGAGCGCATTGAAGCCACGTGGAAACTGCTACACCAGCGCGTCAGGTGGAATGGCGACTATGCCTTCTGGGCCAAGTCGGGCAGCAAGGTGCTGAAGGAAGGTACGGGTAGCAATGCCGACATCAACTTCCTGTTTATCAACATGCTGCACGACGTCGGCATCGAGGCCTCTCCCGTGGCTTTGCGACTGCGCGACAAGGGAAGGCTGCCCCTGACTCATGCCAGCATGAAGTATCTGTCGACGTTTGTCGTAGGCATTGCGCTGAACGACTCCACCATGGTCTATTTCGACAGTTCGGCAGAAGACGGCTACCTGAATGCACTCCCTGTACGTCTCTCGGTAGATCGTGCACGCCTTATAAGAAAAGGTGCGCAAGGTAAGTGGGTAAACCTGCAAGAAGCGGCTCAGGCCCTGGAGCAAACCGTCATCCAAGCCACGCTTGACGGTGAGGGCACCATCCGAGGTACACTCATGAACGGTTTGACAGGCGAGGCTGCCGCCGACCTGCGTAAGAAATGGCGCACAGCCAAGGACAGCATTGACGTCATCCACCAGATGCAGGAGGACAAAGGTTTCGAGATTACCGACTATCAGTTGCAGGGACGCCATGACTTCTCGCCAACTCTTCGCGAAGTCATCAAGTTCACCAAGCAGTGTACGTCAGATGGCGACATCATCTATCTCAATCCTTTGGTGATTTCCCCCATCAGCAAGAGTCCCTTCACGGCAGAGACGCGCAACTTGCCTATAGAGCTGCCCTACAAGCAGCGCGAGACGATGAATGTGGTGTTGACGCTGCCTGACGGCTGGCAGGTGGAAGACGCTCTGAAGCCCATCGTACTGAAGTTCGACGGCATGACGGCCAGCATCATGAGCAGACAGAATGGCAACCAGCTGTCGGTGCTCTACAAGTTTGACGTCCAGCGCACTTTCTTCGCCCAGCACGAGTACCAAGACCTGAAGGCCTTCATGGATCGGTTAGTGGAGAACTGTAAGAACATCATTACCTTGAAGAAGGTTGCAAATTGAGAGAGTTATATTTAAAGATGAAGAAACTGCTGCTGATATCACTCGCTTTTCACTTGTCGCTTGCCACAGCTTTCGCACAGAAGGCTGTCGTAGAGGAGTATGCAGTGGAGGTAACCTGCGAGAGCGCCACACATGCCGTACAGCACTTCCGCAAAGTGACCACCATTCTCAGCGAACAAGGTGCATCGCTGGCCACGTTTGTCTGTTCATGCAGCAAGAACGACAGGCTGACCAGCTTCAAGGGCGTGGTCAACGACTCCACGGGACGCATCATCCGAAAACTCAAGGAGAGTGAGCTGAAGAAGACTGAATATTCGCCCTATCTGGCCATCGACGACTACAAAATATTTCTATACTACACTCCCCCAGTCTATCCTGTAACCATTACCTACGAGTGGACCGTCGACAGCCGTGACAACCTAATAGAGTTTCCTGTATTTAATCCACAGGACGACTACGACATCAGCGTCAAGAATGCCAGCTACAGCCTAAAGGTTCCCAAGAGCCTTAGTGTGCGTCACGCTAAACAGAACATCGATGCCCAGGTCAGCGTCAGTGACGTCTCCGACGATGTCCAGCTCTTCACCCTGGAAGTCAGCAACCTTCCCATGCTCAAGAAGGAGCCTCTCACCCCTCCGCTAACGACCAGACTGCCGTTGGCACGCTTTGCGCCCACAGACTTTATATATTATGGTACGCGCGGGAACCAGCGCAGCTGGACTGACTACGGACTGTGGGAGTATAGCCTCATCCGTGGCCTCGACCAACTGCCTGACGCCGTACAGCAAGAGTTGCGACAACTGACCGATACGCTGAAAACGCCTCGTGAGAAAGTGGCAGCACTATACAATCACTTGGAGAAGACCACCCGTTACGTTGCCATTCTTTTAGGCATTGGCGGGCAGAAACCTGCCCCTGCTGCCGACGTCTGCAAGAGCGGCTATGGAGACTGCAAGGGACTGTCGAACTACATGCGCGCCATGCTGAAAGCGGTGGGCATCGACTCACACTACACCACTATCAGCACCGTACACCAAAGGTTCCTCCCTGACTTTGCCAGCGCCGGCCAGATGAACCACGTCATCCTGCAGGTGCCGCTCCCCAACGACACACTATGGTTAGAATGTACCAATCCGGAACTCCCCATGGGCTATGTTCACGGCGAAATTGCCGGCCACGATGCCATAGAGGTCAGCGAGCAGGGTGGACGACTGGTCCAATTGCCCATCTATGCTGATAGTACAAATCTCATGCAGAGTTCATTAGACATCCGCATCCATTCTAACGGCGTTGCCGACCTGAAGCTCCGTCAGGAAACCTTCAACCGCCAGTACGAGGCAGGCAGGCCACTGCTGAAGATGACCGATGACGAACGCCTCAAAGCCTTCCACCAAATACTCCAAGTACCCCAGGCAGAAATCAGCAGGCTACAGGTCACTGCAAGCGCGTGGGAACCAAAGATGGTCGTAGACGCGGAGGTCAGGAGCAATAGTTATGCCACCCAGACAGGCCAGCGACTCTTCGTACCCCTCTGTCCCCTGCACCACGGCTATTCCGTACCCAATGCCATGACGGATCGACAGCAAGACATCTTCCTGGACTGGGGCTATCTTGACGTTGACGACATCACTCTGAATATTCCTGACGGTTACCTCGTCGAGTCACTCCCCAAGGACATCACCATCGAGCAGCCCTTCGCCACGTTCAACTTCTCCATACAAGTTGACGGCAACACCATCCGTATCCGTAACCGTCTCTTACGCCATGCAGGAACCTTCGACAAAGCCCTCTTTCTACAGCTCTCAGCATTCTACCGCACCCTCAGCGCCACTTATAACCAGAAAGTCGTATTGAAGAAAGCAGAGTAATGGTCCCTCGTCATGAAATCGTCCAACCACCGTACAGACCAGAACATGTTAAACCATTAAAATCTGAAAGCGTATGACGAAAAAGGAAACCATCAAGTGGTTCGTGCAGATCATCGCCTCAGTGGCGACTGCCATCCTCACCGCCCTCGGCGCCACGTCCTGCATGGGACTCAACTAAATGAAGGAATCCCCGCTCAAACCTGAGTGGGGATTTCAGAGGTAGCAGCAGTCATTGGTATGATAGAAAGGTTCGCTTGTGCGCGATGTTAAGTAGTATTCAATCCTATGGACGGCACACTGCGTGAGCCGTGACATAACCCCGAGGAGGGCGGCGCTTCCGCTATTGCGAATGCACCGCCCTCCTTCTCATATTACGACACAGAAGTGCCTGACCCTTTTGTGTCCTTCTACAACTTCACCACATCGTCGCATAGAGTGGTTATAGCAGTGCGATGGGTGATAAAGAGTATCGTCTTTTTCGGATAGGCCGCAAACAGTCGGGCGAATAGTTCCCGTTCGGTTGTTTCGTCTAATGAGCTGCTGATCTCATCGAGCAAGAGGATGCCGCCCAATGGATAATGCACGTTCCGATAGCAGGGGGTCTTCCCGCTCCAAGGCGAACCGTACACAATTAAAGACCTAACGACCGATTTGGGATAAAAAGTAGTGAATCATGGGGATTCAATGTTTGAACACCCCCAATGATTCACTACTCGATGTTTTTGAGTCTATTTCTTTATTGGCCCAGTTTCTTGACGGGGAAAGTGAAGTAGGTGTCGGGAAAAGGCTCGTCGCGGAGCGTGAAGTGCCACCACTCCGTGTCAAGGGGTTTGAAGCCGTGGGCGAGCATGGCGCGGCGCACGAAGTGGTCAACACCCTTCTGCGGACGGTAGGCA
>JAEEGJ010026593.1_pt1 | contig 11708 bp, 9 predicted proteins | sample 8958761 | NCBI WGS metagenome assembly JAEEGJ01 (sample SAMN16246546, study PRJNA631951) | gut metagenome | biome: gut microbiome; feature: rumen; material: RS-attached | host: Bos | place: Iran: Karaj | collected 2018-10
GTTTTTCTTTGCCATTGTATATATTGTTTTTTATCGTTTTCGCATTTCGTGCTCCGCGCTCAGGAGTGAGGGGATAGGAGTTAGGAGTGAGGAGTTAGGAGTGAGGAGTTAGGAGTTAGGAGTTAGGAATGCCGCAGGCATCGCGAGAAATTGCTTTTGAGCAATGCTCTCTTTGAGCGAGCAGCTCGCCAGTGGTCGCGCCATCGGCGCGGACTGGCAGAAAAAGAGCTGCGAGAGCGAAGCGGCAATTAGGAATTAGGAATTAGTCCTCGCTAACCGCTAACCGCTCAACGCTAACCGCTAATTCTCAAATCTCAAATATTTTCGTTTTCGTTTTCGTTTTCGTTATTCAAATCTCCAATATAACTAGAATTTTATCACTGCCTTCACCTCTTTGGCTTCGCCGTAGGCGAGCCTGAGGTCCTCGTCGACCATCTTAGGCCTCTTGGCGCCCTCGGGCTTGACTTTCTTCTTCACCACGGCGGTGAAGCCGTCGTCGTCGGCATCCTTCAGCACGCCCTTGAGCTTAGAGCCGTCGGAGAGGAGAATCTCCACCTCGTTGCCGATATTGTTGACATACTGCTGCCTCACCTTGAAGGGCTGGCCGATGCCGGCGCTGCCCACCTCCAGCTCGTAATCCTCCACGTCGCGGTCGAGGTTAGCCTCGATGAACTTGCTCAGTTCCACGCAGTCGTCAATCCATACGCCCTCCTTGTGGTCGATCTCCACCACAATGCGGTCGTCGTCACTAATCGTCAGGTCAGTAAGGAAGTAATCCTTGTCATTCAGCCATTTCTCTACAAGGCATTGTACTGTTTGTTTGTCAATCATGGAAATTATATTATAAGACTAGAACTAGAGTCGAAAAGAGTGAGAAGTTAGGAATGAGGAGTTAGGAGTTAGGAGTTAGGAATTAGGAGTTAGTCCTCGCTAACCGCTAACCGCTCAACGCTAACCGTTAGAATGACCAACGACGCCAACGCTGCCGCTATGGGTGAAATGGCATACGGTGCCGCACGTGGTATGAAGAATTTCATTGTGATCACGCTCGGCACAGGTGTAGGTTCGGGCATTGTGGTGAACGGCCAACTTCTCTATGGTCACGACGGATTTGCCGGCGAACTCGGACACGTCATCATGGTGCGTGGCAAGGAAGGACGCCTTTGCGGATGTGGCCGTACAGGTTGTCTTGAAACTTATTGCTCCGCTACGGGTATGGCTCGTACGGCTCGTGAAATCCTCACGAAGACAGACCGTCCCTCTCTGCTTCGTAACAAACCCATTGAGCAGATAGAATCTTTGGATGTCTCCATTGCTGCTTCTCAAGGTGATGAGGTAGCCAACGAAATCTTCCTGTTCACAGGCAAGATGCTCGGCGAAGCATGTGCCGACTTCACAGCCTTCTCCTCCCCCGAAGCCTTCATCTTCTTCGGTGGACTCTGCAAGGCAGGTGACCTCATCATGAAACCCATCGAGGAATCCTACAACAACAGCGTTATGCCCATCTATCGAGGCAAGGCAAAGTTCCTCATGAGTGCTCTGATGAATTCCAACGCAGCCGTTCTCGGAGCCTCCGCATTGGCTTGGTGAGAATGGCTATAGCCAAATAGGGACTTGGCTCGAGCCAAAAGGGGGATTAGCTCGAGCTAAAAGGGGATTTGGCTCGAGCCAAAAATATGACTTGAAAAACCTTGAGTCGACTCATTTCATCGATTGAGTCGACTCAATTGATGATTTGAGTCGACTCAAATAAAAAAGGGAACACATCCGGTTGGATGTGTTCCCTTTTTTTTTATGATTGAATGAGGTTGGTGATTAGTCTTGCACACCACCACCTGGTTCGTCGTAGATAACAGGGTCACTGCCACTGTATGACTGCATGAAGGTAACCATCTTCACTTCTTCTACCTCCATTTCTGGAGTTACATAAACTTTTTTGTCCATTGCTAATCTAAACCTTTTTGTGTTTTGAAATTAATACTTGCAGAGATTCATCAGTGCCCCGAACGAGGTCGGGGACACTGATGAAATTGATTTAGTTTGTCATTCACAACTTACTTAGCCTGGAAGAAAACCTTCTTGCCGTTGAAGATGTAAGTGCCAGAAACTGTTGGCTCACCTTCGAGCTTCACACCAGTAACGGTGAACCAGCCGTCAGCAGCTTCAGCTTCAGCCTCTGCATTAACACCATCGATAGCTGTTGTAGAACCGTCAGCCTCCTGTACGTAGATACGTGCGTTAGCAGACTGTTCAGCAGATGCGAAATGGAGATAAGCTCTGGTCTGAGAAAGTTTAGCCTTAGCATCACCTACATAGAATGCACGAGCAGGATCGATTGCCGCGTTGCGAGTGAGGTAGCGATCACTTGCAGTCAGACCGTCAACTGGCTCATACAAGCCTACGAACTGAACATCCTTACCAACAGATACAGAACCTGCAAGATAATCAGCCTCTGGAATCTTCACGCCTTCGAACTTGATTGCACCCATTTCTTCCTTAGTGATATCTTCGTCCACCTTCACCAAGAATGGAGTGTTAGCTGGGATTTCATCAACTGTCAACTTGAAGACAATGCTATTGCCAACAGACTTAGCCTCGTCGAGCACGTCAACTGCTGCATAACCCCATGTGTTGTCTCTTGAGAGCATTCTTGGAGTTACAGCGAATGGGAGAACCCAAGAGTACCAGTCATTAGCAACCATGCTACGGTCGCTTGGCAGGAGAACATCTACGATGCAACCCTCGTGATCCTCGAGCACCTGCTTGAGTGGGTTCTTAGTGAGTTTAGCAAGATCAGCTGCGCCAAGAGGAAGCACCTTGAGTGGAGCAATGGTCAACCAAGCGTTGGTGAAGTCATTCTCGATGTCAATGGTGAAGTTCTTGTTTCCAGCATTGTTCAAAGTGTAAGCATCCTTGTTAGCACCAACCTTTGTAACAGTAGTGCTGAGGCTGAGCCAATCCTTGAACTGATCTCTGGTCAATTCATTTCCTGACTCCTTGAAGGTCACAATCATATTGTAAGGATCGATGGCATCGCCATAATAAATACCCTGGTCTTGAGCAACAACCTCAAGAGCTGCAGTTGTGATGGTGTATTTACCATTCTTCCAAGTAGCAGTGTAATTCTTGAGAACATCAGAATTTTCCACAGCCTTGACAGTGATAACGTATTCACCAACATCGTTACCCTCAGCACGGCTGATTGTATAGTCTCTACCCTCTACCAGTCTGTCATTGCGCTTCAGACCAGTGATTGTAGCAGTGAGTGGCTTGGGCTCGTCACCGTACATCTGAGTCTTGTCGTCTGCCACGATAGTCAGAGGAGCAGCAGTGATGGTGAACTTACCAGAATTGTTGTTATCTGCAACAACTTCGTAGTTACCGCTTGTAGTAATACCATTTGGTGTAGTCCAACCATATCGAACAGTTACAGTTACAGGGTAGCCACCATTTGCAGGAGTAACGTTCTCACTTGGCAAAACCCAGGCCTGAGTCCAATTATTCCAAGTTGCACCTTCAACACCTACATAGTAGAAGTCTGGATTTACAACACCTTCTGCAGCCTTCTTCTCATCAGACCACTTAGCATTGTCTTCCCATACAGAAGCATCGAAAGTAGGATTAGCTTCGCCATATTCCTTAGACACAGCGTCACCTCTGAGGTAAACAGTCTTGCGGTTGATGGTGAATTCACCAGGAATATAAACAAGGATATAACCCTCTGGAAGTACTGTTGGACCGTCAAACACGATATCGTACTCTCCAGCATCCTCACCTTCTTCTCTTGAGATAGTATAAACCTGCTTACCACCGATGAACAGCATGGTTGGTTCTACTTCGTCTTCTGTTTCTGCGTCATATACAGTAACTTCGAATTCCTCAGGATCTTTATCGCCGAAGGTCTTTTCAGCATCTTCAGCTACAACTAACAAAACTGTTTCACCAAATCCAACAGCACCTTCCTGATATGTAATTTCATAGTCGGCAGCCTTAGCATCCTTAATCACTTCCAGTTTGAATGCACCAGCTGAACCAGGGATAGCGGTCTTTTTGATACCAGAAGGAGCTTTGAAGTCCTTAGCATTATTAGGACCTTCACCATTCACAAAACCAATGTAAGTCCAAGCATATTCTGGTTCCTCATCGCCAGGCTGTCTTGTGTAAGAATTAGCTTTGATAGTGAGAGGAGCCTTTGTAATAGCAAATGTTCCAGATACAGTACCAGTATAGCTACCAGTCAATGTTACAGTGCATTTTGCAGTTCCAACATGTACATTATCCGTATAATCTGCACTTGAATAAGGAATAGTCTCGTTACCAAGTTTCACAATAGGCTCAGGCTCCTGTTCAAGACCATTGTAAACATAGCTTGCAGGATTAAATGTAACAGTAATGCCAGTGAGGTCATCTGTTGGGATAATAGCGAATGCATTGTCGAAGGAAATCTCATAGTTGTTAGATACACCTTCGAATGCATATCCAACTTCATTGTCATTGAGTACAACAACATCCTTGTTGTTCTGCTTTTCAACATGAGCATTAACATCTTCACCTTCTCCTCTTGTGACTGTAGCCTGAACATCAGCAAGTTTGTCGCCATTCTTCAACTTAGTTTCGTCAACAACTGTGTACTCGAATGGATTTGGATCTGTTGCCTTGAACTTCTTCCAGTAGTTCGTAACATTCAACTGCAGATCTGCCTTGTCAATCAACAAGCTTGAAGACTGACCAACACCAACTGTGTAGTTATTATATTCTACGTCATTAATAATAGTAGTAGCAATGAAACCACCCACAATAGATGGATCTACAGCTTCCAGAGAGTAAGTGTACTTGAGCTGGCTGTCGCCATCATAAGCCTGTTCACCAGCATCAATTCTCTTGAACTTGAAGTTGCTGATAGTAGTGTTTGTAGGACCATCACCTGGTGCCCAGTTGATAGAAGCCCACTTGTCAATATCGTCAAATGTGAGAGTTGGGTCTGGATCACCATAAGTCTTGTGGATCTCCAACAAGTCAATCTTCAAGGCACGAGTATTCACCGTGAATGCTCCATATGCCATGTCTTCGAAACCATAAAGTCCTGCAGCAGGTGCAATCAGCACATACCATTCACCTACATGGTTAGGAGCAGCCAGAATAGTTGGCATCTCTGCTTCCTCCTCACTATAAGCGTCGAACGCAGCCTTTTCTACGTAACCGACAATCTTATAGTCTGCACCCAAGAACAGCTGACGCTGAACAGTGGTATTGTCTACTTGCTCTGGTATAGTTACACTAGTGATGCGAGCAGCTGTTGATGTACCATTGTATTCAACAGCCTCAGCAGTAACCTCTGCGCCAGCGATGCTGGCACTTGGAGTTTCTGAACCTGCGCTTAAGATGGTGAAATAAACGGTCTTCTCACCTTCGTAGTTGCCAATACCCTTCAATGTGGCTGATGCCGTTCCAGGATTCTTGTTATTAGCATAATTATTGGGGTCTAGATTTTCGTAGTCTACACCCTCAACCAATTGACCCAGGATTGGATCAACAGCATCAGCTTTAGGTTTTTGATAAGATCCATTGTATTCAAACACAACAGGGCTTACACTGAAGCTCACTGAAGAAACACTCTTAGGATTGATGGTGAAAGTTACCTCATCTGCTGTAGCTGTTTGCCATTGGTTAGGCCAATTTGCGCGAGGATCCCTTCTTGTACGATAGGATCTAGATGCAGTAATTTTGTATTCTCCTGCATTGACAAATTCTTCACCAGAATATGGATCACCGTTATAAGTAACAGTGTACGATGTTTCCCCCCCCCATTCAATGGTAGCCCGAGGACCTACGTTATAGTTTCCATTATCGGTTACTACACGGTACTCTGGCTTCTGATCTTGACCATTATACGTTGCACTAGCAGAGGAAAGCGAAAGCTCAATGCTTTGCGCAAACGCCAGTACAGGCAGGAACACCATTAAAGCAAATAGTATAAAATTCTTTTTCATAATACTATCAGTTTTAATTTTGATTAATAAATAAAGTTGATTAAATTGTTAATAAATTTTTTGTCTTGTTTTGTCGGGGATACCAGCAAATGCTGGGATGTCCCCATGAGAGTCAGTCAGCTGCCAGGCCCTCCTTTCTCTCAGCCGCAAGGGCAAGTCCTGCTTTCATTTCCATAATCGTAGATTTTGAATTGAAACGTTAATGAATTAATAATAAATATATAACATACAAATGTATTCTTTTCAATACGTGTGTTCTTGCTGCCTCACCCTCACGTTTCACCATCTTTCCTCACTGGTCTCAATTCCCCACATTTCATCCTTCTTGCATCGTCTTCCCCTCAGTTCATCGTTGGGCGCCGTCCGTCCTCTACGCGTGCGTACATATATATAATATAGCGGCCGCTATGTTGACGGACTCGGCTGGACATGGGTATAGTTTACCACAAAATCCGATGCAAAGATATGGGTTTTGCATATTCCTTACAAATTTTTAACATGTTTTTTTCATTTTTTCGCGGTTTTACTACAAAATAAGCAAAAAAAACGCAAAAACGACGAAGAAAAAGCGCTTCGCTAAATGAAAAATGATAAATGATAAATGATAAATGGGGGAAAAAGCGCTGCGCTAAATGAAAAATGATAAATGATAAATGATAAATGGGGGAAAAAGCGCTGCGCTAAATGAAAAAGGCGCTGCGCTAAATGAAAAATGAGAAATGATAAATGATAAATGGGGGAAAAAGTTGTACTTTGGCTTCGCCGAACTTACTCACGTTCGGAAAAGCTCAAATAAATTTGGTTATTCTCTCACTTAATCGTAACTTTGCACCCAGAAACGAACAAGACAAATATGACGATATTACAAGCGATACCTCAGATGCCGGAGCTGAACTTCCAGGAATGGATGCAGAATGTGGGTGTGTTTGAGGAGATGATGAAGGGTTTTCTGATCGGGGTGCTGGCTTCGGCGCCGATGGGTCCTGTGGGGATCCTGACTGTGCAGCGCACCCTGAACAAGGGTCGTTGGGAAGGATTTGCGACGGGCGTCGGTGCGAGCATCAGCGATATCCTGTATGCCATCATCACAGGTTACTTCATGTTTCTGGTGGTGGATATCATTGAGGATCCTATCATCGCTCTCTGGATCAAGGTGATTGGTTCTGTGCTGCTGTTTGCGTTTGGTGTGTATACGTTCAAGAGCATTCCGAAGCAGAAGGTGGTGGACAGGGAGTCGCCGGTGGAGACGAAGAACAAGCTGAACGGGTTTGTCATCTCGGGGTTCATCATCACGGTGTCGAATCCGCTGATCATTTTGCTGTTTGTGGCGCTGTATGGTCAGTTCACGTTTATCTTGGCGGGTAACTGGCTGGTGCAGACGGTGGGATATGTGTTCATCGTGGTGGGTGCGCTGGTGTGGTGGTATGCGCTGACATGGATCGTGGATAAGGTGAGGGCGAGGTTCAGCTATCAGGTGATTTGGAGAATCAACAGGGTGATTGGCATCATTGTGATGGTGGTGAGTGCGATCATGATTGTGTATGCGTTGACGGGACATACGTTCCATTATATTCCTTTTGGAGGGAAGGCGCTGCGCTAAACGCTGCGCTAAATGATAAATGATAAATGATAAATGATAAATGAGAAAGAAGAGGAGGAGGAGGCGCTGCGCTAAATGATAAATGATAAATGATAAATGATAAAGAAGAGGGGAAGAAGGCGCTGCGCTAAATGATAAATGATAAATGATAAATGATAAAGAAGGAGGGTGAGGTATGACACATGATAATGTTCTGGTTGATAAATCAATTGACTTCGCCATTCGCGTGTCAAATTGTTATAAATATCTCATAAAAGAGAAGCAAGAGACTATCATGTCAAAACAGTTGTTTCGTAGTGGAACAAGCATTGGTGCAAACATACATGAAGGGATTCAAGGACAAAGTAAGGCTGATTTTGTGAGCAAACTAAATATTGCGCTCAAGGAGGCCAGTGAAACATCATTTTGGCTTATTGTCCTTCATAAAGCGAATTATTTAGAAGAAAAGCTTTTTGAGTCATTAAAAAAAGACTTAGATGAAATTATAAGAATATTAATAGCGTCAATAAAAACGACAAAGAAGAGTTTGATATGAATTTATCATTTGTCATTTATCATTTAGCGTAGCGTAAGATGTATATAGCGGAACAATTGAAGAAGAGGAGCGTGGCGGAGTACCTGTTGTATATGTGGCAGGTGGAGGACACGTTGCGGGCATACGGTCTGGATGTGGAGCGGATGGCGGCTGAGTATGTGCCGCAGTTTGGGTTGGATGAGGAGAAGAGCGAGGCGCTGAAGGGCTGGTATGAGAGTCTGGTGGAGATGATGCGCGAGGAGGGGGTGACGGAGCGGGGACATCTGCAGGTGAATAAGAATATCATCATTCTGTTGAGTGATTTGCATGCGCAGTTGCTGAAGTCGAGTAAGCACCCGATGTATTCGGCGATGTATTATAAGGTGCTGCCGTATATTGTGGAGTTGAGAGGGAAGAGGGAAAAGGTTAGCGGTGAGCGGTTAGCGGTTAGCGAGGAGAGGTTAGAGGTGAGAGGTGAGAAGGGGGAGATTGAGAATTGCTTTGATGCGTTGTATGGGGTGATGCTGCTGAGGGCTCAGAAGAAGGAGGTGTCGGTGGAGACGGGTGTGGCGATGGAGCATATTGCGAAGTTTGTGGGGATGCTGAGTGAGTATTATAAGAAGGAAAAAGAGGGAGAGTTGGAATTATAGCGCTGCGCTAAATGAGAAATGAGAAATGAGAAATGAGAAAGAAGAGGAGGAAATAGCGCTGCGCTAAATGATAAATGATAAATGATAAATGATAAATAAGAAATGAGAAAGGGCGCGGTGATAGATAGGAGGGGAGAAAATTTGCGGCCCTTAGGGAAAAATATTTTTCTAGTTAAGGGGAAAAAATTTGTTAGTTAGGGAAAAATAAAGGAATAGTTAGAAAGATATGAGAATTTTAGTGACTGGATGTAACGGACAGCTGGGGAATGAGATGCAGCTGTTGGCTAAGGAGAATGAGCAGCATACGTATTTCTTTACGGATGTGGTGATTCCAGAGGGATCGGTGGCTCAGAAGTTGGATATCACGAACGAAGCGGAGGTAGAGGCTTTCGTGGAGGGTCATGAGATAGACTGTGTGGTGAACTGTGCGGCATATACGGCTGTGGATAAGGCGGAGAGCAATGAGGAGTTGTGTGATTTGCTGAACCATGTGGCTCCCGGGTATCTGGCGAAGGCTGTGGGAAAGAGAGGGGGAAGTATGGTGCAGATCAGTACGGATTATGTGTTTGACGGGACGAATTACAGACCTGTGACGGAGGAACAGCCGACGTGTCCGAATTCGGTGTATGGAAGGACGAAGCTGGAGGGGGAGAAGAGTGTGATGAGGGAGTGCGAGAAGTATCTGATTATCAGGACGGCTTGGTTGTATTCAACGTTTGGGAACAACTTTGTGAAGACGATGATTCGGTTGGGGAAGGAGAAGAAGGAGTTGGGTGTGATTTTTGACCAGATAGGTACGCCGACATACGCGAGGGATCTGGCTGCGGTGATTTTCGTGGCGATCAATCAGGGGATTGTGCCTGGGATTTACCATTTCAGTAATGAGGGCGTGATTTCTTGGTATGACTTTACGAAGGCAATCCATCGGATTGCGGGGATTGAGGGGTGTAAGGTGAAGCCGCTGCATACGGAGGAATACCCTACCCCAGCGGCAAGACCGCATTATTCGGTGTTGGATAAGACGAAGATTAAGAGGACGTATGGGGTGGAAGTGCCTTATTGGGAGGAGTCAGTCGAAGTTTGTATAAACAAACTTCTAAATGATAAATGAGAAATGATAAACGACAAAGAAGAGTTGATAGACAAACTTCTAAATGTTAAATGAAAAATGATAAACGACAAAGAAGAGTTTGATATGAATTTATCATTTATCATTTGTCATTTATCATTTAGCGTAGCGCAATTATGAACGAAATCGAAAGAAGAAGGACGTTTGCAATCATATCGCACCCGGATGCGGGTAAGACGACGTTGACGGAGAAACTGCTGCTGTTTGGCGGTCAGATTCAGGTGGCTGGTGCCGTGAAGAGTAATAAGATTAAGAAGACGGCGACGAGTGACTGGATGGAGATTGAGAAGCAGAGGGGTATCTCTGTGAGTACATCGGTGATGGAGTTTGACTATAAGGATTACAAGGTGAACATCCTTGATACGCCTGGTCACCAGGACTTTGCGGAGGATACGTTCAGGACGCTGACGGCTGTGGATTCGGCCATTATCGTGATTGACGGCGCGAAAGGTGTGGAGGCACAGACAAGGAAGTTGATGACGGTATGTAGGATGCGCAAGACACCTGTGATTGTGTTTATCAATAAGATGGACCGCGAGGGTAAGGATCCGTTTGACCTGTTGGACGAGGTGGAGAGCGAGTTGCAGATCAAGGTGCGACCGCTGTCTTGGCCGATCAATCAGGGAGCACGGTTCAAGGGAGTGTATAATATCTATGAGGACAACCTGAACCTCTTCACACCAAACAAGCAGATGGTGACGGAGAAGGTGAACGTGGATATCCACTCGGAGGAGCTGGACGAGCGTGTGGGGAAGGAAGATGCGGAGAAGTTGCGCGAGGACCTGGAAATGATTGACGGTGTGTATGATACGTTCGATGTGAACACGTATCTGGAGGCTGAAGTGGCGCCAGTGTTCTTTGGATCGGCGCTGAACAACTTTGGTGTGCAGGAATTGCTGGATTGCTTTGTGGAAATCGCACCCAATCCTCGTCCGACAACGGCTGAGGAGCGTATGGTGCAGCCTGAAGAGCCGAAATTCACGGGTTTCATCTTCAAGATTACGGCGAATATCGACCCCAACCACCGTTCGTGTACGGCATTCTGCAAGGTTTGCTCGGGTAAGTTCGTGAGAAACGCACCCTATCTGCACGTGAGGAACGGGAAGACGGTGAGATTTTCGAGTCCGACGCAGTTTATGGCCCAGCGAAAGAGTACGATTGACGAGGCTTATCCTGGGGATATCGTAGGTCTGCCGGATAATGGCATCTTCAAGATTGGAGATACATTGACGGAGGGTGAGCAGCTGCATTTTAAGGGACTGCCGAGTTTCTCGCCTGAGATGTTCAAGTATATTGAGAATGCCGATCCGATGAAGACGAAGCAGTTGGAGAAGGGTATCAATCAGTTGATGGACGAAGGTGTGGCACAGCTGTTTGTGAACCAGTTCAACAACCGAAAGATTATCGGTACGGTGGGACAGTTGCAGTTTGAGGTGATTCAGTATCGACTTGAGAATGAGTATAATGCGAAGTGCAAATGGGAACCTGTGAGTCTGTATAAGGCTTGTTGGATTGAGAGTGAGGATGAGGAGGAGCTGGAGGCATTCAAGAAGAGGAAGTACCAGTATATGGCGAAGGATAAGGAGGGAAGAGATGTGTTCCTGGCTGACTCAGGGTATGTGCTGCAGATGGCGCAGGAGGATTTCAAGAAGATCAAGTTCCATTTTACAAGTGAATTTTAAAGACCCTCTCCCCGGCCCTCCCCCGTAAAAGGGGAGGGAGACCATACGGGATGCGCGTAATGAGATATTAAAACAAAGTATTAATCCAAAAATAATTCACAACAAGCCGGCTGGCTCTCCCCCTTTACGGGGGAGATGCCCAG
>JAEEGJ010026595.1_pt1 | contig 11708 bp, 8 predicted proteins | sample 8958761 | NCBI WGS metagenome assembly JAEEGJ01 (sample SAMN16246546, study PRJNA631951) | gut metagenome | biome: gut microbiome; feature: rumen; material: RS-attached | host: Bos | place: Iran: Karaj | collected 2018-10
TATAGCCATACCGGGCTGCCAGTTATCACATTGGAATACGCCGCCGTCCTTAGTCTTAAGGAAATATCCCTTCTCTTTTCCTATGTTAAAGAGCGCTGAACGCTGCGCAATATACGGATTGATCCATACACAGATCTCCAATCCTTTTTCATGAAGTCTCTTAAGCATTCCTTTAGGATCCGGGAACTGGTCTTCATCCCATTTAAAGTTACACCATTCGTATTCTTTCATCCAGAAACAGTCAAAATGGAATACCTGGAGCGGGATCCCCCTCTCCTTCATACCATCTACAAAGTGATTGACAGTCTCCTCATTATAGTCAGTGGTAAATGATGTTGACAGCCAAAGACCGAATGTATATGCGGGAGGAAGCGCCGGTTTACCCGATAAGTCCGTATAATGACTAAGTACTTCTTCCAAATTCTCTCCACCGATAATATAATACTCAAGTGCCTCTCCCGGAACAGTAAATGATACGTTGGAAACAACATCGGAATTGACCTCAAAGGATACTCTCTCCGTACTGTTGACCAATACCCCGTATCCCTTTGAAGATATATAGAACGGTATATTTTTGTAACTCATATCGGTGCATGTACCACCGTCGTTATTCCATATCTCTACAGTCTGACCATTTTTTACAAAAGGAGTGAACTTCTCTCCAAAGCCATATATACACTCACCTATATCGGTCTTTAACTGCTCTCGCAGATAGGTAGTGCGATAATCTACAGGATTATAGAAATACTCAGCCTTCGAAGCCGCGATCCGTGCATCTGCCCTGAATGCATCCTCAAATATTATCGAAGTACTTCTTCTCTCACAGGACGTAAGCTTCTTATCCTTGTAGTAGAATATTACTTCCCACAGATCGCCTTTATTTATCACTGCTTTTGTATTACCGCTTATAATGGCAATACCATTGTCAGTATCCTCTATCTGCGGAACAAAGCCCGCATCCTCGTTCAGTTCAAAATCAGGCGTATTTTTAATACCACCCGTAAAATGATCTATATGTACCTTAATTATGTCTTCTCTATATGATGAAAAGGTGATGTCCAGATTCGGACCGTCCAGTGTCTGTCCCCTGTCCTTGATCACCTGAGTTGTCGCAAGTATATGTATCTCGTTCTTAGATACGGCAATCTTATATGCCTGAGCGGCATACTTAATCTCATATCCTTTCTTATTTAACCAAAAACCCTCCGATACTTTCATAACCGATTCTCCATTTCCAAAAAAGCGAAATTTTGTAAAAAGTACCCTCACTTAGGAAAAGTGAGGGTACTTATATCACTTAATCATGTAAGGTACTATTAATCTTACTTCCAAGCATCATACTGCTTCTGGAACTCCTCAAGAACCTTAGCATAACCAGCCTCCTCAAGAGCTGCCTGGTACTTCTCGATTGTAGAATCTACATCCTTAGAAGCGATACCACCGTTCTCAAGAGGGAAACCATACTCTTCAAATACGCTCTGGCAAGCTGTGTACTCAGCCTCTACAGGAGCCTTGTCAAAACGGAATCCTGCAGCACCTGAAGTCTTAGCGCCACCGTTGAAGGTCTTGTAAAGTTCTGCCTTGTTATCAGGCTCGTTTGAAAGAGGTGTTACAACTGTAGCTGAAGCTGACTCCCACATAGAGTGGTTGTAAACAGCGTTCTCAACCTGCTCAACATGACCGTTAGCATCATAGTTGAAGTCCTCACCCTCGATACCGAATGTATACATATCAGCAAGCTTTGTATCTGTGTAAAGAAGACCCATGAAATCGATAGCTGCCTTAGCCTGCTCAGGTGTGCTGTTAGCTGTTACGCAGTAGCATGAACCAAGAGCTGAGTTAGAGTGTGCCCATCTGTCAGTTGCAGGCTGCATTGTTACATCCTGGCCGTAACGAGAATCTGCCTCGTCATTAACCGGGATATCTGTCCACCATGAAACAGCCCAATCCTGTGTCTGAGTAGTTGTATCTGTAGTAGTCTTAGTAACATCATCCTCTGAGATGTAACCCTTCTCGCCCCACTGAGCCATAAGAGTACAGAACTCCTTGTACTGAGGTGTAAGGATTGTATCTACAACTTCGTTCTTAGCTCTGTCAACTGCAACCCAGTTAGCTGTTGCATCAGCTGTGAAGAAATCGAAGTCATTGATGTACCATCTGTAGAACATAGCTGTCTTCTGTGTAAGGAAGGGATACTTAAGACCGTCGTTCTTAGCATCCTCGAGCATGGGCTCAAGATCAGCTAACTTCTTAACTGATGTGATATCCCAGCCGAACTTGTCGATAAGATCCTGACGGAACATAAAGTCATAACCTTCAACGTTATCCTTGTAAACAGGGATAAAGTAGTTCTTGCCGTCATACTTTGTAGCTTCCCACTGACCAGCGTCCATTGAATCATAGAGAGCTGTGCCGGGAAGAAGATCTGTAATATCATATACAGAGTTCTGAGGAACAAGATCGTTAGTTCCGATCGTGCCTTCCCATGAAGCTGTCCAAAGAAGGTTGATCTCGTTATTTGCTAATGCAAGGTTAGCCTTCTCTGTGTACTCACCAGAAGAGATATCTGTAAGAGTGATTGTAACGCCTGCGTTCTTCTCAGCAAGGTATGCATTGATAGCATCCTCAACCTGCTTGGTCTTAGCTGAATCAGGTGTTGTGTTGAAGCAGCATCTGTAAAGGCTGATGTTAACTGCATCGCCTGAAGCTGCAGGAGCTGCTGTGTCTGTTGAAGCTGTGTCAGCTGCAGGAGCTGCTGTGTCTGCTGCTGCATCTGCTGCAGGAGCTGCTGTGTCAGCTGCAGGAGCTGCACTAGAGCCGCAACCAACGAGCATAGACATTGCCATAGCTGCAACAAGTACGATTGAAAGTACTTTCTTCTTCATTGCTTTTAATCCTCCCTTTGGATTGAAATATATATCCTAACACCGACACTATGTCGATGCGGACTATCACATAGTATAATACTTTGAACAAGATATGTCAAATATATGAACAAATTTTGAACAAATTAATAATAAACTTTTTCTAAACTCAGGATCAACCTTTAACCGATCCAACTGTAAGACCCTTGATAAAGTACTTCTGGAAGAAAGGATATGCTATCATGATCGGTCCAATAACTATGATAACCGTAGCCATCGTCGCAGAGTATTGCGGGATCGTACCACCCATTGCCGCTCTTGCCGAAGCCGGAACATTGGCATTGTTAAGCAGGAATTCGATGCTCTTCTGGATATTGATAAGAAGCAACTGCAACGGCTTCTTACTGTCTGTTGTAATGTAAAGTAAAGCATTCTGCCAATCATTCCAATAAGCTGTCGCCATCATAAATCCAACTGCTGCAAGCGAAGGCTTAAGCAAAGGAAGAGTGATCTGGAAGAATGTCCTGTACTCACCTGCACCGTCTATCTTGGCAGCTTCCATAAGCTCCTGAGGAATACTGTTAACTATGTATGTCCTCAAAATAATTACGTTCATGGTAGTAACCATAAGCGGCAGGATAAGCAGCCAAAGCGAATCCTTAAGATGATAGTAACTCGTAAACACGATATATCCCGATAACTGTCCTCCATTAAACAACATTGGGATAAGAAGGTAGATTGACAAAAACTTCGATAATCTGAAATCCCTTCTGCTGATCGAATAAGCGAACATACTCATTACAAGCAGTCCCATCAGTGTTCCGAATAATGTAACGAAGATCGTGATACCGTAAGAAGTAACCAATCTGTTACCATATCTTAATACCGCATTGATACCGTTTAAAGATAACTGCTCGGGGAAGAACTTAAATCCGTTCTGAGCAATGTATTTTTCATCCGTAAACGCTGCCGCAAATGTGATCCATACAGGCATAAACGAACATACCGTACATGCCAGCAAAATAACCAAAAGTATATATTGACCTACGCCCTTTCTTTCTCTTCTTGAAGGAGCCAGATCCTTATCATTCTTAGCCATCGATCATACCTCCTCTTAGAATAATGCGTTCTCGGGCTCGATCTTACGAACAAGGCCGTTAGCAAACAACATGAGCAACAATCCCACAACCGACTGGAATAATGAAGTAGCAGCCGTGAATCCGAAATTCGAATTCTTGAAGATCGCATTCAAAATGTAGGAATCTATAACCTGAGTAGTATCATAAAGCACACCGCTGTTCCTTGTAACCTGATAGAACAGACCTGTATCGGACTTCATAACAGAACCGACCGATAACAGTAACATAACCGTGATCATCGGAATCAGCGAAGGCAATGTAATATGCCATATGCTCTGCCACTTATTGGCACCATCGATCTCAGCAGCCTCATACAACTCAGAATCAATACCTGCCAAAACTGACATGTAAAGAACTGAACCATAGCCCGTATCCTTCCATACCTTAACAATAGTAAGCAGTAACGGCCAAAGGCTCGCTGTGGAATAGAACCTGGTGGTCATTCCGAAGGTCTTATTAAGTATTCCTGTATCCGTGCTGATAAATGCGTAAACAATGAACTGAACAGCCGCATAAGATATAAAGACCGGTATGATCATAAGTGTCTGCATTGTCTTGGCGCAACGCTTGAACACACACTGATCGATCGCTATGGCAAGTACGACATTGAGCAATGTACCTACTGCCGTGAAGATCACATAATACATGATAGTGTTCTTCGTCATGTTAATGAATGTTGCTTTGGATGCCAAAAGGATCTTGAAATTATCAAGTCCGTTCCATGGGCTTCCAAATATGCCCAACTGGAAATCATACTTCTTGAATGCCATGACAAGACCTGCCATAGGCACATACATAATAAAGAATAAGATCAGAAACGCCGGCAAGGCCATTACGACATGCGCCCTGTGCTTCCAAGTGTTGTGAAGAAAGTCCTTCATTACGTAACCTCCCTTGTTCCCGCCCGGCGGGAAAAATCATATGCATGAATAAGTATATAGTAGTTTTCGGCACTTTGCAAGCATTTTGCGTCTGTCCAACCGCATTTTTTGTGCAAATTGCCACCGTGCTCGAGCAAAATAAAGGCGGAACGACATTTGTCTTTTCCGCCTTTTTCCCTGTTTTTTTGTAATTCTTAGTCTTTTTTGTCAATTTTTATATTTACATCACTAAGCTGCTTCGGATCTACTTCGGCCGGAGCGCCCATCATCACATCCTGCGCCGTCTTGTTCATCGGGAATGGTATGATCTCACGAATGCTCTCCTCCCCGGCTATAAGCATGACCATACGGTCTACTCCGGGTGCTATTCCTGCATGCGGCGGTGCCCCATAGCAGAAGGCATTATACATGGCAGGGAACTTGGCTTTCACATCATCCTCGCCAAGTCCGACTATCTTAAACGCTTCGACCATGATCTCAGGATCATGATTACGTACGGCACCGCTTGAAAGTTCTACGCCGTTAACCACAAGATCGTACTGATAAGCCAGTATCTCAAGCGGCTCTTTATTCTTAAGCGCATCCATACCACCCTGCGGCATAGAGAAAGGATTGTGACAGAACTCAAGCTCACCGCTCTCCTCGCCGATCTCGTACATAGGAAAATCAACTATCCAGCAGAACTCATAACGCTCTTTATCCATATGGCCCTCGGCGTTTGCTCCAAGCAGTCTGCGTAATACGCCGGCTGTCTTTAAGGCGTCCTGCTTTTTCCCGGATGTAAGCCCGACAAAATCTCCCGCTTTAATACCCAGTTCAGAGATAACAGCATCCTTGCGCTCCTGAAGGAACTTTGATATACCGCCCACAAGCTCTCCATTCTCATCAAGCTTGAACCAGTATGCCTTATTGGCCGTTGCTACTTCAACATCGGCGCAGATCTTATCTACCACCTTACGTGAAGCGTTAAAGCCCGTTACAACAATAGCCTGTATATTATTGCCCTCGTCAAAAGGGCCGAATCCGCAACCGCCCATCAGATCGGTAACATCCTTAAGAGTAAGATCTATGCGCAGATCCGGCTTGTCCGTACCATAGGTCTCCATCGCATCTGTAAACGATATACGCTTAAAGGGAGCTTTACTCGCCGTCTTATATGTGCCGTATTTTGCAAAAACAGGAGGTAATACATCCTCTATTACCGCAAACACATCCTCCTGCGTAGCGAACGCCATCTCCATATCGAGCTGATAGAACTCTCCGGGACTGCGGTCTGCTCTTGCATCCTCATCTCTGAAGCAAGGCGCTACCTGGAAATATCTGTCAAATCCGGAAGTCATAAGCAGCTGCTTAAACTGCTGCGGAGCCTGGGGAAGTGCATAGAACTTGCCCGGATGATTACGAGAAGGAACAAGATAATCTCTGGCTCCCTCAGGTGACGAACACGTAAGAATAGGGGTAGTGATCTCCAGAAAATCATGTGCCGTCATGGACTGCCTAAGCTCCGATACTATCTTACTTCGAAGCACGATCCTGTCTTTGACGGCAGGATTACGGAGATCAAGATATCTGTACTTAAGTCTTGTGGCCTCATCCGCTTCCTTCGATCTGTTGATCTCAAAAGGGAGCTCATTGTATATACACTTACCAAGCACCTGTATATCTTCGGGAACCACCTCTATATCTCCGGTTGCGATACCGGGATTCTTATTTGAACGTTCTCTGACCGTGCCCGTGACCGACAGCGTAGATTCGTTATTCACGCCGTCCAGTTTTTCCATCATTTCTTCAGTCTCTATGACTAACTGCGTTGTACCGTAAAAATCCCTAAGAATCAGAAATCCGAGATTCTTGCTGACTTTACGCATATTATCATAGAAGCCCACAAGTGTGACTTTCTGTCCCACATGCTCCATTCTAAGTTCATTGCAATTATGAGTTCTTGATTGTGTAAGCCTTTCCATTATCGTGATCCTTTCATGTATTTATAAGAGTATACATTATTATTCGCTCTGTCGCAAATGCTCTTTAATCCATAATAACAGAGAAAATGATTTTCAGAAATCCAACTCCTTTTTGTTGAATACCGCATATATTATGGCCAATGATCCGCCTACATATATGATAAAAGAACCGATCATTATCGCAATACCACTCACCGGCATGCCAAGTAAAATATTGGTCAGTCCTTCTGATGCCAGACCACTGTATTCATATCGTGACAGATGCATGTTCTGCAGAAGCGGAAGCATTGAACTGAGTTGTAAAACCACCGGTATGATAAGATACAGCATAACTACCATGAAAACCGAGAAGGCTATATTACCCGTTGCATACATGAATATCGAAGCCATGGTCACATAACCTATGGTAATGTATATACCCTTTATGACACCCATATATACCGCAAGCAATTCATCCGGTATCATCACAATTCCCATGATCTTAGTCAGAACAAATACCTGCAAAGCAAAGATGATAAACAGCAGGAACGTGATTATCACACTGTTTATAAACTTGGCTATGATGATCTTCAGTCTGGAATTGCCCCTTCCTATGATGCTTATTATTGTCATGGACTTAAAATCGTCGGCATACACCGCTATAAATACGGCTACCCCGATTATCATCCCGCCGAAATCAGATATCCCCGACAGATTGGCAATAGCAAAATTAAATGAAGAATACTTCATGCTGTACATATAAAACATAACCATAGCCAAATTGGCCATGATCGCAACGATAAATGTCGCCCATAATGACTTCTTGCATAAGATTCTCCGAATATCACCTTTTATAAGATTCTTCATAGGTCAAGTTCCTTTCTGTCAAAGATCTTTGCAGTGACCATCAATATCCCTACAATATATACAGCGATCATTACGACAATTTTCCACGGAAAATCTCCGATCATTATATCGTTATAAGCCGAATTTAAAAGACCGTCTATCCAAATATCATGCACAGGGATATGCATATTATCCTGGACCAGGACAAGCGCTATATTTACAAACACCATCATGATACAGGAAGTCAGTCCTATTGCCACGTTCCACGAAGTAAACAGAAACAGCCCGGCAAGCGCAAAGTATCCCGTAGCCTTAATACAGGTGACAAGGACATAAACAAACGCCAAAAAATTCTGTTTGGGCGTAAGAACTATATGTGAAACTGCATTTTTTATATAGAACATAAGAAGAAATACCATGAACATCATAGTGAAAAGGATAGCACAATCAATGAGCTTACTGGCTATGACTTTTCGCCTTGACATACCTCGACCGATGACACACTGCATCGAGCCTGTGCGGATCTCGTCTCCGTATACCGTAAGGTATACCGGTATAAGGCATAGAAGCATACCAATCATGGTTACCATGGTCTCAAAAAGATCTATCTGATCCTCTACATTGCTCTTGCTCTTTACAGCAAAGAGAATGATATACAGTATTGCGGCAAAGATATATATCTCTTTCTTACGGAGTATCCGACTGATATCGCCTTTAATAAGCTGTCTCATTCCTTACTACCTCCCACAAGTCTGAAATAATAATCCTCAAGCGTGGATTTCTCCTGAACTTCACGAACTATTCGGATATTATTGGCAGTAAGTACCTCCTTGGCTCTCGGCAGATCATCAACTGCTATCTCTACTGCTGCCTGCTTCTCGTTCAGATCCTCCTGTGTGATCTCACGAACTACCACACCACCGTTGACAATACCGAATCTGTCAGCCGTATGTTCAAGTTCTCCCAATATATGTGAGCTTACTATGACCGTCATGCCGAATTCTTCTCTGAAGCGCTGAACCATGTGCCTCACATCGGCTATACCCTGAGGATCCAGACCGTTAGTCGGCTCATCAAGTATCAGAATATCCGGATTCCCCAATATGGCATTGGCTATACCAAGCCTCTGAGTCATACCCAAAGAGAAATTTTTAAACGGCTTTTTCACATCCTGCAGACCGACTATCTCAAGCACTCTGTCTATCTCATTTTTACTGTCTGCTATACCCTTAACGGTCGCATAATACTTAAGATTATCTCTGGCCGACAGATAGTTGTAAAATTTGGTACCTACAAGAAACCCTATCTTACTTCTGTTTCTCATAAGTTCCTTATCATTTGTACTTCCCTCTATGGATACGGTTCCGTCATTTTTCTCGGATAATCCAAGGATCATCTTGAATATCGTGGTCTTACCGGCACCGTTCTTGCCTATAAGACCATAGATATCACCTCTGTTGACCTGCATATTGACACCCTTAAGGATCTCATTTTTACCATATGACTTTCTTATATTTTCAAGCTTTATCATTGCTTCTTTTTCGCTCATCTTATCCTCCCTGTTTACCACACCGCTATTCTCTTTTTCTCTTCCAGATACATCTTATCATCAGGCTGTACATCATATGTATCATAGAACTCATCATACTGTTGCAGTCCAACGTTTATTCTATAAAAATTCAACGGATGTTCATCGTTCTTAAACCGCCATTGTTCCATCTCCGGGCTGGTCTGAGCGGCCCATAGCAATGCGTAATGACGGAAAAATCTGTCGTAATCAAAAGTGTCCTCTCTTGCTGCCAGCTTAAGCATGGCCTTTAAACCGCCCATATCCGCGACAGCTTCTCCCATAACATTCTGTCCGACATAAACACCTGAACTCTTGTATGGTTGCATGGAAGTATAGTAGGTGGAAACTTTGCTCGCTCTGTCACTGAATTCCTGCTGATCCGCTACCGGAAGCCATTGATTCTTAAGCCCGTCCTTATCATATTGGACACCGCCGTTATCAAATCCATGCGATATCTCATGACCTATTATCGCGCCTATTCCGGAGAGCAGTTCTTCTCTGCTCATACCTTTGTGATAAGCAGGATCTTCCAATATACCCGCATAGATATTAATACTGTTGTCAAAACGAACATAAACCGAATTGGTGATCGTAGTACTGAGCATAGACTCATAAGGGAACCACTCTGTCCTGTCAAATTCCCTTCCGGCATACGCCGCTTTCTTCCCTGTCAGATAACGCATACTCTCAAGGTATGCTTCAAGAAATGTTCCATTCTCTTCCTTGGGCACTATATTCAAATCGCTGTAATCTACACATGAAAAATCCGGATATATTACATTCAGCGTGATCGCATCGAGTTTTTCTATGCAGGCAGCCTTACCCTCTTCAGACAGCCAGCTCTCATTTGGAAATATCTCTGTACGATATACATCGATTATATCCTCGGTAAGTTCTGTCAATTCCTTTGCTGATTCCGAATCAACATACCTGTCTGTATATACCTTGTCCATCGCTGCAACAAGACCGCTTTCAGTTATATAATTGCATATCTGAGCTTTCTCTTTTTCCTCATCGGTACTGTAATCCGGAGCATCTTTTTTAGAGCGTGGCTCATCTAACGCGCTGAATTTATCATATGTCTCCCTGTCAAGATAATCGCCAAGCTGTAAGACATAGTTCACCAGAAACATGGATTTAAGACCGGAAAGATTCGTTTCTTTACATACCTTCGATACTTTTTTGACATAGGAAATATCCCCAATCATATGTCGGACATTATCATATCCCCATGCCTTCATATATTCATCAAGTGGATAATCACCTGCTGCCGTGATAATATCCTCATATGAATCCGTATTCTTTATATCCGCATCTTCATCTGTTGATGACGGAGATGTTATCCTTCCGAGTTTTTTCTCAACAGCATAGTTTTGCTTTAGTATCGTTTTGATATCTTTCTCTGAGTATCCAAGTCTGCCAAGGACATATGTTACCTTTTGATCCGTTATTTCTTTTTTCTCCAGAGCATTCCCCAGAATGTTATAGTATGCGCTCTGATCTCCCAGCGAAAGGTTCGGAGCTCCATACATAACCGTAACCTCATCCGGATAAGCTCTGAGTCTGGTCGGCTGCACGCCCACTTCTACGGGAGCCAGTCCAAGCGGGTTACGCCCGGAATCAACGATCCAGCCATAGAAGTCATCCATACTTGTTATGGCCTCAATATACTCAAGGTATTGCCGGATAGGCTCCACTCCGTCTTCGTCCCTGTATTTCCAGTCCGCTGCCAAAGAAGCAAACTTCTTCAGTTCCTCTGCTTCTTTACCTGTAAGTGAATCATCATCTAACAGGGAAATCTTCTTATTGTTGACGATATTTGCAATATAGACCAGATTCCCATCCTTTTTTTCGGCACCTTCCGTCAGTATCCATTCCTTATTGGCTGCTGCCGCAAAATCATCCTGTACTCTAAAATCACTGTCCTTCGTAACGCTTCCGATCAGATCCGAATCGATCCAGATATTACCTTTGGCAAAATCCGGATTGCTCGTATCGATCGCTCCGCATCCTGAAAGAGCAGTCATAATAAGAGCTGTCACAAGAACAATTGAGGCAATGCGTGCCAAAAACTTACGCTTGCACCTTATACAATTTCTCTCCATCTGCCACCCTCATCTTTCGTATAAAAAACACAATTTCAGAATGCCACATCCGTCATTGCGTGTCAACAAAAAAGGATAAATCTCCTAATAAAAGAAACGTGGCTATGCCTCCCGGCATAGCCACTATGTAACAATTCCACCAGAGTTTCTGCAACCTCTTAATGAACCGATCCTCTATAATTATTCCTCTCCCTTGGCTACGGCTTCCGCAGCTTCAGCCTGAATCCCAGGGAAGTATGATAAAACAGGCTCTTCATCCTTACCATTTATCTTGCGGTTGACATAATTCCTTGTGATCTTAACCACAACAGGAGTAAGTGCCACCACACCTATAAGGTTGGGAACCATCATAAGTCCGTT
>JAEEGJ010026601.1_pt1 | contig 11705 bp, 6 predicted proteins | sample 8958761 | NCBI WGS metagenome assembly JAEEGJ01 (sample SAMN16246546, study PRJNA631951) | gut metagenome | biome: gut microbiome; feature: rumen; material: RS-attached | host: Bos | place: Iran: Karaj | collected 2018-10
GACACCTCTGCCATTTACATCGGTAGCACCCAAGAGGAATACCTTCAAACTATGAAAATTTTCCGCACATTCGAACTTTTCATCTGGATTATCGGTTTCGCCATGCTCATTTCGGGCATCGTGGGTGTGAGCAACATCATGCGCATCACCGTGAAGGAACGCACCAACGAAATCGGCATCCGAAAGGCCCTTGGCGCTAAGTCGCGGTCCATCCTCGCTTCCATCGTCACCGAGTCGTTGATTATCACCACAATCTTCGGCTATATTGGGATGTGGCTCGGCATGGTGGCGGCAGAGGTCGGCGGCAACATACTGGAAAAGGTTCAGGAAGGCAAACAAATCTCCTTGAACATCGTCCCAAGCATCGACATCCGCATCGTGCTGATGGCCACGGCCCTGCTCATCGTTTGCGGTGTGCTGGCTGGTTTCTTCCCTGCCCGCAACGCAGTGAAAATCAAACCTATTGAAGCAATGAATTATAGATAAACCTTGTGACCATGTTTGACTTCGACGGATTCAACGAGATTTGGCAGACCATCACGCGCAACAAGACCCGCAGCTTGCTGACAGCCTTCGGCGTGTTTTGGGGCATCTTCCTGCTCATTGTCCTGTCCTCTACGGGCAATGGCTTTGAGAACGGCCTAATGAAGCAGGTGGAAGGTGTGACACCCAACACGGCATTCTTTTTCGTCGGTGAAACCAGCGAGCCCTATAAAGGCTATCAAAAAGGCCGAAAATGGTCAATGCAACTGGCTGATTTGGAATCTATTAAAGAGGCTTTTTCGTGTATCAAGGCCATCTCTCCCGAAGCCAAAGTGTGGTCGAGCGAGGACAAGAATGTGATATACAGCAGTCGTGGTGGTAGTTTTACGGTAGAAGGTGTGATGCCAGAATATAAGGAGATTGAGAAGTCGAAGATTTTGAAGGGACGATTTATCAATGATACCGATATCGCTGCCCAACGCAAGGTGTGCCTTTTGGGAAAGAAAGTGTATGAAACACTCTTCGAGAAGGGTGAAGACCCCCTTGGCAAGATGGTGAAGGTCAATGGAGTTTATTTCCAAGTAGTAGGTGTACTTCGCTCCTATAATGGTATTATATCGATTAGTGATGTTGACGAGTCGGTTATCCTGCCCTTTACTACCATGCAGCAAGTGTTTGCCATAGGAGACAAAATCGATTCCTTTGCTCTTGCAGCCGACGACGACACGCCTATTTCAGACATCGAAGAGGATATCAAGCGTTTCATCAAGGAACGGCACGACATCGCACCTACCGACGACGACGCTTTCAACTCCTTTAATCTCTCGGAGATTTTCAAGGCATTCAAAGGCTTGTTCTTCGGCATCCACATCCTCATTTGGATTGTCGGTTTGGGAACGTTGATGTCGGGCATCATTGGTGTGAGCAACATCATGCTGGTGACCGTGAAGGAGCGCACCCGCGAAATCGGTGTTAGGCGCGCTATCGGAGCCAAGCCCAAGGACATCATCGGGCAAGTGCTGTCGGAGAGCCTGTTGCTCACCACTTTGGCGGGTCTGGTCGGTTTGTGTATCGGTGTGGGCATCATGGCTATCGTGGGGATGATTACTTCCAGCATGCCGAGCGACAACATGATGTTCCAAGACCCGAACCTCGGTTTCGGAGCAGCTGTGACCGCCTCCGTCATTGTCATCATTTCGGGACTCTTGGCCGGTGTTTTGCCTGCTTGGAGAGCCATTCAGATTAAGGCTATTGATGCGATTAGGGAGGAGTGATTAGTTATGAGTTAGGAGTTAAAGGTTGTAAGCAGTAAGCTTTAAGCAGTAAGCAAAAGGCAGCGCAAGGGCAAAGATGGGCTTATTGCTTACAGCTTAAAGCTTAGAGCCAACAAAATCTTGAAATTAGAAATATTAAAATATCAAATAGTATGAAGAAAATTATTAAAGTCTTATTTTTCATCTTGTTAGGAATAGGAGTCATCTGGACTTTCGTGTATCTCTACAAGAAATCGAGGCCACAGGAGGTCGTCTATGAAATCGAGACGGCCAAAATCGACACTATCCAGAAATCGACGGTGGTGACAGGTCAAATCGACCCGCGCGACGAGGTGGCCATGAAACCACAGGTGTCGGGCATCATCTCCGAAATCCTGAAAGAGCCTGGGGAGCAGGTGCAGCAGGGCGAAGTCATCGCCGTGGTGAAGGTCATCCCCGACGTGAGCAACCTCTCTGCCGCCGAGTCGCAGGTGCGTGTGGCCAAGATGAACCTCGACAACGTGGAAAAGACCTACCAACGTCAGCAGAACCTGAAAGCTAAAGGCTTGATTTCCACCGAAGAATTTGAGAAGTCGCAACTTGAATACCAGCAGGCCAAGGAGAACTACAACAACGCCAAAGACCAGCTGAACATCATCAAGGAAGGCATCTCGAAGAGCGCGACGGGCTACAGCAACACGAAAATCAAGGCCACCATCTCGGGCATGATCCTCGACATCCCCGTTAAGGTCGGTAACTCCGTCATTAACTCCAACACCTTCAACGACGGCACCACCATCGCGACTATCGCCAACATGAAGGACATGATTTTCAAGGGCAAACTCGACGAGACAGAGGTGGGCAAAATCCATGAGGGAATGCCCATGGTTTTGACCATTGGCGCCATGAACGACCGTAAGTTTGACGCCGTGTTGGAGTACATTGCGCCCAAAGGCACGCAGGAGAGCGGAGCAGTCTTCTTCGAGATGAAAGCCCGCGCTATCCTGCCCGACGACGTTTTCGTCCGCGCCGGCTATTCCGCTAATGCCGAAATCGTTTTGGACGAAGCCAAAGGCGCCGTGACCGTGCCCGAAAGCTGCATCACCTACGAGGACGGAGAAGCCTATGTGTATCGCTGCACCAAGGAAGATGCTCCGCAACAATTTGAGAAACAATCCGTTAAAGTCGGCCTTTCCGACGGTGTCAACATTGTGATTACTGAAGGACTGCAAGTCGGCGACAAAGTCCGTGGAATCGAAAAAACCGAAGAAAAATGAAACGCGCACTTCTGATAACGCTGTTGGTGACAACCGTTTTCACCACCCAAGCACAAAAAGTCTGGACGCTTGACGAATGCATCAATTATGCCATCGAGCACAACCTTGATTTGCAAAAGACACAATTGTCGCGGCAACAGGCTGAATACCAATACAAAGCCAGCAAAAACGCTTGGTTGCCCACGTTGAGTGCCAATGCAGGCGAATACCTTGGATTCGGTCAATCACCTTCATACACAGGCGTTTATGTGTCAGACAATTCCTCTTCCACTTCGTTCGGGGCCAGTCTTTCCCTGCCGTTGTTTCAAGGTTTGAACTTCTACAACACCGCCAAGGCCGATGCCCTGAACCTGCAAGCCACCGAAATGGATCAGAAGGCCACCCAACTCAACCTGAAACTCAACGTGATGGCCTTTTACATGCAGGTGCTTTACGGTAAGGAGCAGGTTGAAATCGCCCGCCGACAAGTGGAACTTTCTGCTGAACAGTTGCAAAAGACCCAACAACTCTTTGAAAATGGGCGCGTTGCCGAGGCAGATGTCTATGAAAGCAGGGCCCAACTCGCCACCGACCAAGCTACCCTCACCCAAAAGGAAACCGATTTGGCTTTGAGCCTGCTCACCTTGACACAGGTTCTTGAAATAGAAGAATTTGAAGGTTTTGAGGTGAGTTCCCCTGAAGCCTTTTTCGCAGGTCAGAAACTGGAACTTGATGCTCCGCAAACCACCATTACATTAGCCTTGCAGAATCAACCTTCCATGGAAGCCGCCCGTCTGCGCCTGCAAAAGAGCCATTACAACCTGAAAGCCTCAAAATCAGCGTGGTATCCATCGTTGGACTTTTACGGCGGTTATTCCAATGGACTGTACCATTATTTCGGCGACACCTACCCCAACACGCCCGTCAACGAACAACTGAAGCGCAACAGCAGGGCGCAACTCGGCATTTCGCTCAACATTCCGATTTTCAACGGAATGAGGACGAAATATCGCGTGAAAATGACCGAGATTTCCATCGCCGACCAGCAACTCAGCCTTGAAAACACGGAGAAAACCCTGCGCAAGGAAATCCAGCAAGCCTACGGCAATGCACGTGCAGCGCAACAGAAGATGGCCGCCATGGAAAATAGTTTGGAAGCCTCACGCGTGGCCTACGACTACGCCAAAGCCGGCTACGACATGGGTAAAAAGACCTTGCTCGAACTAAACGAGAGCAAAATCCGCTACCACAAGGCCGAATCCGACTTGCTGCAAGCACGGTACGAGTACCTTTATCGTTGCAAAATCATTGAATATTACAGAAATGCGGAATAATCGCAATTCGCAATAATTCAGTTTTAACTTCGTTATTTAGTCAAACAATGAAATACCGTTTTGTAAAAATAACAACCATGAAAAAGCGTGTTTTTATCCTCTTTGCGTTTATCGGGTGCTTCGTTATGCCCGCTTTGGCGCAAAACAAAGTGACGGGAACCATCGTCGAAGAAGCCAATGGCAAGGCGATTCCTTTTGTCAACGTGGGGCTGTTCCGTCAGTCCGACAGCGTCTTCGTCAGTGGCTCGGCTTCCGACGACAAAGGCCGTTTTGAGCTGCAAGCCGTGCCCAATGGCGACTATCGCCTGATGGTCTCAGCCATTGGTTTCCAGACCTTTGAGCAAATGTTGACCGTGAAAGGCAACCAAGATTTGGGGCAACTGAAACTCTCGGAAGGCTCCACCAAACTTGATGAGGTGGTCATCACGGAGAAGCGTCCCTTGTTTGCCGTGGAAGGGGAGAAGACCATGTACAACGTGGCCGAAGACCCCAGCATCCAGACGGGAACGGCCTCTGATGCCTTGCAGAATGCTCCTGGCGTGGAAGTGGACGTGGAGGGCAACATCAGCTTGCGCGGTACATCAAGCGTGGAGGTGTGGATCAACGACAAACCCTCGCACATGACCGCCGAGAACCTCAAAACCTACATCCAGACCATGCCAGCCAATAGCATTGATAGAGTGGAAGTTATTACCAATCCCTCGGCACGCTACGGCTCCAAGGCCGATGGCATCATCAACATCGTGACCAATGCCAAAATCCAGAAAAACGAGTTCTTCAGCTTTGGCGTGAACGCTTCGACGAGCCCTTACATTGGCCCCTGGCTGTCTTACGTCTGGTCGAACGAGAAACTGACGATCAATGCCTACGTTAACGGCGGCTATTCCATTTGGAAGGGCTACAACAGCGTGGAACAATCCCTTTTCACCGACGATGGACTCGCTAACCATGAGATTGACTCGTCGAGCTACAACGAAAAGAATTTCAGTGCAGGTGGTCACTTCAGCCTTGATTATGAGATAGATACCGCCAATAGTATAAACGTCTGGTTCAGTACGTGGCCCAATTGGGGGAAAGATGCCCAATGGGCTTACAAGTTCAGGGAAGAGTTTTTGCCCGATTCAGTCATTACTGCCCTTACGGAAAGCAGCAGCGTCCCGAACCGCAACTTTTTCGCCAATGGCGGCTTGTATTACCAGCACAAATTTGACAGCAAGGGCCACAACCTTTCCGTCAGCCTCAATGGCATCGGTTGGAAGAGCGGAAACGGTGGCCGAGTCGAGAGGGTGTTCACCTTGCCTACATCCTACACACGAACGATGTATCAGTACGGCGAATATGGTTCCATGGGCGCGGAGGCCGAAATCGTCTATAACCGTCCCTATTCCGAGAATGGCGAGGTTTCGGTGGGCTACACGATAGGCTACGACCCTGAAAACCGCTATCTTGTCACCGACACGATGGTCGATGGCGAGTGGGTGAATGACGCTTACCGTTCCTATAATGCCAAGTTTACCAATCTGAACAACGAGGCTTTCATCACTGTGCAGCACAAGTTTGGCGGCTTCACGGTGAAACCGGGCGTTCGTTTCGTCAGTGAATTGGTCAGTGGTAAATACCTTACCACTTTCCCGGGCGACACCACCAATTACAATTTCAGAAAGCATTTCTTCAGTGTCAGGCCGTCGTTGCACCTGTCTTACAGGACTGAGTCGATGCACAATTTCAAGTTGAGCTACACGATGCGTATTGCCGCACCCCAAGCCGAGCAATTGAGCAAATTCCCGTTGTATGATGAGGACTCTTACAGCACGGGCAACCCCGAATTGGAGCGCATTTACACCCATTCCGTCGAGGCGGGCTGGACCAAATATTGGAACAGCTTCGGTTCCATCGGTTTGTCGGCTTACTATCGGGGCAAAACCAACGAAGTCAATACGATACGGCTGTCGGAATATCATTGGCTCTATGGCCGCGTGGTGCCTTACGGTTATCCCGTCAATGTGGGCCGTAGCCATACTGCAGGTTTGGAATACAACATGATGTACCGCCCGAGCGGGTTTTTCAACCTGCGCTTCTACGCCAACCTTTACAATTCCTACATCAATACGGAATACGATGGCAAGCCTTACGAATTTGACAAATGGTCTTACAGTTTCCGCCTGAACATGTGGGCCAAGCTGTGGAACAAACTGGAAGTGACGGCTTCAGGCTATTACAGCTCACCGACGCAATCGCTGTTCAGCGAGCGCCATGCCCGTTACGGCATCAACGCCGGCCTTCGCGCCGACTTCTTCGACCGCAAGCTCTCAGTGTATGTCAACGCTAACGATATCTTCAACTGGAACAGTTGGGGTAGTACGAACAATAGCCCATCCGTGCAGTCCATCTCCAATTCGAAGTACAACAGCCGCAGCGTTTCGGTCGGCCTGACCTTCCGTTTCGGCAAGATGGAATTGGAGCAGATGGCTCGCCAAGGCGAGGGCGAATCGGGTAGCGCACCACAAGGCATGGGTGGAATGTAATTTATTCGATTACAATTCTTTGCGTTCTGACTGCGTTACCATTGTTAAGGCGCAACAAATAAATTCCTGGTGCCAATCCCTCCGTGGAGATGCGATTTATCGCGTCTCCCACGCGCGAAACCACCACGCGACCTGTCATGTCAATTATTTGTAGAGACGCAACATTTTGCGCCTCTACAATATTTATCATCCCATCCGCATAATACGCAAACGCTTCATTCCCAAATTCTTCCACGCCATAATGCGGGTCAAAAACCAATTTGAAGCGCAAGGCGTAATCGTTCACTTGAGCGGAGAAGGTATAATCTGGCGTATTCAACAGGTTATGGTTGACTCCTGCAATATTGTCGATGAGGTGCAGATAGTTGAGGTTCAATTCTTTGAGGTCAAAATGAAGCGTATAGCTACCATTTTCTTCGACCTTGAATTTGAGGGGAAGGGCATCCACACTATCGATGCTGAGGACGGCCAAGTCTTGATTGTCTTTGGTGAAATATACCCATGGCGTATCTTCGAAGAACTGATATTTGGCCAAATCGTCGCCCGCATTGAAACTAAGGATAGCCTGATCAAGAATCTCGGTCGGGGTGTCGGATTTGGTCGCAGTGATTTCAATATAGCCTCGGTTCTCAGCTGGTTGCTCAAAAACTCCATTATCCAACCTAACTGTCGCGTCTTCAATGCCTTTTGACTGTACAATGATCCCTGTACAAGGTGTGATGGGGCGACCCATTGAGAAAGGCACAGCAATCATGCTATTGCCTATTTCGCTGAAGAAATAATAGCTTCTGTCGACGAAAGCGTTGCAAGGCAGCGGGTTGCCTATTATGTTGCAGCCTGCCAATGCGCCATTTGAGGCATGGTAGGACAAACCACATTCGGCAAGGGTACCGACGGTTTTTCCCTCAAATAGCAATGTCGTGTCCAAAGCGTTGGCATACAAGTAACCGCGCCCTTTTTCGATGACAAATGGCGACTCCTTGAAGTCGTTCCATTGTGCGGTGGCTTGGTCGAAGGAATAGAGTGCGTAGCCCGTTTCAGGCTCGGTGAGGAATCCGTTTTCAATGGAAGGCGTAATGTCGTCCTCAACGGGCGAGGCGATGAGATTCCATAAATGGTCGTCGGCAAAGATTCTCTTTTTCACCGTCACCTTGACGGGCGTGGGGCAGACCAGTTGGGCCTTGTCTTCAAGAATAAAATCGTTTTCGTCGCCCCAAATGATGGAAGCGTTGGCGGTCAGCGTATACCCCTCTTTGACGGTGAGGCTGAAGTTGCCTGAATTGTAAAGTGTTCCGATGTTCACGTTTTGGTCGACGATGACATCGGCGGAGATGGTCACGTAAGAAGATTCGCTGTTGGGCATCAGGCCGTCAAGCCAGTTGCCGGAATCCGACCAAAGTTGGTTGCCCATCGTCCCGATAAAGGTTTGCGCCTGGGCAAAAAAACATCCTGTGAGTAGAAAACCAACTGTAAGTACCACGCGGTTGAAGGCGAGAATCATGTTTTTTTTCATATCGATTTTGGTGTTATTTTTCGGAAACAAGGTTGTTTTGAGGCCTCAAAATTAGGGAAAACTGGCCTAATAAAGGGTTTTGGATTGGTTTTTGCTATAAATTTCGCTGAATTACATCACAAAAATCCCGATTTCGGCACGTTTTTCACGCGGATTTTGGAAGCGTTGCAGTTCAAAAGCATTGTTTTTACAGTAAAAAAACAGGCGAATAATCGATAAATTTACTGAACGTGAAAGGTATAATTGTTATAATGGTGGTGCCTATGGGTTGGTGTCATCGATTCGGCCATAGACTCTTATTGACAGCAGATTTCAGAGAAGAAACAATCTTTTCTTTCTCTCCACTTTCGTTGGTTTTCAATCTGATTAGAGGCAGACCATAAACTTCAAGTATATGATTTTTCAACAGGTCGCGATGATGCTGCTCTGTCTCATCATTATGAAAAGTATAGCCATCTGTTTCGATTGCCAATACTGGTTTCTTTGTAACATGATTGATGATAAGAAAATCGAGATGAGTGCTATAATGTGAAATATACATTCGTTCCTCTTCGTTCAATAAAGTCCAGTCGCGAATGACATTGCGTAGCGGAGTATGACAGAAAACACCCAAATGATTAAACTCTGGGTATTCAGACAGAGTCTTCTCCAACAACGAGAATGTAAGGTTCTCCGAGTCATATTCTGATATTTTCTTGTGTCCCATGAGGAATTGCATCCTCTCTCGCGTATATTGACTAAACAAATAATCAAAGATTGAACTTGTTTTGCTGTCAGTGACGGTGAGATTGTTGTACGCTATATAGTCAATCAAATCATTAATGATTCCCTTATGATTCTGTTCATTTCCAGACACCACAAGACAAAAATGCTTTTTTGCCCTAGAGACAGCTACATTGATTAGGTTAGGGTCGTCACTAAATTCTGTTATCTGATCATCTGTGACACTCATGATAATCGTGTCCTTTTCCCTACCTTGATATTTATGGATGGTCGCTGCCTCTATCGAATGAACTTGTTGATTAAACTCGTTAACTTGATTATTGTAAGGCGCAATGATTCCAACATCGTCCAAGTTTTCCAATTGCGGCAAAATTTCATTCTTAACCACATCAATTTCTCGTTGGTTATAATGATTATATTCATGGTGACCCGGCACAGTTCTTATCGCCATCATAACATCATCCTCATGATGATCTTCTGTCATAATAAGCAAATTGCCGCCATAGAACCGTTGATTGCAGAAATTAATGATTGTCGGATGACAACGATAATGCTCACGGAGTAGCGTTTGCTCCACATTAGGAATAACTGCACACACTGACTGCAAAAAACTATAGTCAGCACAATTAAACCCTTGTGCAACATTAAATTCATTAAAAATCCCGTTTAACTTTATTCGATCCTCTTCTTTGACAACATTTGGTAGTTGCATAGTATCACCTACTATCACAGCATTCTTCGCACATGTCAATGCTAATGCACCAGTTTCTATTGCCACTTGCGAGGCTTCATCCATTATGAGATAATCATAGATTTGGTTTGGAATTGCCGTTCGAGCTGAAAAAGTAGTGCTCAAAATCACGGGGTATTGTTTACAAAATTCTTCCGAATGTAATCGGATATCCTTGACATTATCTACAACGAGACGTTGCTCACTATGATAATTCTCAAATAACCTATCCTTAAGTAGTGACAATGACAGAGAGGACAGCTCTTCTGTTAATTTGTTCGTATTGATTGTTTGCAGTTCTGTTTCTATTTCATTAATACGTTTCGATAATTCCTTTAATCGAACTATGAAGTAAAGGGATTGCAACTCCATAATCGAAGGTTGAAGATTAGATGCTGTTATGTTTGATTTGATACCTAACACAAATTTCCTTATAAAATTCATCCATTGCCATTTTAACCAACGGACTATTTTGTTTTGATGAATACGAGGGACTTCGTCTTCGATGAATGTTTGGTATTCTAACCATAGTTTCATCAATTGTTTAGATTCAACGTTTGGCTTTGGCTTGAAATCTCCGTTTCCAATGTTGTTATCTATTTTAAAATGTCGCCATTCCAACTCTACATCTTTTATTTCTCGTTTGCATTCAGCTAATTCCTCTTGGAAAGAGAAAACTTTCTGAAGTTTCGAAAATGCTAACGAAACATTTCGCTTCGCGTTATCCCTATGTTCTGGTGTAAGTTCCCAGGAATGGAGTTCTTGCGGTATTGTTGGTTGGTTTTTAATGAAACGTTCTTTGTTCTCTCGCCTCCCTAATGGAGCAACGATGAAGCCCATATCATATTTTTGCAATTTCTCCAGCACATTAGTAGTCGCAGAATTGTTGTTTGACACAACCATTACCGTTTGGTTGCGCATCAAGATATTAGCAATAATATTAAGAATCGTTTGTGTTTTACCAGTGCCAGGAGGACCTTGGATTACGCTAATTTGCTTTTCAAATGCATTCTTTACGGCATTGGATTGGCTAGCATTACAACCAAAAGGGAAAAGCAAAGCTGATGAACGCATTGTATGCGGCTTATACTTGTTAGCATCCAAGTAAGGAGCTGCGGTTAGTGATTCGTCAATAAAATCAATATTTTGATATAGAGAAGGGAGAATACCACCATTTTCTTCATCTTTTCCCAGTTCATTGATTTGAGCAATTCGCTTGAGATATTCAAATGCATTCTTTGCTACTTTATCTCCCAAGCAGGACTTTACCACCTTGATAGTACCGTCCAAATAGTCTTGAACATAGCCGTTTTCATATGTAACACGCCAATGTGTTAGGTTTCCTTGACTAAAGGAACGCACGTCCGAAATATTATGCAGTTCCCGATTGTCAACATAAACTTTAAGATGAAGATGGTCGTGCCATACAGCATTTTGCAGCCATACTACATCACTATTTCGATAATGATAGGTTTTAGGACTGTTTTTGAATTTTATTGCATACACACCATGCTCGCCCAACTCAATTTTTTCAATCAAAAGAGCTTTGGGCTGTCCTTTTATAATTATGAAAGAGCGAGGTGCGGACATGTTACTCTATTTCAAGGATTGTCAGTAGTCTTTATTATTTTTTCCAACAATGTGTCTTCCTCTTTATATTTCATTTAATCCCTCAAACCGCCATCCTCTCCGGCATCTGCTGGATGACTTCACCGAGGAGCAGTTTGCCGTTGGCGTGCTTGTTGCGCTTAATGCCATCGCTGCCCCAGGTGCCCCACTGCTTAAAGAAGAAGGCTGCGCCGTGCTGTTCAACTTGTTTTTTAATGTTTACAACCCACTCTAATAGCATTGGACGTGCTTGGGGGCCACTCTCACCACCGACGATAAT
>JAEEGJ010026604.1_pt1 | contig 11704 bp, 8 predicted proteins | sample 8958761 | NCBI WGS metagenome assembly JAEEGJ01 (sample SAMN16246546, study PRJNA631951) | gut metagenome | biome: gut microbiome; feature: rumen; material: RS-attached | host: Bos | place: Iran: Karaj | collected 2018-10
CAGAATGCAAAGATAACATTTTTTCGACAATAAATATTACATTTGCAGGACCGAACCGAAAAAGCATGCGCATCGATATCCTCACCGTCGTACCGGAACTCCTCGAGAGCCCGCTGAGCCATTCCATCCCGGGCCGGGCCGTCAAGAAAGGCCTGGTGGAAATCCATGTCCACAACCTCCGCAAATACGGCCTCGGGCCGCGCCTGACCGTGGACGACTACTGCTACGGCGGCGACGCCGGCATGGTGATGATGGTGGAGCCCGTGTTCCGGATGATCGAGGAACTGAAGGCCGAGCGGGACTACGACGAGGTCATCTACATGGCCCCGGACGGCGAGATCCTGGACCAGGGCATCGCCAACGAACTGTCCCTCAAGGAGAACATCATCATCCTGTGCGGCCACTACAAAGGCATCGACGAGCGCATCCGCGAACATCTCGTGACGCGGGAGATCTCCGTGGGCGATTTCGTGGTCAGCGGCGGCGAGATTCCGGCCGCCCTCCTTGCGGACAGCATCATCCGCCTGATCCCGGGCGTCCTGACCGACGAGACCTCCGCCCTCTCCGACTCCTTCCAGGACGGCCTGGTCTCCCCGCCCGTCTACACCCGTCCCGCCGAGTTCAACGGCTGGAAAGTTCCCGACGTCCTCCTCTCCGGCAATCCCAAGCTCATCCAGGCCTGGCAGGACGAACAGGCCCTCCAACGCACCAAAGAACGCCGCCCCCACCTCCTCGACTAACCTGGACGATATCCGGACACCTCGTATAATAGATTCGTAACCGGGAGGGGGTCCGGGGGTCTCCCCCCGGCAGCCCCTGGGGGCAGCCGCGTCAGCGGCGGGGGTAAATCATTCTTTTCCAGTCGCTTCCGCGACTGGAAAAGAATACGGCTCGCATCCCTGCGAGCCGTATTCTTGGTTAGTTAGTAGTGTATTCTTACTCAGAAGAAGGTTAATTGTACTGGTTAGAAGAAGCGTTTTGTCTTCTGAAAAGGGCCGTCCCGTCACGGGCCTACCTTTTTCAAGGACAAAGATACGCAAAGTTTCTTTATCTGCAAATTTTTTTGAATAAATATTTTATTATTAAAATTATTTAGAAACTATAAGTAAGTTTTACCATAAGATTCCGGAGCGCCTGCGGGTACAGTCCGGCCTCCACATATTCGCCGCCATCCCAGGCCCGATACACCCAGGCATTGGCATAATAGGCCCGGTTCAGAAGGTTGTTCACGTATACGGAAATGCCCAGGGAGCCCGTCCGGAGCGGGATGGAATGCGACAGGGACAGGTCGGTCACGAACCAGGCCGGGATCGCGCGGCCCTCGTTCTGCGTGTTGTCCCAGTACTGCTTTCCGACATACTTCCCGCTCAAGGTCAATGACAGCGGCTTCCACCAGCCCCCGAAAGGAGAGAGCGCGACGCGGCCCATGCCCACGACGGAGGGAGAAAGGAGCATGGTCGTATTCTCGTAGGTTTCCGTCTTGTAGCCCCCGTCCTCCCAGTTCTCGAGATAGGCGGTGAAGGAACGCAGCTTGTTCGTAGACAGGGTCAGGTTCGCATCGGCCCGGAGCCAGGACGCGGGCGTCCAGGCGGCCGCAAGTTCGACACCCCGGCGCCAGCCCCGGCCTACGTTCTCCTTGATCGCATAGCCGGACGTGCTCAGCTTGCCCGTCTCCAGGAGCATGTCCTTGTATTCCATCAGATAGACATTGGCGGAAGCGGTGAACCGCTCGGCGGCGAACTGGTACCCGGCCTCGATGTCCAGCATCGATTCGGGCTTGATGGGGATCATCTCGCCCTTGATGTTTTCCTTGATGTCGCTCTTGCCCGGCTCGCGGTGGCCGACGGCGGCGGAAGCGTACAGCTTATGGGCGCCGAATTCGGCGGTCACGCCCGCCCGGGGATTGAAGAAATCCCATTTCTCGTGATAGTCGAGCGGGACGGAGCTCGCCTTGTCGTCCCGGCCCACGAGCGAGTAGCCGATATGCCGGTACTGCAGGTCCGCATAGGCCGTCAGCCACGGAAGGGGCTGATACTCGGCGCGGAGGAACGTGCTCACTTCCTGTTTGGTGCCCGTGTTCCGGTACCAGGTGTCATCCCGGTTCATCGACGCGTAATCGTAATCCGCGCCCAGGAGGCGCGCCCACAGCATCTCGCCCCAGTGCCCGCCGACATACCTTGAGAGGTTCACTCCCCCGTTCACGCGCAGGCCGTTCCCCACATAGCGGAGTTCCGACTGCAGCACGTACAGGTCGTTGTCCATCCGCTTCCGATAGATCATGTCGCTCTTCTTCTGGCCCTGCCAGGCGGAGAAAGGATAGCCGAACTCGGCGAACTTCCGGCCCGTCTTGTAATACTCGTCATAGCCGTCGCCGCGGGTATAGTCGGCCGTGTTGGCCCAGGTCAGGCCGTCCGTCATCCGGCGGGTGTAGTTCAGCTGGAGATGGTGCTGGGCGTAATTGTCGGTCTGGTTCGGGTAGTAGCAGGTTTTCCCGTTGTCGTCCACATACTCGCCGGCGCCATTGTACGTGCGGTCCACGGCGTACATCTCCGGCGAGATGCCGTCCCAGGTGATGCCGCTCCGCTGGTCGCCCATCAGATAGGTCAGCCGCAGGGAATTGCGTCCCTTGAGCCAGCCGATGACCCCGAAGAGAGAAGCCGACTCCACGCCGGCGTTCCGGATGTATCCGTCCGTCCGCCCGGCGGAGTACGCCAGGCTGAAATACAGGCCCGAGGGCAGCAGGCCGGACATGCCGGACACGGTGGTGAGGACGGTCCCGTACGAGCCGGCAGACAGTTCCCAGCGGAAGGCCGGATCGGGCGTGACGAAGGCCGTGTTCATATTGACGCTCGCCCCGAAGGCGCCCGCGCCGTTGGCCGACGTGCCCAGGCCGCGCTGGACCTGGACGCCGGACAGCAGGGCCGTCAGGGCGGGGATATTGACCCAGAACACTTCCTGGGATTCGGCGTCGTTCAGGGTGATGCCGTTCAGGGTGACATTGACCTGCGAGCCCTTGGAGCCGCGGATGGTCATCGCCGAGTTGCCCAGTCCGGTGCCGCCTTCGTTGTAGGTCACCACGGACGGCAGCAGGTTCAGGGCCATCGGCAGGGACTGCATGGGGCTGGCGGCGCGGAGGGCGTCCTTGCCCACATCGGTGTGTGTGACGGGAGTGTGCGATCCGGCACGGGAAGCGGAAACGACGACTGAATCCAGTCTTTCCTGCTTTTCGGGCTCCTGCGCGCCCGCGCAGAAGCACAAGGCGGCGAACGCCGCCATCAATACGGTTTTTTTCATATACTTTCCTCCGGCGGTATGAACCGCATCAGGTTCACGGGTATGCTCTCAACCGGGCCACCTGGCCCGATACCCCGAGTTGTTATTTCTTAACCAGTTCTATTTCAAACATTTTCGGCCAGTACTTCCCGGTGAGGAAGATCCGGCCCTGCTTGTCCACGGCGATGCCGTTCAGGACGTCCGTCTCCGCGGTCCGCTCGCGGTACGGGAGCAGGCCCCGGCAGTCCACGGTCGCCTCCACCTTGCCGTCGGCCGGGTCGATGATGACGATCGTGTCGGTGGTATAGACATTGGCCCATACCTTTCCGTCGATGTATTCCAGTTCGTTCAGGTAGCTCACCGACTTGCCGTCCATGGTCACCCGCAGGCGCCGCAGCACGTTCAGGTCCCCGTCCATGAAATACAGGAAGGAGCTGCCGTCGCTGGCGATGAGCTGCTTTCCGTCCGTGGTGAGGCCCCAGCCCTCGCGGGGATAGGCCAGCGTCGCCTTGTACTGCCGCGTGGCGGCGTCGTACAGGAAGACGAGGTTGTTCGTCCAGGTAAGGAGATACAGGTTGTCCCCGAAGAAGATGGAACCCTCGATGAAATACTTCCGCGAGAAGTTCATCCGGGAAAGCGCCTCGCCCGTCTCCAGGTCCACGGTGCGGAAGGTGCTCTCGCCCCACTGGCCCGTGGATTCGTACAGCGAATCGCCCCGGAAGAACAGGCCCTGGGTGTAGGAAGTCACGTCGTGGGGATACTCCCGGACGACCTTCACCTTGTATTCCCGCACCTTGGTCGTGCCGCAGGAAACCGCGGCAGCGAGCAGGCACGCTATGACCAGAAACTTTCTCATTTTCGTTAAAGCCAACAAAAATACAACTTTTTTCGTACCTTTGCAACCGAAAAAGGTGGGACGATCTGCCGCGCCGTCATTCCCGGGATGGCTCTGTCATTCCGAGCGTAGCGAAGGAATCTCGGTGAGGAAAGTCCGCACAGGGCAGGGCGCCTGGCTGTGGAAAGCACAGAAGGGAGCAATCTTTTCCGTCCGTAACAGAAAACGACCGCCCGCAAGGGTAAGGGTGAAAACGCGGGGTAAGAGCCCACGACGGCGTGCGGCGACGTACGTCGGGTACGGCGGCAGGCCTGCAAGACCAAATATACCGGCAGATGAGGGCGGCCCGTCCGATGCCGGGGGGTAGGTTGCGAAGATAAATGGCAGATTCAAAAACAGAAAGCGGCTTACGGCCCCGCCTTTGACCACAAGAGGACGATCCTGCAAGGACCGTCCTCTTTTCTCGTCATTCCGGCTTGATCGGGAATCTACACCTCCACGAACCGGCACCAGCCGTGCTCGTCGGGGAATTCGCCGTCCTGGATGGCGCGGATGCGCTTGTAGAGCGCCGTGGACTTCGGGCCCACTTCCCCATCGGGGCAGTAGCGGAATTCGCGGGAGACCTCCGCCTCCTCGAGCACCGGCTTCATGTCGATGTGCGAGAGCGGGGTGATGACCACCGCGGTGCCGCAGCCGCCCACTTCCTCGAAGGTTTCCAGTTCCTCGAGCGGGACCGGCCGCTTCTCCACTTCCATGCCCAGGTCGACGGCCACCTGCTGCAGCGTCTTGTTCGTGATGGACGGAAGGACGCTGTCGGACAGCGGGGTGATGTACTTGTTCCCCTTGATGCCGAAGAAGTTGGACGAGCCGAACTCGTCGACGAACTCGCGGGTGGAGGAATTCAGGTACAGGAGCTCCGCATAGCCCTGTTCGTGGGCGAACTTGTAGGGCTTGAAGGTGTTCGCGTAGTTCGCGCCGATCTTGTAGCTGCCGGAGCCCTTCGGCGCCGCCCGGTCATAGTTGCCCGGGATCACGGCCGCGCAGGACTTCAGGTGCGCGCCGTAGTAGGAGCCCACGGGGGCGCACATCACGGCGAAAACGGCCTCCGGATACGGCACGAGCTGCATCTGGGGATGCATGCCCACCAGCAGCGGACGCAGGTACATCGACGCGCCCAGGCCGTACGGCGGGAGGAACTCCATGTTGCCGCGGATGCAGGCCTCGCACATCTCGTAGAACATCTTCTCGTCCGGGCAGGGCATGCCCAGGTAGTCGGCGGTCCGCTGCAGGCGGGCGGCGTTCTGGTCGGGCCGGAACATCGCCACGCGGCCGTCCTTCTGCCGGAAGGCCTTCAGGCCCTCGAAGCAGGAGATCGCGTAGTGGAACACCTGCGCGAAGGGATCGAACGTGAAGGAGAAGGTCTCCGTCGATTCGGGTTTGGACCACTTGCCGTCCTTGAAGTGAGAGACGACGACCGTGCGGGTCCGATAGGCGTCAAAGCCCAAAGTCTTCCAATCTATCTGTGCCATAATGTCTTAGATTTTCGATGCGATCCAATCACCCACCGCGGAGGTGGAATAGCTGCCGCCGAGGTCCTCGGTCGTGACGCCGGCCTCCAGGGAGGCGGCGACGGCCTCGCGGATGGCCTTGCCCTCGTCCATCAGGCCGAAGGCGTATTCGAACATCATCGCCGCCGACAGGATGGCCGCGACGGGGTTCGCGATGTCCTTGCCGGCCGCCTGCGGGTAGGAGCCGTGGATGGGCTCGAACAGGGAGGTGTGCTCGCCCACCGAGGCCGATGCCAGCAGGCCCATCGAGCCGCTGATGCAGCTGGCCTCGTCCGTGAGGATGTCGCCGAAGGTGTTCTCGGTCACCAGGACGTCGAAGAACTTCGGCCAGCGGATGAGCTGCATGGCGGCGTTGTCCACGAACATGTAGTCGACCTGGATGTCCGGGTAGTTCGGCGCCATCTCCTGCGCGACCTGGCGCCACAGGCGGGAGGACTCCAGCACATTGGCCTTGTCCACCACCGTGAGGTGCTTGCGGCGGCGTCCGGCGTACTCGAAGGCGAGCTTCAGGATGCGCTCCACCTCGGCGCGGCTGTAGATGCAGGTGTCATAGGCGGTGTTCCCGTTGTCCTTCCGGCCTTTCTCGCCGAAATACATGCCGCCGGTGAGTTCCCGGATGCAGAGGAAATCGGCCCCGTCCACGAGCTCGGTCTTCAGCGGGGACTTGTCCACCAGGGACTTGAAAGTCTCCACCGGACGGAGGTTCGCGTACAGGCCCAGCTGCTTCCGGATGGCCAGCAGGCCCTGTTCCGGGCGCACCTTGGCCGTGGGGTCGTTGTCGAACCGGGGATCGCCCACCGCGCCGAAGAGGACGGCGTCGCTGTCCATGCACAGGGCATGGGTCTCGGCCGGATAGGCGTCGCCGAAGCGGTCGATGGCGCAGGCGCCCACATAGCCATAGGTATAGGACACCTCGTGTCCGAAGCGGGCGCAGACGGCGTCCACCACTTTGACGGCCTGGGCCACGACTTCCGGGCCGATGCCGTCGCCGGGAAGTTTTGCAATCTTGAGTTTCATATCAGGTTGTTTTCGATTAAATTCAACATCTTGACCGTGGCCTTGATGGCCGCTTCGGCCTGGTCGGAGTCCACGCCCCGGGTCTTGAAGCCCTTGCCCTGCCAGTCCCAGGAGATGGTCGTCTCCACGAGGGCGTCGGTCTTGCCCCCGGGCGGGATCTTCACGACATAGTCGGTCAGGCGGGGATGCTTGCGGCCCAGGCGGTCGTAGATGATCCAGAGCGCCTTCATGAAGGCGTCGTACTGGCCGTCGCCGGCCGCCGCCTCCTCGTATTCGGTCCCGTCGATGTCGATCCGGATGTTCGCGATCGGACGCATCCCGCGGGCGAGCTGCAGGCTGTAGTTGATGATGTGGATCCGGTCCGGGGCCGTCGTGGACACGTCCCCTTTCAGGACGTCCGCGACGATGAACGGAAGATCCTCCGGCGTCAGGCTCTCCTTCTTGTCGCCGAGCTCGACGACGCGGGCCGTGACCTGCTTCATCTGCTCCGGCGTCAGGGTGATGCCCAGGGATTCCAGGTTCTTGACGATGTTCGCCTTGCCGCTGGTCTTGCCGAGGGCGTAGTGGCGGTGACGGCCGAAGCGCTCCGGCAGGAGGGCGTTCTGGTACAGCCCGCCCTTGCGGTCGCCGTCGGCATGGACCCCGCTCGTCTGCGTGAAGACGAACTCGCCCACGAGGGGCTTGTTCGCGGGGATCCGCACGCCGGAAATCGTTTCCACATACCGGCACACGTGCATCAGGCGGCTCTCATCCAGGGTGTTCTCCACCTTCAGGTGGTCGTTGAGGATGCCGATGGCGCTGGACACGGGCAGGTTGCCGGTCCGCTCCCCCAGCCCGTTCACGGTCGTGTGCAGGCCCTTGACGCCGGCGCGGACCGCCTCGAAGGCGTTCGCCGCGGCGAGGTCGTAGTCGTTGTGCGGATGGAAGTCGAAATGGACGGACGGATAGCGCTCCACCATCGTCCGGCAATACGCCGAGGCCCGGGTCGGGTCCAGGATGCCGAGGGTGTCCGGCAGCATGATCCGCCGGATGGGCGCGTCCTTCAGGGCGTCCACCAGGAAGAACACGTACTCCGGCGAGTCCGCCATCCCGTTGGACCAGTCCTCGAGGTACACATTGACCTCCAGGCCCTTGGCAACGGCGATCCGGATGTCCCGGAGGATGTCGTCCAGATGCTCTTCCGGCGTCTTCCGGAGCTGGGCGGTCACGTGGCGGAGGGATCCCTTCGTGAGGAGGTTCATCACCTGGCCGCCGGCCGAACGGATCCAGTCGACGGACAGGCCGCCGTCCACGAAGCCGAGCGCCTCCACGGCGCCGAGCTTCCCGCAGGTGGAGGCCCAGGCGCAGATCTTGGCGAAAGCCTCCTGCTCGCCGCGGGAAACCCGCGCCGAGGCCACCTCGATCCGGTTGACCTTCAGTTCATCCAGGAGCAGGCGCGCGATGGCCAGCTTCTCGTCCGGGTTGAACGAGACGCCGGCGGTCTGCTCGCCGTCACGCAGGGTGGTGTCCAGGATTTCGATCATCGTTTTTCGTAGGCTTCGATCTTCTCCTTCTGGAGGAGCAGGTAGTCGATGTCGTCCAGCGCGTTCATCAGGCAGTACTTCTTGTACGCGTTCAGCTCGAAGGACTGGCTCCGGCCCGTGGCGAGGTTCGTCACGGTCTGGTTCGGGACGTCCACCCGGACTTTCGTCGCGGGATCCGCCTCGATGGAGGCGAAGAGTTCCTCCAGGAAATCCGGGGCCACGACCACCGGCAGGACGAAGTTGTTCAGCTCGTTGTTCTTGTGGATATCCGCGAAGAAACTGGAAATCACCACTTTGAACCCGTAGCCGGCGATGGCCCAGGCCGCGTGCTCGCGGCTGGAGCCGGAGCCGAAGTTGCGGCCCGCCACGAGGATTTCCCCGCCGTAGCGCGGGTCGTTCAGGACGAAGTCCGGATCCGGCGTCCCGTCCGGACGGTAGCGCCAGTCGCGGAACAGGTTGTCGCCGAAGAAGCTTTCGTCCCGCGTGGTCGCCTTCAGGAAGCGGGCGGGAATGATCTGGTCCGTGTCCACGTTCTCGAGCGGAAGCGGGACGCAGGTGCTCTCGATGATGTCGAATTTCTGTTTCATAGCAGTACGCGGGGATCAGTGATGAAACCGGTGACCGCCGCGGCGGCCGCCGTGAGCGGGCTGGCGAGGAGCGTCCGGGAACCGGGGCCCTGCCGGCCTTCGAAGTTCCGGTTGCTCGTGGAGACGCAGTATTTTCCGGCGGGGACCTTGTCCGGGTTCATCGCCAGGCAGGCGGAACAGCCCGGCTGGCGAATCTCGAAGCCGGCGGCTTCCAGGATCTTGTCCAGGCCTTCTTCCTCGATCTGGCGGCGGACCTTCCAGGAGCCGGGGACGAGCCAGGCCACGACGCCGGGGGCCTTCTGGCGGCCGGCGGCGATGGACGCGAATGCGCGGAAGTCCTCGATGCGGCCGTTCGTGCAGGCGCCGAGGAAAACATAGTCCACGGGCTTTCCGAGGAGCATGTCACCCGGGCGGAAGCCCATGTATTTCAAGGATTTGCAGAAGGATGCATGGGTCTCGGCGGGGATATCGTCCAGCGTGGGCAGATAGCCCGTGATGGCGATGCCCATGCCGGGATTGGTGCCGTAGGTGAGCATCGGCGCGATCTCGGCCGCGTCGAAGACGACTTCCCGGTCGAAGATGGCGTCGTCGTCGCTGCGGAGCTGTCTCCAGGCGGCGACGGCCTTGTCCCAGTCCTCCCCCTTCGGCGCGTAATCGCGGCCCTGGAGGTAGGCGAAGGTGATGTCGTCCGGGGCGATGAAGCCGCCGCGGGCGCCCATCTCGATGGACAGGTTGCACAGCGTCAGGCGGCCTTCCATGGACAGGGCCCGGACGGCGGAACCGGCGTACTCCACGAAGTAGCCCGTCGCGCCGCTGGTGGTGAGCTTGCTCATCAGGAACAGCGCCATGTCCTTGGCGGTCACGCCCCGTCCGAGGGCGCCCTCGATGCGGATGCGCATCGACTTGGGCTTCTGCTGCAGGATGCACTGCGAAGCCATGACCATCTCCACCTCGGAGGTGCCGATGCCGAACGCCACGGCGCCCACGGCCCCGTGCGTCGACGTATGCGAGTCGCCGCAGACGATGGTCATGCCCGGCAGGGACAGGCCCTTCTCCGGCCCCACGACGTGGATGATGCCGTTGTCCGGGTCCATCATTCCGTAGTGCGTGAGCCCGAACTCGGCGGCGTTGGCCGCGAGGGCGTCCACCTGCTTCTTGGAAACCGGGTCCTCGATGGGCCTTTCCTGGCCCTCGGTCGGGGTATTGTGGTCCGGCATGCAGATAATCTTCTCCGGACGCAGGCAGCGGATGCCCCGCTCGCGCAGGCCGTCGAACGCCTGCGGGCTCGTCACCTCGTGGCAGTAGAGCCGGTCGATGTACAGCTGGTCGGGCCCGCCTTCCACGTGCTGGACAACGTGCGCATCCCAGATTTTGTCAAAGAGGGTGTTCATACAATCTTGTTGATACAATCCACATAGGCCTCGATCGAGGCCGTCACAATGTCGGTCGAAGCGCCGAATCCGTAGTACACCCGTCCCTCGTTCTCCACCTGCATGTGGACCTTGCAGCAGTCGTCGGACCCCTTGGTCACACCCTGGATGGTGAACTCGTTGATGGTGACATGGCGCCGGACGATCTGCCGCAGCGCGTTGATGGCGGCGTCCACCGGGCCGTTGCCGGTCGCGGCCGCCTCGAACTTCTCCCCGGCGATGTCCAGGCCCACGGAGGCCACCGGCCGCACGCCGATGCCGCTCGTCGCCTGGAGCCAGTCCACCTTGATGTGGCGCGCGGCGGCCCGGTCGGCCCCGGCGAGCATCAGGATGTCGTCGTCGTGGATCTCCTTCTTGCTGTCGGCGAGGCGGAGGAACTGCTCGTACACCTCGTCCAGCTTGTTCTCGTCCAGCTTCACGCCGTTCACTTCCAGGCGGTACTTGAGCGCCGCCCGGCCGCTGCGGGCCGTCAGGACGATGGAGTTCGTGTCGATGCCCACGTCCTTCGGATCGATGATCTCGTAGGTCTCGGCGTTCTTCAGGACACCGTCCTGGTGGATGCCGGACGAATGGGCGAAGGCGTTCTTGCCCACGATGGCCTTGTTCGGCTGCACCGGCATGTTCATCAGGGACGACACGAGCCGGCTCGTGGGATAGATGCGCTTGGTGTTGATGTTCGTCTCCAGCGGAATGCCGTGATGGGCCTTCAGGATCATGGCGATCTCCTCCAGGGCGGTGTTTCCCGCCCGCTCGCCGATGCCGTTGATCGTGACCTCGCACTGGCGGGCGCCGTTCAGCAGGCCGGCCATCGTGTTGGCCGTCGCCATCCCGAGGTCGTTGTGGCAGTGGGTGGAGATGATGGCCTTGTGGATTCCGTCCACGTGCTCCATCAGGTACTTGATCTTGGCGCCGAACTCCTCCGGCAGGCAGTAGCCCGTCGTGTCGGGGATGTTCACCACGGTCGCGCCCGCCTTGATCACCGCCTCCACCACGCGGGCGAGGAACTCGTTGTCGGTACGGCCGGCGTCCTCCGCGTAGAATTCGACGTCCTCGACGTACTTCTTCGCGTACTTGACGGCGCGGACGGCCCGTTCCAGGACCTCTTCCCGGGTGGAATTGAACTTGTAGCGGATGTGCGAGTCGGAGGTGCCGATCCCGGTGTGGATCCGGCCCCGCTTGGCGTACTTCAGCGCCTCCGCGGCCATGTCGATGTCCTTTTCCACGGCCCGCGACAGCGCGCAGACCGTGGGCCAGGTCACCGCCTTGGAAATCTCCACGACCGAGTTGAAATCACCCGGCGAGGAGATCGGGAAACCGGCCTCGATGACGTCCACCCCGAGGAGCTCCAGGGCCTTGGCGACCTGGATCTTCTCCACGGTGTTCAGCTGACATCCCGGGACCTGTTCCCCGTCGCGGAGCGTGGTGTCGAATATGTACACCCGGTCGCTCATCGGTCGATCTCTTCGGGACG
>JAEEGJ010026611.1_pt1 | contig 11703 bp, 7 predicted proteins | sample 8958761 | NCBI WGS metagenome assembly JAEEGJ01 (sample SAMN16246546, study PRJNA631951) | gut metagenome | biome: gut microbiome; feature: rumen; material: RS-attached | host: Bos | place: Iran: Karaj | collected 2018-10
TTAGAAAGAGCCTCATTGTCGCTGCTACTCTCGAACATGATAAGCTCAGGTGACACTCCGTATGTAGGATCAGGATACTTAGCTCCTGTTACAAGCTTTGCATCCTCGTCATAGTCAACACTTCCAAGGTCAGGCCCCATTATCTTTTCAAAGATATAGTTAGTTGCCTCCAAAACCTCTTTTCTACTACGGAAGTTCATATGAAGGTCGATTCTGCGATCCTTGGCAGTCACCGCTTTGTCATAAGTACCAAGCTTTTCCATGAAAATCTCAGGGCGGGCGAGCCTAAACTTATAGATACTCTGCTTAACATCGCCAACCATGAAGCGCTCTGACTTATCAGGAATATCCCCTGAAATAGACCTAAGGATCAGCTCCTGTACGTTATTACTGTCCTGATACTCATCAACCAGAACTTCCTTGTAGTAGTCGCGGTATTCAAGGGCAACAGTTGATGGAGTGCACATATCAATGATTTCCTGGCTGGACTTACCCATAGACTCCTCATCACTTGGGTGATTAACCAGAATCTGAAGCGCAAAATGTTCCATGTCAGAGAAGTCTATGAGCTGGCGCTCTCTCTTTTTATCATCAAAAAGCTGCTTGTATCTGATAGTCAGTCTGCACAGTTCCTTGACTGCTCTGTCGCAAAGGGCCATCTGATCTACGATAGTCTCAGAAGGAAGAGCGAAATATTTCTCCACCATATTACTGATGGCTTTCTTGACTTTATCCCTTACGTCCTTAACATATTCTTTTTTATCAGGGTTAACGGAATCGTCCTTCTTTGCTGGAAGTCTGCCAAAAGAAATCCCGCGAAGCCCGTCAAATAGCTGGTCGTAGGTATTATATCGCAAAGCCGCAGAAATACTGGATTTGTCCGCATCAAGGGTATCTCCGTACATATATGGGCCATCACTTTCGCAGCAAATCTTTTCCACAGCCTCTATAGAAGCTACTATCTCTTCAAGCTGAGCCTTTGTCTTGTCTACACAGGCCTTAACCCAGGAAAGCTCGTCAAATTCAGCGCCATCAATCTGATAATCTCTGGCCCTTTCATTGATCCAGTCCTCCGGCCATGGCATACTCATGGCAAACTTGTAGAGCTCTGAAATATATCCCTCGATTTTCTTGTCGTTGCTACCTGTACTAAAATATTCCATGCAAAAGAGAAAGTCGCTGTTCTCACCTTCACGGCACTTGGCATACTCTTCCTCTAACATATCCTGCATTACATCTTCCTGAAGAAGGCGCAGCTCGCCATCGTCACCAACTCTAAAGGAAGGATCGATGCCAATAGTGTTAAAGTTGTTCCTAAGGACATACTGACAGAAGGAGTCGATGGTAGTTATCTGAGCATTGTGAATCAGAGTCTCCTGCTTCTGAAGATGCTTATTATCTGGCTCTTCCAGCAGCTTATTTTGAATAGCTAATGTTATCTTTTCCTTCATCTGGGAAGCTGCAGCCTTAGTAAAGGTCACCACAAGAAGATGATCAATGTCTATGCCTTCATTGATCATCTGAATGATTCGCTCTACAAGGACAGCTGTCTTACCTGAACCAGCTGCTGCAGATACTAATATGTTACAGTCTCTTGCATCGATGACTGCCTGTTGTTCTTCTGTAAATTTAACCGCCATTTCTTATAGCCTCCATGGCTGCTCCCTCATCCATATCAAGCTGCCTTGTTTCATAGCCAGGAATCTTGTTGTCATATCCGCAGATTGTTCTGTACTGGCAATAAGTACAGGAATTCCTGCCACCAGCTTCATACGGATTAACCTCTATGTCACCACTTAGGATTCTGGTTCCAAACTCTCTGATTTTCTTATTAACGAAGCTTGAAACTGCACTGTAGTCCTGGTTTGAAATAACCTGAGAGTTCGCAGTAAAGCTTCCATCCTTCTTGTAAGCTACAGGGATGACATCAGACTTAGCATTTAAGCCTGTATCAAGCAGCTGAATAATATCGTCATTATCACTGACTAATCCGGTCATTCTAAGCTCATCTTTAATAGCTTCATTGATATCATCTGGTTGCATATCAGCTTTGCCTTCAGCCATTGGATCATCAACATGATAGTAGAGAATCGCGGCTGGAGCTACATCTTTGCCACCAGAAATTTTCTTTTCCGCTGCCACAGCCACATTCATGTACATTACAAGCTGAAGCTGCAGTCCATAGTAGAGTGAAGCCACATTGAATTTCTTTTTGCCGGATTTAAAATCTATGACTTTAACATAAACATGATCATCATCTTCGCATAGATCAATTCGGTCAATTCTTCCGTGAAGCTTCATCTGCTCGGTAATATGGGCCTTCTCGTCCTCTGAGAGAGTAATATTAATTTCATCAAGACTTCCGGCCTCTCTGAAATCCATTTCCACAAATGCAGGATTGAACTTACCTTTGCTGACCTGATACTTGAGAATTCCCACCGTTCTGGACAGTATTCTATGTATCCTGTCTATCATGTACTGATTACGGGCATTACTGCGTAAAATGGTATCTCCATAACGGTCGACACATTCTGTTAAGGCGCGTTTTAATATTGCCTCTGATTCCTGATCACTGAGCTCTCTCCAGTCAATCTTCCTGGTCATTATTTCAGAGGTATATTTCTCTAAAATCTCATGAAAAACATTTCCAAGGTCAGCTACATCAAAATCGTATTCCTGGCGTTCTTCCAAATGAAGACCATACTTGATAAAGTGTGCATAGCAGCAGGAAGCAAACAGTTCAAGCCTGCTGACACTGTTCTCAAGGCTGGCGCCATAAAGAGAAAGTGCAAGCATCTTGGCAAGTGGCTTATTCTCGTAGTGTTTGAAGGCTGCATCTGTAATACTGTCTATAAGAGAGTTTGTGCCTTCATATCCTCCCAGAACTCCCATCAGGGCATAAAGCTCATTCTTTTCATCATCACTTATTATGTCTGTAGCGTATTTTCTAAGAAGCTCCGCTGCATTCATAAGGCTGTCCATTGGAGCCACGTTCTGGCTCTCAAAATCACCTGTTTCCGGGCGTGTTACCTTAAGCTCCGGATACATCTGGCACAGCTTGGGAACCAGATATGCAGGCCTCTTGGACTTACCTTCAACGTCAAGCTCTGCATAAGACAGGTATAGCTTGTCTGTAGGCTTTGTAAGGTTCATATACAGATAGAGCCTCTGGATATACATCTGCTGTCTTGGTGTAGGCGCAAGCTCAACTCCCGTGCCCAGATCCACCAGAAACTGCCTGTCAACGTCAGAAATAATGCCACCCGTTCCTGTACTGGAAGGAATAGCGCCATCAACTGCTCCAAGGAAAAACAGTAGCTTAATCTCCTTAAGCCTTGTTCTCTCAATATCTCCAACGATTATTCTGTCCACATCCTGTGGAATAGTACCGATTTCAATATCGCCAAAGCCAACGCTCAGAATATCCCTGTACTCGGATAGCGTAAGCTCATCTGAACCGATAAGGTCTCCTATCTGAGTCAAAAGAGCTATGACCTTGTCATAAATCTGCTCGAATTCTCTAGCCTTTCTCCTATCGCCCTTTTGCATAAAGAAATCTCTATATTCAGAGAGCCTCTTACTACTGTCGTTAAGCTCTATTACTTTGAGGATTGCATCAGAAATCTCTTTTGCAGTAGCTTTTTTGACCTTGAATAAAGGCGCAAGCTCTTCAGTAATGCGAACTCTCATGGACTCAAGCTGCTCCATGATAGCCACATCACGCTCAGCAGTATCATCTGTTTTTTTATTTTTAGACGCGAATTTCTTTGGCATTCTCCTGGAGAATCTGTCATCCCACTGGCTCTGTCCCCTAATTCCAAGAGCTCTGACATAATTGTCCAAAAGGTCTGTATCCTCTTTTGAAAAGGCAGTCATGCCACTTCGCATGTAATGGAAAACATCCTCATATTTGTAGCCTGAAATAGCAATTCCAAGAGCACTTGTTATGTATTCGATAAATGGATTGAGCATCAGACTTGTATTCTGGTCGATATAAACAGGAATGCCAAATCTGTCCGCTGTTCTTGCTATAAGGTCACTGTATTCATCAAGTGATCCGCAAACAAGCGCAATATCCCTATATGCATATTTACCTGATCTCACAGCCTCAGTGATCTTGAGCATTGCCTGACGAACCTCGTTCTCAGGTGTCGATGCCTCGAAGATTTCTAGTCCCTCTGGCTTATCTTCATATCTTTTGGCGTTATATCTAAAGAGGTTCTCCTCGAGAAATGCAAGTGACGGATTGCCCTCAAGACGCTTAACATGTTCAGCCTTTATTGTTATGTCGCAGCTTCTGTCTTTGAGTCCTCTCCAGGTGCTGAAATCAGGAAGCGTTCCCACATCCTTCATTTCTTCCTGAGCAAGCTCATATTCAAGCTTTTCAAGGTCACGAACTGTCTTTTTACTGAGCATGAACAGTTCCTGTTCCTCGAAGCTATCAGCATAGGCATCTTCATTTGGATCAATCGTGACAGTTACGATGATCTCGTGGGCAGAACGAAGTAATTCCCTGATTACCCTGTACTGAATAGGAGTAAAGCCTGTGAAAACATCAAAAATAATTACGCTGTTACTGATAAGCCCTGACCTTGGAATTGACTTGCATAAAATATCAAGTGTTTCTTCTGTAGTTATGTATTTATCCGCAATGTACTTATGAAACTCAGTGTAAAGAAGTCTTAAATCCTTGAGTTTACTGTTAAGTGCACCTCTTCCAGAGCTCTTTTCCTCCAAAAGAGCAAGCTCATCGTCTGAGATCCCGTACATCATGAATTCAGATATGGTGGACTTAACCTCATCTATATACCCTGGCTTGTGCATGTTAGGGCCGATTACAGGAAGCTTGTCCCCCAGAAGATTGGCTACGCGCCTGAGTATCAGGCTCTTTCCCACATCATCAAGCACAGAAAAAGAGCTAAGACCTACTTCCTCAAATATTCTATGAGAAAGTCGGCCAAAGCTCAGTACGTCGATGTTCATTATGGCATGAGAAGGGTGCATTCTTACCACATCCTTCTGTGTCTGCATTGTAAACTGGTCAGGAACTATGATCAGAAAGTCTTTGTCTTTTTCCGCAAAGCTTCTGTCAATGATTTCCTGATAAACTGTGGTGCTCTTACCTGCACCAGAGGCCCCAAAACAAAACTTAAGCATTCCCCAATCCCGCTTCTACTGATTATTTTCCATTAATCTTCTCGTCGTTTATCTCATCTGCATATCTGCAACATGAAATATACTTCCACCTGTCATTATAATAGAAAGGCAATATCATGTACATCTGCATTCTGCCCTTGTCATTTGGAATTGCAGAATGATAGTAATCAACTACATAATCAGTAGATACTTCTTTTACTCTTTCCCGCACAGTTGTCATGTCATAGAACTTCCTGAAGCGCTCTCTGTCTTCAGGGAATAGATACATGTTGGAATACATCTGCACAGCCCTTACGGCATTACTCTCAACATCCGCAACAGCCAACTGATCTCCGTTAAGATAGATGTTTTCAACTGTTCCATCCTCGTCATAAAGATCAACTCTGAAATACTGATTAAAAACATGAGCCATGGCAACATGTATACTGTCAGCAAGTTTCTGCTCACTTCCTGTGATAGAAAGATTTCTTGGAACAATGGCAAAGGCCGCTCTATAGCCTGCTCTTGCGATAAATCTCACCTTCGTAAATACTACATTTCCGTTTATGATAATACTTGCATCGCTTCTGTGATCAGGGTCTTTTTCTGCTTTTTTAAGAGTATCACGCATTGTATTGTTTTCTGGAACATCGATAACAAAAGCTCTGGACCCAGCTTCCCCAATGTCTTTTATGGATACAGACCTCAGGAACTCATGGTAAGCGTTATTTGCATACAAAAAGATTATCTTTTCATTATCTACCAATTCTAAAATGGCTATTGGAAGATTGTTATAAACATCCATGTTTTTGTCACGAAGAGGTGTACTTCCAAGGAAATTGATCTCACCTATATCATGGAAATAGTCTGCATACATAATGTCTTCGCAGTTATCAAAAGAAAAATCATCCGGCCTGACAAACTCATCCAGTGGCTTGGGCTTACCAAAAAGATATCCTTGCAGCCTTTCACAGCCAATTCTCCTAAGGAACTCATACTGTTCCTGAGTCTCCACGCCTTCTGCAAGAGTATGAATATCCAGCTCTTTTGCCATATTTATAATGGTTGCAAGAATAACTTGTGTTTTCTTATTGGTATCAAAGGTCCTGAGGAAATCCATGTCAATCTTAAGGACATCAAACTCGTAGACCTTAAGATTATTGAGAGAACTATAGCCAGAGCCAAAGTCATCCATCCAAACCTGATAGCCAGAATCCCTGAAGTTCTTGATCTGATCTCCAAGGAAGCTCTCTCCTGAAGCAATTGCGCTTTCCGTTATCTCAATGTTGAGAAGATTTACAGGAATACCATACTTTTCCCTGCACTTATCAATTTCAGTCTTTATGTCACAAAGCTCAAAATCAAGCCTGGAAAGGTTTACAGATACTGGCTCTACAGCCATTCCATACTCGATATCTGACTTAAGGTCAGCGCACACCTGATCTATGATGTACAGATCAAGCTTATGAACAAGATGAACTTCCTCCAGAACATCTACAAATATAGCAGGTGATATCATTCCATAATTAGGATCTATCCACCTTGCAAGGGCCTCATAGCCACATACTTTTCCCGTAAGAGCTCTGACTTCTTTTTGGTAATAAACCTTGAAGTAGTGCTGTTTAAAAGCGTTTTCAAAATTATCAATAACATACTGCCTGCGCTCATTTTTCTTTTTAAGCTCATCATCGTAGAAATTGTATTCTTTATCGTAAACACCAATAATGTCATCGCAGGCAATTTTGGCTCTGTCGATCATGATAACCGGATCAGATTCATCACCTGTAGCCATGTATATTCCGGCCTTTACGCGCATTCTAAGACCACGCTCATATTTTCTTGCAGCCTCTGATACTGCCTCGAGCTTGGAAATAATGATGTTTTCATCATTTGTTTTAGACAGGATAATAAAGTGATCTCCACCAGTACGGGCTATCAGATCATCGGAAAAGATGTGCTGAACTTCATCTGCAAGGCCTTTTAAGAACTCATTTCCTCCAGCAAAGCCATATTGCTGATTAAAGGCCTTGAAATTCATCACATTGAGATAGATTATTTCAGAAAATCTGTTTTCATCTGCATTTTGAACATCATTAATACGCCTTAATACACCGTACAGATTAAGGAGTCCGGTTAACTCATCTAAATCTTCTCGTTTTCCGTTTAAAGCGTTGTTTAGCTCGTCCATATTATCTCCGTAAGAACATAGTTATTCACAAATAATTATAACATGCACAAAACTTCAAATCGTTTATTGTCTAATTATTTATCGTCTTTTTAGATATACATAATTATTGCGTACGTTCTTTTTACAACCCCGCCCATGATTTGACAACGCCTGTAGATGTGCTAACGTTAAATATAGTAAACATAAGGAGTATAAGAATGGATTTCGCAGAAATAACAAGTCAGAGTAAACAGGCGGTAAAAGAAATACTACAGGCTGCAGGTCTCAAAAAAGGAGCTATATTTGTTGTGGGCTGTTCATCAAGTGAGATTCTGGGTGACCAGATCGGAACTGCAACTAATCTTGATTCAGCAAATGCAGTGTATGATGGCATAATTCCCACACTTAAGGAGGAAGGCATATTTGTAGCTGCCCAGTGCTGCGAACACTTAAACCGTGCTCTCGTAGTAGAAAGAGAAGCCATGGAAAAATATGGTTTTGAGCAGGTTAACGCTATTCCTCAGCCAAATCATGCCGGCGGCGCCTTTGCCACAGTATGCTATCAGCGCTTTGATGATCCTGTACTTGTTGAGGATATCCAGCAGAAGGCTGACGCAGGAATTGATATAGGTGGAACCATGATCGGTATGCATATGCACGGCGTTGTAGTTCCTCTTAGAATCTCTCTTCGCAAGATCGGAGAAGCTCCTATCATCTGTGCCCGTCATCGTCCTAAATATGTCGGCGGCCAAAGAGCTATCTATGATGAGAAGCTGATGTAAAGAGGCTACGGATTTTTATATCAGGTGATATTGTTGTTTCGTCTTGATTTTTTTTATCTGGTATTGTAACTTATAGGTGTCCATACAACTGGCGGATAAGTGGGTAACCACATGGGAGTATGGGTAATAATATTGAATGTCGACCGCCTGGGCAACCGCTTTTAAGAGGATTGCTCAGGCGGTTTCTTTAATTTTACCGGAGGTTTCTATGCAGAACTTAACTTCAGAAATCAGCAGCACTACTTATCCAGGCAGAGGAATTGTCATCGGTACTACTCCAGATGGCAAATATGCAGCTTGTGCTTACTTCATCATGGGCAGAAGCGAAAATTCACGTAACAGAGTCTTTGTAGAGGACGGCGAAGGCATCCGCACACAGGCTTTTGATCCATCCAAGATGGAAGACCCAAGCCTTATCATCTACGCTCCAGTAAGAGTTCTTGGTAACTCTACAATCGTTACAAACGGAGATCAGACAGATACAGTATACGAGCTCATGCAGAAGGGTCAGACCTTCGAGCAGTCTCTTAGAACAAGAGAGTTTGAGCCAGATGCTCCTAACTACACACCTAGAATTTCAGGAATCATGAACGTTGCAGATGGCAAGTATGATTTTGCTATGTCAATCTTAAAGAGCAATCACGGCGATCCATCATCCTGCCAGCGTTTCACTTATACATACGAAAATCCAAAGGCTGGTGAGGGCTACTTCATCCACACATACATGGGTGATGGCAATCCACTTCCTAGCTACGAAGGCGAGCCTACACTTGTTAACATCGAAGGTGACATCGATACCTTTACAAATAACGTTTGGAATGCTTTAAATGCAGATAATAAGGTATCTCTTTTCACAAGATATATTGAAATTGCTACTGGCAAGTACGAGAGCAGAATCATCAACAAGAACAAGTAATTGGGATAACAGACAATAAATCGTAATCTACTGATGCACAGGTATCAGCAAAATAAGGAGAAAAGGTATGAACGAGATACAGCTTAAATATGGATGCAACCCTAATCAGAAGCCATCAAGAGTATACATGGAGGATGGATCAGACCTTCCTATCGAAGTATTAAACGGAAGACCTGGCTACATCAACCTTCTGGACGCCCTTAACGGATGGCAGCTTGTTTCAGAGCTTAAAAAGGCAACAGGACTTCCTGCAGCTACTTCTTTCAAGCACGTTTCACCAGCTGGCGCAGCTGTTGGTCTTCCACTTACAGATATCGAGAAGAAAATCTACTGGGTAGAGGATCTTGGCGAGCTTAGCCCTCTTGCTAACGCATACGCTAGAGCTCGTGGTGCTGACAGAATGTCATCTTTTGGTGATTTCATTTCTCTTTCAGATGTTTGCGATGCAGACACAGCAAGACTTGTAAAAAGAGAAGTTTCAGACGGAATCATTGCTCCAGGCTATACAGATGAAGCTCTTGAGATCCTCAAGGCCAAGAAGAACGGCAACTACGCTGTGATCAAGGTTGATGAGAATTACGTACCAGCTGCTATTGAAAAGAAGCAGGTATTTGGTATCACTTTTGAGCAGGGACACAACTTCATCGAAATCACAGATGAGATGTTTGAGAACATCGTAACAGATAACAAAGAGCTTCCTGAGTCAGCTAAGATTGACCTCAAGATCGCTCTTATCACACTCAAGTACACACAGTCCAACTCAGTATGTTATGTAAAGGGCGGACAGGCTATCGGTATCGGTGCTGGTCAGCAGAGCCGTATCCACTGCACAAGACTTGCTGGTTCCAAGGCTGATAACTGGTTCCTCAGACAGGCTCCACAGGTTCTCAACCTTCCATTCCTTGACAGCATCAAGAGACCTGACAGAGACAACGCAATCGACCTCTACATCGGCGCTGATTACATGGATGTTCTCGAGGATGGAAAGTGGCAGAACATTTTCAAGGAAAAGCCTCCGGTATTTACAGAGGCTGAAAAGAGAGCATGGCTTGATAAGAACACTGATGTTGCCCTTGGCTCTGATGCATTTTTCCCATTCGGAGACAATATCGAGAGAGCCTTTAAGAGCGGCGTTAAGTATGTGGCTCAGCCCGGCGGTTCAGTTCGCGACGACAATGTAATCGAGGCAGCCAACAGCCATAACATGGTAATGGCCTTCACAGGTCTTCGCCTTTTCCATCATTAATTTACAACAAAGTTTTTTCATTAGATAAAAAAGGGAGTCATCTGACTCCCTTTATTTGCTTTTTGGGCTTATAATTGATATATGTTTTAAAATTTACAGGGAGTGAGGAAAAAAAGCATGGATTTAAAAAAAATTGCAGAAGAAAGCAGAACTGCTGTCATGGAGATACTTGAACAGGCCAGACTGAAGGAAGGCTCGATTTTTGTCATCGGATGCTCCTCCAGCGAGATAATCGGAGATCAGATAGGAACAGCCACCAATCTGGACTCGGCCAATGCGGTTTACGATGGAATGATTCCGGTGCTTAAGGGAAACGGAATACTTGTGGCCGCTCAGTGCTGCGAACATCTCAACAGGGCTCTTGTGGTTGAGCGCAAAACCATGGAGAAATATGGCTTTGAACAGGTAAATGCCATTCCTCAGCCCAATCATGCAGGAGGCGCTTTCGCCACAGTATGCTACCAGAGATTTGAGGATCCGGTACTTGTGGAGGATATCAGATCCATGGGCGATGCCGGAATTGATATCGGTGGAACAATGATAGGAATGCATATGCACAACGTAGTGGTTCCCATGAGAATTTCCCTGAGGAAAATCGGCGAGGCCTCCATAATCTGTGCAAGACACCGCCCTAAATATGTGGGTGGAAAAAGAGCTATCTACGACGATACTCTGATCTGAAAGGGAACCTGTTTACGAGCTGTGTAACGAGTGAACAGGTTACTGTTCAGACAGAAATGCGCACTCTGCTGCGCATTTCGTGAGAAAGTGAATCAGGAGTGAACAGGGACAATGGTTATAAAGAATTAAGAATTATACCTCTGAAATTATGATATAATCTTTATGAATCATCGTTCAGAGGTATTCAAATGGATAGAGTTAACGGCAATCAAATTGAAAAGACTACTCACATAGATGAGCTCACCGGATTGCTAAACCTTACGGGCATTCTGAATCAGCTTCGTCTGAAGGACGATTACGTTATTTCAGGCGATACTGTAATAATCTATCTGAATGTCATGAATTTTAAGACTTTTAATCAGCGCTACGGCTTTTCTGGAGGCAATGAATTCCTGAAGGGTCTGGCTGACGAGATTAAAGGTATTTTTTCTGATGAGTTTTCAGCCAGAACCGGCGGAGACCAGTTCATTATCCTGGCCAAATCCAACGATAAAAACCAAATATTGGATAAACTTGCCCAGCTGCGAGAAGCTGCCCATAAGTACGAAAAAGGTATGCAGATGCGCATAAAGGGGGAATATATCAGGCAAACGGGGAGGAGACTGACCCCGTTGTTTTGGTGGACAGAGCCAAAATCGCCTGTGATGACATTATCCGGGTTTATGATAAGGATACCAACATATATGACGAGGACCTTAGTAAGAAAAATGAGCTTCGTCAGTATGTTATAGATAATTTTGAGCAGGCTTTCAAAAATGAGTACTTCAAGGTATAT
>JAEEGJ010026615.1_pt1 | contig 11702 bp, 11 predicted proteins | sample 8958761 | NCBI WGS metagenome assembly JAEEGJ01 (sample SAMN16246546, study PRJNA631951) | gut metagenome | biome: gut microbiome; feature: rumen; material: RS-attached | host: Bos | place: Iran: Karaj | collected 2018-10
AATTGAATCACCCCAACCAGTTCCAGGTGTAAAACTCCAGGATCCATCATCATTTATAGTTCTAACTGAACCACATCCCCAGGCATCAAATCCTGTTGATGTTACAGTCTCTGTAGTACTTACAAAATAATTCTTGTAATAGCTCGAAAGATCTGGTGCAGTATAATTGATTACTGGTTCATTTGAACCGCCTGATGTAGAACCACCGCCAGTTGTGGTTCCACCTGTTGTTGTTCCGCCTGTTGTGGTACCACCGCCGCTTGTGTTACCATCGTCCTCTGGACCTAATGTAACTGTGGTATCATCATCAGTTACCACATCGTCTACCGGTGACGAGCATCCTGCTAAAAGCAGAGATGCAGCCAAGATTGCTGTTCCTAAAAACTTAATTTTTTTCATGTTTTTTGCTCCTATATGTTTTTTTTATTTTTTTATTCGTTTCTTGAAGGTGTAATTTCTGTTCCAGCCGCATTTAAGAACTTGATGTTCTTGATGGAAATCTTTACACCTGTTGTGACGGTTGTTTCTAAATCACCGCCACCAATTGCCAGAACTCCATAATCATGGTTAGTCGGATTACTCAGGTTGAAGGTCTTTTCTGCAAAATCTGTAGAAAGCTCAATTCTTTGCTGATTATCAAGACCTGAAGGCATCTGCGCAGCCCACATACTGGCAGTCTGTGATGCCTTAGCATCAAAGGTTATGCTTGCAACCTGAGACATATCAAAAGTTACAGCATCCGGACCTGCTCCTACTGCTTTATCATTGCAGAAACACATTCCCCACCAGCCTAAATTTTTTATTGTAATTTCAATACAATCAGGCTTTTGTGCTACATCTGCAGTTGTTTCTGTTGAACCATTCGGAACCCAGACCTGCATGTCGGCACCTTCGAATGAAGACCACAATGGAGAGCTTTCGCCACCATTTGTTTCTCCGCCTCTTGTTGTTGAACCATTGAGAAGCTCTGCTTCTGTCTTCAAACCGCAGCCGGCAAATGAAACCATTAGTGAAATTAATCCTAATGCCGCCAATAGTTTTACTATTTTTTTCATAAAAGCCTCCTGACTTTTTTTATTTATTCTCTTATTGATAAACGCGAACGTAATCAATTAAGAATTCTGCTTCGCCACCAAGGCTGCTTACATAATTTGTACCACCAAGATTTCCACCAATAGCAAGATTCAAAATAATGTAGAAATTCTGATCATAAGGCCAGTTTGCTCTTGTTCCATCATTTGTGTAACTTCCAACTGCAACATCATCGTAGTAAGTAATAATTTCGTTTTCAGTCCACTTTACGCCGATTGTATGCCATTCGTTACGAAGGTTATCATCATAAACTTTTGCACCAATACTTACCGGATGTTCTCCGCTGTGACCTTCTGCATGAAGACTACTGAAGAGTTTGTGGTTTCCACATACGGCTGGAGCATTTTCCATGATGTCTATTTCACCACTGTTAGGCCATCCACCATAAACGCTGTCTTTTGGCATCATCCAGAATGCAGGCCATGCACCCATACGGTCCGTAATTTTCATACGGGCCTCGATGTAGCCATACTTCCAGCTGCCCTTTGAATTAAGGCGGGCACTCTTCCACTGGCTTCCATCCTGGTAAGCCTTAATCTTGAGGTAACCGTCTCCAACAATTGCAGTATCAGCAGTTGTCGTATTATCGACATAAGTCTGAAGCTCGTTATTTCCCCAGCCGCCGGCACCTGTCTGGTAAGTCCATTTGTTGGTATCTGGAACTCCTGTGTAATCAAATTCATCCTGCCATACACAAGTAAGTCCACCCTTTTCTAAAGTTTCACTTCCTTCCTTTGGAGGAATAAAAATACATGAAACACTCATTATTGCTACTACTCCTGAAAGTAGCAGCAGTCTTAAACTAAAAGAAAGCTGCTTTTTCATATTAAAGTCCTATATTTACGTAAGTTGTGATTTCAGCAAAAGCTGAACCGTTTACAACAGATCCCTTTGGCAAAGCATTGTATGAATCCTGACTATACTTTCCAAACTTGCGGCCCTTGATCTTTACTCCAATTCTGTTAGTTGAATCTAAGAATGAAGGTTTGTCATTAAAGCCGTAGGCAATATCAAAGGTAAACTGAAGTGGGAATGTCATATTGAAGTTTCTCCACCAGCTTTCAGGACCCCAGGCATTGAAAGACCAGTTAGTTGAACCTATCCAGTGATTGTAACGAGCGGCAAGTCCAACATTTGCAAAGTATATGTACTCAGGGCTTCCAGCTGATTCATAAGCACCTGTTGTTGCTCCAAGGTAACCACCATCAACTGTTCCGATAATACGGAGTCCTGGGATAGGGTTAGTTACAATTCTTCCACCTACCTGCCAGAGGTTCTTCTGAGCAGGGAGAGCACCTCCATCATACCAGACATAGTTACTCTGCTTTACGCCGGTAGCTTTGTCTTCTGTAGACCAGAAATCACTCTTAAATGGAATGCCATCTGTTTTACCTGCATAGAGGGTGTACATACCGGTAAGAGAGAAGGCAAGCTTTGCACCTTCAATATCATCACCATTCCATTCGTGGAACCAGGTTGCTCCTTCTGGGTCGTAAGTAAGTACAGCTTCAATTTCGATTGCGTGTCTGTTACCAAGACCAACTGCAAATGGAGAACCTTTAAGAAGGTCTCTTCCTTTTGGCTTCTGCACTGGAGTACGAGCTCTGATTACAGGTTTGAATACGAAATCTCCATAGCTTGCATCAACTCCAAGCTGCATTTCAATTCTGTTTCCCACACCTGAGTCTGCAGTGAAGAAGCTGCCGCGAACTGCGGCTGCGTTAGTGTCAGCTACCAGACCACGGTAAATTCCGTTTGCATAAATGTACATGTGCTGGAACATATTTGTACCAAGCTGCAGGTAACCACCCAGGGTATCCATATAAGTAATCTTTGCGAGCTTGCCCTTATCTGTTGTATAAGATGCACCTACCTTTTCGTTACCTGCATGAAGTACACCTACCTTTACTGTTGCCCATGGATCAAGAACTGCTTCTGCATAAAGAGAAGCTTTTCTTCCAGCTCCGTATGCGTTGTAAGGTTCAAGGTCTACATCAGATCTGGCACCAAACTCTTCTGCATATACTGCACCAACAGTAAAGTCAGGAATAAGCGGTGATGCTGTAGGAATCCATCTGAAATAATTAGCCTGAATCTGTGGCTTAGCAGATCCCCAGATTTCCGGACCGCCGATTACAGAAAGTCCCTGGAGGAGTCCCTTACCTGTAAACTCGAGAGCGATTGGAGCCTTTGAACCGTAAGTGTCATAACCGATAATATCAAATGCTTCTTTAGAGATATTGAAAATATCTCCTGTGTTTTCGAAACTTGCATGACCAACATGATAGTAACCGTTTATATCAAAAAGATTTCCTGTATAGTTCACTGAAGCTGCATATAAATCTACATACTTAAGTTCGCTTTCACCCGGTGTATCAGAATAATCCTTTCCCTTCTTGAAATATGAAGCATATTCATCACCAAGTGAGGTACGAGGAGCATCTGTCCAGGCTTTAATAACTGTAGTTCCTGAAAGATTTTCCATAGGCTTAACTGTGAGTCCCAGTGTTGTTTCTGCACTTACAGTAGTTTTTACATTTTCATTTTTTTCATTCATGTACTCAAAAGAATCTTTTACGCCTTTCTTATCTTTGAGTGCACCAAGAAGACGGTTCATATAAACCGGAGTTGTAGCCTGTACTGTTGCATCAAAAGTATCAATCTGAACGATTTTATTTTCATTAATCATTTCTTTGATTGATTTTTCATTTCCGTTTGCAAGGTACATTGCTGTGTCGAGTGACGCAAAGGTCTTATCAATATCAGCTTCTGTAGACTTGTAGAGAGAAAGCTTCCAGATATCCTGAAGAAGATAATATGCTGCACGAGGAATGCGTTTGTTGATTCCGCGGTCTGTAAGTTTGCTCTGAGCACAAATACCGAACCATTCCTCATCCATGTTGTTGAGGCCATCGCGGTAGTCTAATTCGTAACCAGAATTTGACCAGGTACCTGTATCATTATGAAGCTCAAGATCTTTGTTCTGATAATGCTTCCACCATTCATCAATCCATTCAAAAACGAATCCACCAATTACATTCTGTGAGCGGCCCTTGCCGTAGCCCTGCTGGTAGATTTCTTTCCACTGACTCATAAGATAAACCATCTGAGCATACTGGTCTTCCTGATGGGTGATTTCGTTATAGGCATCTGCACCTGCTTCTGTAAACATAAGAGGCTTGTCGAGAACCTCTGCAACATTCTCATAGAAAGAATCATAGAAGCGGAAACCACGGTAAGCGTTTACACCAAGAATGTCGAGAGAAGGACAAAGCTCCTTAATCAGCTCGAGATACTGTGTATCACCATTTACAATTCCAACAGGGTGGAATGGGTCGATTTCTTTACAGGCTGCCATTGCCTCTTCGAGAAGGCTGTAGAGGTAGCCTGCTTTTACTGTGTTCTGTTCACCTACAGGGAGGTTTTCAATTTCTGAACCTGACCATACGAGACCGTAGTTACTTTCGTTACCGAACATGTACATAAGCACACCGTTTACTGCGCGATATTTTTCTGCAGTCTCTTCTGCCATGGCAACAAGAGTTTCGCGGGTGTACTGATCTGAATAATCTGTATTTGCATACCAGGTGCCGTTTACAGTAACACCATAGCGGCCAAGCAGATTATTTACGATTGTGTAGATTCCATATTTTGTGTAAATGTACTCAATCCATTTTGGAGGAATATCACTAAAACAGCGGATTGCGTTTACGCCCATTGCCTTGAGCATTGGCATATCTGTATCAATCATGCGTTCAATATATTCGTCACTCTTTGACCACAAATCATAAGTATGAGTTTCACCAATTGGTGTGTAAGACCATACAATACCTTTTACTTCAATTTCCTTGCGGCCATCCATAAGGCGCCAGCCGTTTGCATCTTTTTTTACATTGATGAACTGAGCGAAAATTGAAAGATTAATAAAAGCAAGAATTGCTGTAAATACAGCTATACGTTTTTTATTCATCATCTGCCTCCAGTTCTGCATCGAGATCTACTACAACTCCGTCGCCCCAGGAACTTGCGTCTACGTAAGTATTATCCTTAGCACTGTTCCAGTGGATAAGGCGGGCACGTTCTTTTCCTTCGTCTGCATCGTTAATCTGGAAGTCGCCGCGAACCTTCTGCTTTGGCTTAAGCTTTTTAATGCTCATAAGTGAGAAAGGAACTGCAGCTTCGATTTTGTAACCATGTTCACTGTAAACAACTGAAGCCTTAATGCTTCCGCTCATTGAAACGTCGTTTACACTTACATCGTAAGCAACTTTATTTGATTTACTCTGTGGTACAATTCTTACACGATGATCTGTTGATTTATAGAAAGTGTGATAACTTGTATCTGTACCAAAGAAAAATTCGATAGAGTCATCTCGCCAGGCCTGTGGAGCAGGAAATTTATTTTCCTGTGGCTGGTCATCAATAATATCTGCAAAAATGTAGAGGAATGAATCGTCTGCACGAACCTTGAAAAGTCCGTCTGTATTTTCCGGATTGAACATTCCACCGTAAACCATGCGGCGTACGTGGATTCCATCCAGACCTTCCCACTCACTAAATTCTCCATCGATTACAGGTGACTTAGAAGATGAGTAATATACCTTGAAGTTCTTTTCCTGTTCACCTGCATCTGCATATGCTTCTTCCGGAGGGAGATAAGGAGCTTCTACAATTTTTTTTGCGTGGATTGTAAGGCATGATGAAAACAAAACCATCATCGCAGCACTCATCAATCCGGCAAAAACAAAGCCTTGCTTTTTCATTTTTTACCTTCCTGATTTTTTTATCTCTCTCCGATTGGTGCTATTTTTTTTACATTCCGAGTTTTTCTTTGTTTGCCTGCATCAGTTTAGACTGAGCAGCAATTACCTTGTCGATTCCCTTATCTTTCTTGTACTTGTTGTAATCGCGTACAATCTGATCAAACTCAGCTTCTGTTTTTGCACGAATCAACTGTGGAAGAACTTTACCCCAGCGGCGCTGGATGTCTTCGTAAATCAGCTGTTCGTCTGAACCAACAGGAAGTGTAAGTCCGTCGTAAGCGGCGAACGATTTTACATAAGGACGTGTCCAGAGCTGTGGCTGTCCGAGTGAAGGAGCATATTCTGTTCCCCACTGTGCCTGCCATGCAGTATCCATAAGCATCCAGTATGTATACATAATTCCTACGTCAGTTTCCTGCTTATTCTTGTCTGTTGAATCAAGCTTCTTCATTTCTGGAGTAAGCTCTGGAATACCATTCTTTACTGTGTATGTTTTGCCTTCGATACCGAAGTTTGTATCCATCTGTCCTTCATCTGAGATGAGGTAAGAAAGGAACTGAATTGCACGAGCCTTGTCTTTACAGTTCTTTGAAATCAAAGTAACTGTCCAGCCTGCAATTCCGCCTCCTGCGAGAGTTGGGTCATCACCGCGGCTGTTCTTTGGTCCGTCTACAGCAATGTAAACTGAGTTTGGATCACGAGCATAAAGTGCGTGCTGAGCAGCCTGCATATCCCAGTTCTGATAAAGCATACAGAAGTAACGTCCCTGTGCTGCCTTCTCTTCAATCTGGCTTCTCTTGTCTACGAACATATCTGTTGGAATCAAGCCTTCTGAATGAGCCTGGCGAAGTGTCTTCATCCAGCGGATATATTCAGGATCATCTGTGAGTCCGAGGTCTGCGTTTACAAACTTGCCATCCTTCTCTGGAGGAATTGCGAGGAAGTGAGCAAGATAGCCCTGGAGCTGTGAACAACCTGTGTCACCGAATTCATTTGTTGTGAAAGGAATAAGTGGCTGACCGTTTACTGTTGGGAACTTAGCCTTTGCTGCGCGGAGTGCCTTTAAGAATCCTTCTGGAGTTGACATATCTGGCTTACCAATAGCTTCCCACATATCTTTGCGAACGAGGAAGGTTTCATTTGAAGAAAGTTTTCCCTTGTAGTTAGCATAGTCTGTTGGTGTGTAAGATGCGTTTGGATATCCGTATACGTGACCGTCTTCCTGGCGGTACCAGCCGAGTTTATCCGGATTAGCAACCTTGAAGAAATAAGGATCATATTTTTTTGCAAGTTCATCGAGAGGTTCAACAAGTCCGGCATCAATCATCATTGGAACCTGTCCTTCCCACCATCCGATTGTAATCAAATCAGGAAGTGCATCGCCGGCAATCATTGAGTTGAGTTTTTCAGATTCGTTTCCTGCAGGAACAATAAAATTAATATCGACACCAGTTTTCTGTGTGATATATTTTGAAACCATAGAATCGCCCCAGTGACGAGCGAACCAGCTGAAGTTAATATACCAGTCCAGCTGAATAGGTTTGTCTGTGTTAAGTGTCCAGCCTGCTGTCTTAGCAGTTCCTGGAACTGTACCCTTTGATTTTGTTTGTTTTTTTGGTTTTGCATAAGTTGAAGAAATAAATACTGCAAGCACCATTGCAAATGCGATGAGTTTAGTTTTTCTCATACCATACTCCTAATGTAAAATTTGATTGAACCTGTTAGCCCAGACTCTCTTTATTTCAGTCTGAAGTATAGTAGTGATGGATTCATAGCGAAAGTCAGAAAAATTTCATATAAGGGGGATTTTTTTCGGTTGAAGAGAAAAAAAATGTGCACAAACTAACTTTCGTTAGTTAAAATCTACTGATTTTGAGATATAAATTTAGGTAAAATACACTAGATATGGAGCAGGAGCCGGGATCTGGAAAAGACCGGCGATTTTCTCACAACGTTTTTTACAAAGATCAAAAATGCCGTTTTCATCCTTTTGTACTAGTATGGAACGACGATGTCCTCCATCCTGAGCATTAAGGGCGCAGACCGCTTCGAAGGTTGTACCACTGCCGGCGAAGAAATCCATAATAAGGGCATCCTCCGGCTGACAAGTTATTTCGATTAAATGTTTGATAAGACTAACAGGTTTAGGATTATCGAAGGCGCCTGGCTGGTCCAGAAGCTCATCCAAGTGACGCTGGGCAGCACGGGTTGTTTCTGCGGGCTCGATGATGTTGCGGGGAATTACCTCGGACTCTTCGTTATTAAAAATCTTTACACGCGGAACCTTGTCGTAGGCAGGAGCCTGACCCCAGAAGATGCGATTGTCGGCAATCAGTTCCTTCATATGAGCTTCATCCGTCTGCCACTGGCGGGTCCAGACCTTGCCGCTCGGAGAAGTTATTGTGTAATAATTTTTATGATTTGGATTTGAACGCTTTTCTGTAAAGGAAATACTGCCGGAAAACCAGTTTCCACGCGGGTCGTTGTCGGCATTTGTTGTAGCCCAGTCTGTACTTTGTACCTCTCGGAAGGCTGCCAGCTGCTTTTTGTCGCGAGCATAACAGAGGGTGTGCTGCTGCAGGGTTCGTGACCAGGTATCTTTTTTTCCCTTACCGTGCAGCCACATAAAATCATTTACAAAATTTTCTTCCCCGAAAATCTGGTCACAAAGGAGTTTGAGAGTATAAAGCTCGCTCTGGTCGATGGCAATAAAAATACAGCCAGTGGGTTTGAGCAATGGGCGGGCTGCTGAGAGGCGGCGCTGCATGAAGCTGAGCCACTGGCTGTGACGGTCTGTGGCGCCTTGGGCGTCGCGGGCGGTAAAGTTATCGTTATAGGTAAAGTCGTTACCGGTATTGTAAGGCGGGTCGATGTAGATGAGGTCGATTGCTGCAGTAAGGTCCGGGCAGTCAGCAGAAACACTAGAAGTTCCGCCAGCCCCCCCGCCGCCAAGCTTTTTCAAAACCGGATAGTTGTCGCCTTTAATTAGAAGATGTTCAAAAGAGGCCGGGATCCGCGGCGAAAAATTGGAATTCGCAATAAAATCCGGCGAGTCAGCGGGTTCAGGGTAGTCTGTCCAGGTAAGTCGTAAAGGCATAAGTTAATTATATGATTTCTTTGATTAACGGGTCAAGGATAAGAATTGTCTGTTTACCGTAGTTATCCTGAATGCAGTATAGATATTGATGAACAGACTTTTAATCAGATAGCATTACGATATAAGATTTATTTTGCAACAACTGATTTAAAAGATATTATCTTTACTCCAAAAACAGTATTACCGCAAGGTATGTCTGATTATTACTTTACTCATTTACAGGTAAAGTTTCCTAGAAAATAAAATGAACCCGACTGTATTCAAGTCGGGTTTTTAATTTATTCAATATATTATTTACTTACTGTATTGGAGAATAATCATTTATATTTACACGTCCTGTAACATAAAAGGAATTATAGGTATTATCATTTGCATAGATTACAAAAGAATTAGAATCTGGATTTTTGCTTCGTGATGGGTGCTGTGTAGTTAGTATTTTAACTATACCGTTATTCATCACAGTACCAGGATTAGAAGCAAGATAAGTATTCTTCAGATAAATCTTATAACTAGTACCTTTGTTGAGTAATGGATAAGTATCAGTATCGAAATCATACAATTCGAAAGGTGTTCCACTTCCTGAGTACTGTACACGAGCAATCTTTTTAAGAACCATAAAATATCCATATTCAGAATTTTCAGTTCCATTGAACCACACACAGTTCTCAAAATCATACAGGTCTGAGAATACATAATCTCCAACGTATGTATAATCTTCGTAGTCTACACCCTGAGGAAGGACATACTCGTAAGGGCTTTTATCCTCAACAGGTCCTGAAGTTGTGGTTGTTGTAGTTTCTGTAGTTGTTACAGTTTCTTCTTCAACCGAGTTATCTGTGGTAGGTGTTGAACATCCTACTACAACCATCATTGCCAAAACCGACAAAACAAAAAGAATGTTTTTCATAAGCTATTTATCTCCTAATATTATTATCAACATAACATGAATCATATTCTGCCTTGCTATATTCTACATACTCAATTTTTAATAAGTTATTTTGAATTGCTGGTGCATAGTTTTTTAGGAAGAATGTATCTCTATTATCTTTTACATCCTCAAGCTCTTTTGGAATCAATAATATTAATTGTGCTTCTTTTTTTGTTGCTCGAGTATAACAAAGTATCTTATTCAACTTTACATAAACACGGTCATAATAAAAGCTATATGCTTGTCCTTTTATAACATCAATAAAAAGCAATTTATTGTTTTCTTCTAACAAAGCATCAAAACTAACTTCTCTTATACTAATTTTGTCCAAGGGTTGAGAAGCTTCTTCAACCAAAGACATGTTTCTTTGAAGTTTATCCTTTAGGCCTGTTCCAAAATATTTATCTAAAATTAAGTTTTGATATAATTTTATATCTAATCGCTTATTATGCTTATGAACAGTATTACTTTTTTGTTCTTCCTCTTGTTCTTTTTGCTGAATAGATGGATCTGTTTCTTTCAGCTGATAGTAATTATTTACAGTTCCCGCCTGTGTATTTTGAAAACTCATATTAACTATTTTGGCATATAAGGCATCATTACTTTCTTTTAATTGAGTGATTTTCTCATTTCCTTCTTTTACTTGGTTTGAAAGCTCAAACCATTTTCCAAAATGAATATGTTCAAAAGAATTACTTAATACTAGAACAACAAGGAGACATAGTAGAGTTATTATTGATTTAGTAATAACAAATTGATTTTCAGAAAATAAAAAAGCAACAATAATTAAACCCGAAATTAACAATGAAATTAAAATTAACGAAATAATGAAACCTATTTCTCTTGATTTATTATCTTTATCCATAAAACAGAACCTGAATAATTAAATAACATTGAACTTCACAATGGTATTCCGTTGATAATATTAATGGTCTTTCGTATTGTTTGTCAATGTTTTTTCATTGCAATATATAGAAGATATGATTGAAAAGGAATATCAGGAACAAGTTCAATTCGTACTAAATCGAATAAAAGAAGAGAGGCAAAAAGCAAATATGTCTCAGATAGAATTATCTTTTAATTCTGGACTTTCACAGAATCAAATTAACTGCATTGAATCTGGAAGAAATATTCCTAACCTTTACACTTTAATAAAAATCTGTGCCGCTTTACAAATAAGACCTGAAACTTTATTTACTTCTCCAAATACTGAAAAAGAATCTCTCCGTAATGAAATCATATCATTATTAAAACAGTTATAGCCCAAAGGCTTAATCATCTATAATATTATACATTTGTCGCTTTCAAAACGACCACTTTCTATTCTACCTCTTGTATTCTTTTCTCAAAGGAGGAATACAATGTCGAAACAAGAAAAAACTGAAAATCAAAAGCAGGATGAATTATTTGAAAAATTTAAGGAAGTTGAGCTCACGCCTTTGCCTTATTTTTCAAGTGAATTGCTTTCGTTACCCGAAGATGTTGCCAAAGAATTGAGAAAAGCTGCGGATAGACACAACTGTACAGTAAGTTATGTTATAAGTCACTTTTTTGAAGATTTTCTTTCTGATGTAAAAGAGCTTTCCGAAGTTACGCCGGAAAACCTGATTTATATTTCAAAAGAAAAACCTTATCTCTTTATCAAAAAAGATGGAAAACCTTTTGCCAGAGTTTCTTTCTTTGGAGAAGATGAAAAATGGACCAAGGATTATGCTCTAAAAGAAAAAGAGTCTAAATAACCTTTTCTCCATAATGGTCTAATATCTGATTTACAGTTATGACATCAAAAATCTTATGTCCAAAGCAATAACGCAAAATCAGA
>JAEEGJ010026616.1_pt1 | contig 11701 bp, 6 predicted proteins | sample 8958761 | NCBI WGS metagenome assembly JAEEGJ01 (sample SAMN16246546, study PRJNA631951) | gut metagenome | biome: gut microbiome; feature: rumen; material: RS-attached | host: Bos | place: Iran: Karaj | collected 2018-10
TGGGCATCTGCCCGTTCCTGGGTGTATCGAAGAAAGTGAGCACCGCGCTCGGAATGGCCGGCGCCGTGGCCTTTGTGCTTGTGCTCGCCACCATTGTGACCTATCTGGCCAACGCCTGCATTCTGGTGCCGTTCGGCCTTGAATACCTGCGGACCATCACCTTCATTCTGATTATCGCCGCGCTGGTGCAAATGGTTGAGATTGTGCTGAAAAAGGTGTCGCCCGCGCTCTATCAGGCTCTGGGCGTGTTCCTGCCGCTCATCACCACAAACTGCTGCATCCTTGGCGTTGCCATCTTGGTGATTCAGAAAGACTACAACCTGCTCGAGAGCGTGGTTTACGCCTTCTCGAACGCCATCGGCTTCGGCTTTGCGCTGGTGCTTTTCGCCGGCCTTCGCGAACAGATTGAGTTCTCTGAAACGCCGAAAGCAATGAAGGGAATGCCAATAGCACTCGTAACGGCTGGCATTTTGGCTATGGCGTTTATGGGATTCTCGGGACTGGTGAAGTAATTTAGAATTTAGAATTCAGAATTTAGAATTCAGAATTTAGAATTTAGAATTTAGGAGTTTAGGAGTTTAGGATTCTATACGAAATGACAAAGAAAGCCTTCTGCGGAGGGCTTTTTTTGTGTTCGGGATATTGCGGTTTTGTGGTGATTTGGCATCGATTTTCCCCGAAAAATCACTAAATTGCAAACCGATTAAAAAAGCAGCGCACTGCATTTTACAATGGCAAAAAAAAGTGAACCGACTTATGTGCCGCCGTTTACGGTGAGTGATGAGATAACAACGCTTGTGGCCGACATTGCCGAAGCGATTGGACACCTTACGGCCATTGCCGAAACACAGCCAACACCGCAACTGCGCAAACTGAATCGGATAAAAACAATTCAATCGTCGCTGGCCATAGAGAACAACACACTTTCGATTGAGCAAGTAACGGCTATTCTGGAAGGGAAACGAGTACTTGGGCCGCCCAACGAGATTCAAGAGGTAAAAAATGCCATCGACGCATACGAATTGCTGTTCGAACTGAATCCATACAACGAAAAAGATTTGTTGCGCGCCCACAAACTTATGATGACCGACCTTGTGCGCGAGAACGGACGTTTCAGACAAGGCGGCGTTGGGGTGTTCGACGGCGAAAAATGCATTCATCTGGCACCGCCAGCACAGCGCGTACCCTTGCTCATTGCCGACTTGCTGCATTGGGTGAAACTAACCAAAGTGCATCCGCTTATCAGTTCGTGCGTTTTCCACTATGAATTTGAATTTATTCACCCTTTTGCCGACGGCAACGGCCGTATGGGGCGAATGTGGCAAACACTTTTGCTGATGCAGTGGAACCCCATTCTTGCTTGGATTCCTGTTGAAACAATTGTAAAAGAGCACCAACAAGATTACTACGCCGCCATTGCGCAAAGCGACCGCGAGACTTCTAGCACATCATTCATTACATTTATGCTCAACTGTTTGAAGCAGGCTGTGAACGAAATGCGAAAAAGTAACCAGAAAAGTAACCAGAAAAGTAACCAGAAAATACTCAACGCAATGAAGGACAATCCGAAGGTTACTATACGTGAACTGCAAGAAGTTACTGGTCTTTCGGAAAGCGGAGTGAAAAAGATAATCCGACAACTCAAAGCCGAAAACGCCATCTACCGCTCTGGCAGTGACAAAAACGGCCTTTGGATTGTAAACCACAACTGAAGCGTTGAAAAAACACCGAAAGCAATGAAGGGAATGCCTATCGCACTCGTCACCGCCGGCATCCTGGCAATGGCGTTTATGGGATTCTCGGGACTGGTGAAATAATGTGTAATGTGTAATGTGTAATGTGTAATGTGTAATGTGTAATGTGTAATGTGTAATGTGTAATGTGTAATGATTTTTGAGGCTGATTGGCTGAATCATAAAAACATTACTCTTTACTCTTTAAACCTTACTCTTATTTACTCTTTACTCTATAAACTTTACACTAAACAAAAAGCCTTCCGCAGTGCGGGAGGCTTTTTTGTGTTATGGCCTACCCTATTGGGGAATTTGATTTCATTTAATGGCAAACATTCCTATATTTGAAAAATTTTGGGATAACGAATGTTCGTATTCGTAGAGACGCGCCATGGCACGTCTCTACAGAAACAAACGACAAAAAAATTAATAAACAATAAAATACGATTCTATGAAACGCATTTTCTCTCTTTTATTTGCCGCAATGCTTGCCGGGCAGGCGTGGGCAACAGACAATTTTGATTTTTCTGCCGTTTGCAGTAGTGGGCAGACATTGTACTACAAAATCACAAGCAACACTGAACCATACACAGCTAAAGTAACATTCTCTGATTGTATAAACGGGAATTTTTATTTGCACTACACAAAGCCTTCAGGAGATTTGGTTATACCGGAAACCGTTGTCAACAATGATATAACATATACAATTATAGAAATTGATACATATGCTTTTCGAGATTGTTACGGACTAACTTCAGTAACCATTCCGAATACAGTTGGGATAATTAGCTACGATGCCTTTAATGGTTGTAGTGGTATAACTTCAGTATCAATTCCTAATTCTGTTGTACGAATTGGCAACTATGCCTTTAACGGTTGCAGTAGCCTAACTTCGGTTTCTATTCCTAATTCTGTTATGAGTATTGGATTCGATGCTTTTTCCGGATGCATAGGTCTGACATCAATATCCATTCCTAACTCTATTGTTGAAATTGACGCCCGCACCTTTTGGGGCTGTGAACAAATGCAATATACTGAATATGACAACGCTTTATATTTAGGTAATACTAGTAATCCATATTTTGCATTAATCAAAGCCAAATCAACCGACATAACATCGTGCGTAATAAACAGCAATTGTATTGTTATTGCAGGTCATTCATTTACTGATTGCAGCAGTCTAGTATCGATTACCATACCTAATTCTGTAATAAGTATAGGCGCCTATGCTTTCGATGAATGTAGGGGGGCGATTTCGCTAACCATTCCTAATACGGTTGTCAATATTGGTGAAGGAGCGTTTTGGGGAGTAAAAAATATTGTTTATTCAGGTAACGCAACAAGCTACGATTATGGCTTTGGAGCACTTACCCGAAACGGAACAATTGATGGTGATTTCATTTATTCCGATGTACAAAAAACTCAACTTTCAGCTTACATTGGCAAAGGTGGCGATGTCGTTGTTCTTAATGGTGTTACTATTATTGAAGATAGAACTTTTGAAAAATGCTCTTCCGTAACATCTATAACTATTCCCAATTCTGTAACAAGTATTGGAGAAAACGTATTTGAATATGATTTATTCTCTGATTGCAAAAATCTTAAATATAACGAGTATGGTAATGCCTATTATTTGGGAAACTCTGAAAATCCTTATTTGTGGCTAATAAAAGCAAAATCAAAAGACATAACAATATGCAATATTAACAGCAATTGTCATTTTATTTATCGTAGAGCGTTCTTTTCTTGTAGCAACCTAACCGCAGTAAATATTCCCCAAGTCGTTGCAAAAATTGATGCTTATGTATTCTACAAATGCAAGGCCGCAACCATCTTTTGCGAAGCGGAAAGCAAACCCGATGGATGGAATAGCAGCTGGAATAATGATGGCGGCAAAGTCGTGTGGAATGCAAATGTACAAATCGGTGAAAACAACGATTTTGAATTCGTCTTCAACAATTGGCCTGATGGGAACTTTGCTACATTGAAAAAATATAAAGGAAATGCAAATACTGTTTCTGTTCCTTGTGCAGTTTTTACTGATACTGTGGCATATTTGGTTACCTATATCGACAAGGAAGCATTCTTGGACTGTGAAAATATGAAATCGGTTAAACTGCCGGCTTATCTCAAAGGTTTTGGTGAATACGCTTTCAAGAATTGCACTGCGCTAGAATCAATTGTCATTCCCGATTCTGTTTCAAGCATCGGCGATGCAGCGTTTTACGGTTGCAGCAGCCTGAAATCTATTGCTTTTGGCAAATCGGTAAAAACAATAGGTATGAGCGCCTTTGAGAAAACAAGCGTGGAAATTGTTGCACTACCCAAAAACATTAGGTCAATCGACAACTTTTCATTTGCCAAATGCGAGAATCTCAAACTTGTTTATATACCCGAAACCGTTACAAATAACGAAGCAAACGCATTCGTCGGTTGCACTAACGCCACCATTTACTGTGCCGCTGCAAGCCAACCCGAAACCTGGAGCGAAACATGGAACGCGAACGGCGGAACGGTTGTTTGGGGATATTCGGTTCCGGCTGATTCAACGCTTGAGTTAAAGTTCGAAACAAATCCTAATGGTACAGCCCAAATAACAGGTTGCGGCGATGTTACTACGGTTAATGTGCCAGTAATGGTTATGGTTGACAGTTCTGCATATTTTGTTACTGGCATTAATGGCAACGCGTTTATCGGTGGAAGCTGGAATCTAAGCAGCATAAATGTTGATGAAAGAAATCAATTTTTAACATCAGATGATGGCGTCTTGTTCAATAAGGCGAAAACGACCTTGATAGCCTGTCCGTTTAAGAAAAACGGCATATATACTATTCCTAATACTGTAACGAGCATAGGTGATGGTGCTTTTCTCGGATGTGGAGGCTTGCAGTCAATTGAAATACCTAATTCAGTTACAGAAATAGGTGGCTGGGCATTCTCGGGTTGTGCTGGATTGGAATCGATAACCATTCCAAACAGTGTTACGAGCATTGGCGACGCTGCATTCCGTATGTGTTTGGGTGTAACAGAGATAACCATTCCCAAGTCGGTTGTCAACATGGGGTGCGATGTGTTTGCCGAACACGAAACGCCTATCACCGTCTATTGTGAAGTGTCAAGAAAACCCGAAGGCTGGGATGATAATTGGGATAGCGTTTATGGCACAACGCCTTGCAATGTTGTGTGGGCTGACAATACCCCCGTCGCCGAAACGGCCGCCAATGCTGTCAACATCTACGCCCACGGCAACACCATTGTGGTTGAGAACGCAACTGAAGAAATCAGCGTTTATGACGCAATGGGACGCCTTGTGTGTAGAGACGCGATTCATCGCGTCCGCGCAGAATTGCAGGTCAACACCGCCGGCCTTTACATTGTGAAGGTTGGCACCGTGGCAAAACGGGTGATGGTGAATGAATAACCAACAATAAATATCAACAAATATGAAACACAACACACTACGTAACAGCATTTTAGGACTTGCAGCCGTTTGCGGTGCATCGTTCTTCACATCGTGCTCGAACCAATCGGGCGCCGTAGCCGACACTGCGCCGGCAATGCCAGGCAACCCCTTCCTTCCGCTCTGGGAGCATATTCCCGATGGCGAGCCTTACGTTTTTGAAGACCCCGACAATCCGGGCCAGCAGCGCGTATATATCTACGGCTCGCACGACAGCCGCCTGACCGACTATTGCGGCCGCGAGCTGGTGGTTTGGTCAGCATCGGTCGACAACCTTATGCACTGGCGCTACGACGGCGAGATTTTCAGCGTGAACAAGAATGCCAACGGCGAACTGCTTCGCCCCGACAGCGTTGCCGACGTGCTTTTTGCACCCGATGTTACGCTGGTAACCGCAGCCGACGGCACAAAGACCTATTATCTCTACCCCAACAATCAGGCCGGCGGCCGCAACGGAATGGTGTGCAAAAGCTCGCGCCCCGACGGTCCGTTTGAGGTTTGCAACTGGAGCAACGACAACCCGAACCGCACTGATGGCATTTTGGAGTTCGACCCCGCTGTGTTTGTCGACGATGACGGCAAGATTTACGGCTACTGGGGTTTCAACCGCTCGTATGCCGCCGAGCTCGACCCGACCACAATGGCAACTGTTAAACCAGGCACGGAGATTGTCAAGGATATGGTTTCGGGACGTATGCAGGATGGCATTTTCAGCTTCTTCGAAGCATCGTCAATCCGCAAGATAAAAGACAAATACGTGTTCATCTACAGCCGTTTCACCAAAGACGGCGAGTTTGGCCTGCCGGTGTCGAACTACACTCTGGCTTACGCTTACGGCGATAATCCGCTTGTTCCCAGGACCTACGGCGGCACTATCATCGACGGCCGCGGCCGCGAGGTGAACGAGCAGGGCGACACCATTGCGTCGGCCACCATCGACGGCAACACCCACGGCAGCATCTGCGAGATTAACGGACAATGGTATGTGTTCTACCATCGCCAAAGCGGTCTGAACGAGTACGCCCGTCAGGCAATGGTTGCGCCCATCAGCGTTGATGTTGAGGAAGGCAAAGGCGGCAAGGTTGAAATCAGCGAGGGCGAGTACACTTCGGAAGGTTTCGCACTCAACGGACTCGACCCATTCGAGCGCCATTCGGCCGGCATAGCCTGCTGGTACACAGGCCCGAAACCCGCCGTACACACCTGGCCGAACAACACATTCTACGGTTCGTATGTGGCCGCCACTTACGGCGAGGGCGACAAGTTTGATGCGCCTTACGACATCCGCAACAACACCAACCCGGTGGTGAACAACACCGACGGCTCGATTGTGGGCTATAAATACTTCAACTTTGAGGCCGAGCGTTTGGCCAACAAGGCAAATCTGATGCTCGTTTTGCGGCTTATTCCCGAAGGAATCGACGGCACCATCGAGATTATGCTCGACCGCCCCTGGGAATCGCAAGGCGGAAAAAAGATTGGCGAGACAAAAATAAATGGCGGCTGGGAGAAAGCTGATTGGGATGTGGCGATAGAAATCTCGAAAGAAGCCCAAGATAAATATCTCGCGGGCAAGCACGCCATCTACTTCGTTTTCAAGTCCGACACCAAAGAGAAATCGATCTGCACACTCAAGGACTTTATTTTCACGTTCGATAAATGAATTTAGATTATACGCACAAGAAAGCCCGGTCGATTGATTGGGCTTTTTTTGTGGGCAATAGCGCATATAAAACAAGGAAATACACAATCTGTATTCACTTGTATTTTTCTCGAAAATTTGCTTTGGATATTTAGCAGAGTAGTTTTACTTTTATGCGTTTTGTAATTTTCGTATAAAAAAGACGATTTATGAAGATAAAACTTAGCATCAGAAAAAAAATCAGCCTGTTTGTGCTGGTTCCGCTTACAGTATATATCATTATTCTCATTGCATTCATTGGCGTGAAATTCGCCAATCAGTCGGAATTCGACAACGGCCACACCAGTCGTCTGCTCTCTGAACGGTCGGCCGCACATGCCGAGATTGTGCTCAAAGACCATCAGTCAAGCATCCGCACACTTGCAGACCTACTGTCAGGCAACCAAACCGAACTTGATGACGCCGGACGCGAATTCTTCAAAGAGACTTTGCTCAATTCGGCCAAAAGTCATACCTACTGGATGATACTTCCATCTACTTTCTATGCCGACACAAACTATCAGGACAACGACTGGGTGCTTCTGCAAGCCGACAATGGCAACATCAGCGTAAGCGAAGACAATGGTGTGATACAAAGCAACTTTGGGCATATTCTGACCACCACCGCAACATCGATTTTCAAGCCCTATGAGCGCGACGGACAATGGCTGATGAACATCAGCACACCGATATACCAATACGGCAACATCTGCGGTTTTGTGTGCAAAGCATTCAACATCAAAGATTTCGACCTTCTGGCTGAGAAAGTTGCGCAGCAGTTCAACGAAGAAGTCACCAAGCACCTGATTAACGAACAGGGCGTAACGGTCTATTCAAGCATCTTCACCGACATCAACAAGCCATTCACCTTGGGTTATGCCGACACTGCTGCCGTCAATGCCATGAAAGCACAAATTGTGCATGGCGACTATTTGAACAACGCATTTGAACAGAACGGCGTGCCAATGTGCACCTACTTCACTCCCATCAACATCGGACCTGACTGCAATTGGTCGATGGCACTCACCTTCCCCACTTCGAACGTGGCAAGAGCGTCAGCAGGCGTCATCAGAGCAACAATGGTCGTTTCGATTATCGGCCTTGTGATTATGATTGCCATTGTGCTGATTATTGCCGTCAATCTTGCAAAATCAGTAAAAAGCACCACTAGCGCACTTCATATGCTCGCCGTTGGCGACACCGAAAACATCGACAAACTCGACATCCGGACAAACGATGAGCTCGAAGACATGGCCGAATCACTGAATCAGGTGGTTGATGGAATGCGCAAGTCGGAAGATTTCGCACTCAGCATTGGCAAAGGCGATTTCGAGAGCGATTTCCACACTCTCGGCAGCAAAGACCGCCTGGGCGACGCTCTTATAAAAATGCGTGACAGCCTTGTCGAGAGTCAGAAAATTGAAGCCAAACGCAAAGAAGAAGAAGAACTGCGCAACTGGGCTACCGAAGGAATTGCAAAATTCGCCGACATTCTGCGTCAGGATCAGAACAATATGAAATCGTTGGGCTACAACATCATGTCGAACCTTATCGACTACCTGAAAGTGAATCAAGGCGCATTGTTTGTAATAAACAACGATAACGAAGACGACATCTACTACTCGATGGTAACAGCCATCGCCTACGGCCGCGACAAGTATATGAAGAAGGACATCCGCGTGGGCGAAGGTCTTGTCGGACAGTGCATCTACGAGCACAAGACCATCTACCTGACAGAAGTTCCGGAAGACTATGTAAGAATCACATCGGGACTTGGCACCGCCAATCCGCGCTGCATTCTGATTGTGCCCTGTCTGCTCAACGAAGAGATGTATGGTGTTATTGAAATTGCATCGTTCAACGAACTGAAACCGTATGAAATTGAATTCGTTGAGAAACTCGGCGAGAGCATCGCTTCAACAGTATCGAGCGTGAAAGTGGCCGAAAAGACCGCGAAACTGCTGCAAGCAAGCCAAACCCAAAGAGAAGAACTCACATCGCAGGAAGAAGAGTTGAGACAGAATTTGGAAGAGATGCAGGCTACTCAAGAAGACCTTCGCCGCCAAATGGATGAAAACCAAGAGATGAAGGACGTGCTTTCGAAAGAAAAGGGCCTGATGGATTCATTAATGGATAACATTAACGACTACATTTACTTTAAAGATCTGGAAGGCAAATTCATACGCGTTTCCGAGTCATTCTTGAAATTGGTTGAAGTGAACTCATACGACGATGTGATTGGCAAGAGCGACTTCGATTTCTGCTCGCAAAGTGAAGCCCAAAGCTACTTTGATGACGAGCAACGCATCATTAAAACCAAAAAACCTATACTGAACCAAATTCAGAAAGAACACCGCTTTGGCAGAACAATATACACTTCGATATCAAAATATCCTTTGTTCGACAGTTATGGAAATGTCATAGGCACATTCGGTCTGACATCTGATGTAACCAACTCTTTCTTGTCATCGGGTGCGCGTCAGGATGACAATAAGGCATAAGACAAACGAAAGGACGTGAGCGTCTGAAACGGCGCCATATCCGATAAACGCAAGTTGTATAAAAACCATGACCAATCTGAAAGCCATTAAAGCCATAGCTTTCGACGCCGACGACACTCTTTGGGATAACGAAACGTATTTTCTTGAAGTTGAGAAAGATATATGCGCGCTGCTGGCAGAATACGGCGATGAACAAGCCATTTCAAAAAGTTTGTTCGCCACCGAGATGGCCAATATGGAAGACTACGGCTACGGTGCCATGGCCTACACCCTGTCGCTGGTCGAGAATGCCATAAAAGTGAGCAATGGCAAGATTGACGCCAACCGGATTGCGCGAATAATGGAACTCGGACGCTCGCTGCTACACCTGAAAGCCACGCCATTTGAAGGCGTTGAAGATACTCTCATACAACTCAAAACTTCAAAACGATACAAACTGGCTCTCTTCACCAAAGGCGAACTGCTCACACAAGAGCACAAGCTGCAACGGTCGGGGCTTCTACCCTACTTTGACAACGTGGTGATTGTAAGCGACAAACAGGAACAGCAATACACCGACCTTTGCGAAACGCTGGGCATCAAACCCGAAGAACTGCTAATGGTTGGCAACTCACTCAAATCGGATGTGCTGCCCGCACTTAACATTGGCGCATGGGCGGTGCACATCCCCTACGAAGTGATGTGGCAGCACGAAGTGATTGACGATTTTGAACACAACCGGATGTTCCAACTAAACCGGTTTGCTGAATTAACAGAATTGCTGTCAGTTTAGCCTTCACTCTTTCACCAGCCATTTCCAAGCCGCATCGCTCGGCATTCGCCAGTCGCCGCGGGGCGAAAGCGATACTGAGCCGACTTTGGGGCCGTCGGGCATACATGAGCGCTTGAACTGCTGCGTGAAGAATCGGCGGACAAACACCCTCAGCCACTTGTCGATAACATCGTCGGAATAAGCGCCAGCAAAGGCTTTGCGGGCCAGATAGAATATCTTTTCGGGTGCGAAACCGTTGCGCACAAAGTGATAGATGAAGAAGTCGTGCAACTCGTACGGGCCCACCAAATCTTCGGTTTTCTGCGCAATGTTGCCGTTGCTGTCGGCGGGCAAAAGCTCGGGGCTGATGGGCGTGTCGATGACATCGTAGAGATACGGTTTTGCATCGGCATCAATCTCAAAATCAGCCACATACTTAACCAGATACTTGACAAGCGTCTTGGGCACGCCCGCGTTCACAGCGTACATCGACATATGGTCGCCGTTGTAGGTGCACCAGCCCAGCGCCAGTTCCGACAGGTCGCCCGTGCCGATGACAATGGCGTTCTCTTTATTTGCCACATCCATAAGTATTTGCGTACGCTCACGCGCCTGCGAGTTCTCGTAGGTCACATCGTGCGTGTTAATGTCGTGACCGATGTCGGCAAAATGCTGCTCACAAGCCGCCTTGATGCTAATCTCGCGGCAGTCGACGCCCAACGCGCGCATCATCGCCACAGCGTTGTTGTAGGTGCGGTTGGTGGTGCCGAAACCTGGCATTGTTATGCCGATTATGTTCTTGCGGCTCAAGCCGATACGGTCGAATGTCTTGGCCGTGACAAGCAGAGCCAGAGTCGAATCCAAACCGCCCGAAATGCCCACCACAGCGCGTTTGCAGCCGATATGCTTAAGGCGGTGAGCCAGAGCGCCAGTTTGTATGCTGAAGATTTCCTGGCAATTCTGCTGGCGGTTGGTTTCATCGGATGGCACAAACGGACTTGCGTCGATATTGCGCTGCAAATCAGCAGTTTTGCTCTCGGGAAAATCGATGCCGACAACCGTGTACAATTCGCTGCGGACAACGCCCGCGCCCGTCATAAACGTTGAGTTTTTCTGACGGTCGGCAATCAGTTTTTCAATATCTATATCGGTGACAACCAACTGTTTATCCATAATAAATCGCTGACTTTCGGCCACCATTGTGCCATTTTCGGCAATCAGGCCGTTGCCAGCGAAATAAAGGTCGGTGCTCGACTCGCCAAAACCGCTCGAAGCGTAGATGTAGCCAGCGATGCAGCGCGCCGACTGCTGCTCAATCAGGCTGCGCAGATAGCGGTGCTTGCCCAAAACTTCGTCGCTTGCCGAAAGGTTGAAAATCAGGTGCGCACCGGCCAGCGACTCAACCGAACTGGGCGGGATGGGCGTCCAAAGGTCTTCGCAAATCTCAATGGCGAACGACACTTCTCCCCCATCGAAAATCAGGTTGCGACCGAACCTAACTGTCTGATTGCAAAGGGTTATGCTGTCGCGAACGGCGCTCACTGCAGGCGCAAACCAGCGGTGCTCATAGAACTC
>JAEEGJ010026618.1_pt1 | contig 11701 bp, 9 predicted proteins | sample 8958761 | NCBI WGS metagenome assembly JAEEGJ01 (sample SAMN16246546, study PRJNA631951) | gut metagenome | biome: gut microbiome; feature: rumen; material: RS-attached | host: Bos | place: Iran: Karaj | collected 2018-10
GCCTTTATGACAGGCTGAGTCTTGAGATATTCGGCAATAAGCCTACTGATAGTTGCTGTCTTTGTACTCATGCTGTAATTATTGAATGCGGCAAAGATAAGAAATTAAATTGAAAGTTCCAAGAAAAACGACAGAAAAAGATTTCAAGTGGTTACGGTTACAGTGTAACCGTGACCGTCTCCGTCTGTTCAGCTCTTGACAATAGGCTATAGCGGATCGACGTCGTAGTAGATTTGAAGGGAGGCGTAACGCTTGTCCTGTAGCATTTGTTGCTGGGCAAGGGTGAGGTAGCGGCGCACGTCGGCCATGTTGAGCTGGGGCTCCAGCTTCAGGATGAGCTTGCGGATGCTGAGCGACTTGACACGGGCGATGCTGGGCTTGTCGGGACCCAGCACGCGACCGCCGAACCACTGGCGGAGGCGGAAACCAAGCTCCTGGGCAGCTACCTCGACAAGCTGGTCGTTGCGATGCTTCAGGTAGACGTCGACCAAACGGTAGAAGGGCGGATAATGGAACTGGCGGCGCTCGGCACAGAGCGAACGGTAGAGGGCGGGATAGTCGCCTCGCACTACCTGCTGGATGACGGGCAGGTTGGGCTGGCGTGTCTGCAGAATGACCAGTCCCCGGCGCCCTTTGCGACCAGCGCGTCCGCTAACCTGAGACATCATCATAAAGGCATGCTCGTAGGCACGGAAGTCGGGGTAGTTCAGCATGGTGTCGGCATTGAGAATGCCCACCACGCTGACGCGGTCGAAGTCGAGGCCCTTGCTGATCATCTGGGTACCAATGAGCAGGTTGGTGCGCCCAGCAGCGAAGTCGCTGATCAGGCGCTCGTAGGCATGACGGGTGCGGGTGGTGTCGAGGTCCATACGGGCAATGCGGGCTTCGGGGAAGATGTCGCGCACTTCGGCCTCGATCTTCTCTGTGCCGTAGCCTCGTGTCTGCAGATGGATGCCACCGCAGGCGGGACATTCCACAGGCACCTGATAGACGGCACCACAGTAATGACAAACCAACTGGTTCATCTGGCGGTGGAGCGTGAGCGACACGTCGCAGTTCTGGCAATGGGGCACCCATCCGCATTGCTTGCACTCTATCTGTGGGGCATAGCCTCGTCGGTTTTGGAAGAGTATGGCCTGCTCGCCCCGTTCCAGGGCCTCGCGTACGCGTGCTAATAGAAGAGGTGAAAAAGGCCCGTGCATCATCTTGCGGTGCTGCAGGTCCTGCGTGTCAACGACCTGTATCTCGGGCAGCTCTATGCCTGCATGGCGCTCGGTGAGCTGTACGTAACCGTACTTGCCCGTCATGGCGTTGTGGTAGGATTCCAGGGAAGGGGTGGCGGTGCCGAGGAGGATACGAGCCCCCTCCAACCTCCCCCCACTGGGGGAGGCCCCCAGCATGATGGCTGCGCTCCGCGCATGATAGCGGGGGGCAGGATCCTGCTGCTTGAAACTTGTTTCGTGTTCCTCGTCGACGATGACGAGGCCGAGACGCTGGAAGGGCAGGAAGACGGCAGAGCGGGCACCGAGGATGACGTCGTAGGGATTGGCTGAGAGCTGTTTCTGCCAGATTTCCACACGCTCGGCATCGCTGTACTTGGAGTGGTAGATGCCCAGACGGTTGCCGAAGACGCGACGCAGACGGTCCATCATCTGAACGGTGAGTGCAATCTCGGGCAGCAGGTAGAGCACCTGGCGATGCTGCTCTATCTCGCGCTGAATAAGGTGGATGTATATCTCGGTCTTGCCGCTGGAGGTGACGCCATGAAGCAGGGTTACCTGCTTCTTCATCATCGACATGAGTATCTCGTTGTGGGCAGTTTCCTGGGCATCGCTCAGCTTCTTGATGAGCTCGGGATGGGGCTCGCCCCCGTGGTTCAGGCGTCCCACCTCCACCTCGTAGGTTTCGAGCATACCACGCTTGATGAGCATCGAAACGGTCTGGAGGGTGGCGTTCGAGGAATTCATCAGTTCCTCGCGGGTTACTTCAGTAATCTCGTACCTCGTACCTTGTACCTCGCGCCTCGATATTTGATCCCATCCCGACAGGGCAAGGAACTCGATGAAGCAGTCTAATTGCTTGGGCGCCCGCTTCAGCATGTCGAGGGCGATGTGCAGCGACTGCTCGCTGCGGAACTGAGGTGTCAGGCGGATATAGGTTTCTGTCTTAGGACGATAACCGTCCTCGGCTTTCAGCCCGGCAGGCAGGGCGGCTTTGTAAACCTCGCCGATGGGCGACATGTAGTAGTCGGCTATCCATTGCCACAGCCGATACTGCTCGGGGAGCAATATCGGCTGTGTATCGATAACCTGCAAAAGGTCTTTTATTTCGTAACCCTCAGGCTTGTTGTCGTGCAGTTGTGCTACGATGCCAACGTATTGCTTGTTGCGCCCGAAGGGCACCAGCACACGGCATCCCGGCTTTACCGCTTCCTGCCACTCTGGGGGCAGCGAGTAGGTAAAGGTGCCGTCGAGCGGCAGGGGCAGTATGACATCGGCAAACATGTTTATCGAGGTACGAGGTACGAGATGCGTGGTGCGGGGTACGGGATTAGTGACGCTGGCGGCGTACCGAAACGCGGGCTGCCGAGCTGGAGCTTGACGTTGTCGACGACTTTGTACGACGACTGGCCTTCTCGGTCTTCGCCTTTTCCTTACGGGCTTTCTTTGCTGCTGCCTTTACATTCTCAGGACGGGCATTGGCCACAGAGTCGAGCGAGTCCTTCTTATGCTGGTCGCCAAAGATGTTCTTGCGGAATGCCTCCAGCTCAGCCTCGATGCGCTGCTGCTCCTTGGTGTACTTAGCCGTGTCGCCACCAGCAATCTGTGCCAGCGTCTTACCCAGCATGTTGTTGGTCTTGTAGATTTTGCCCTTGTACTTGTTCAGCGTAAAGTAGTCGTCCATCGACATGACGGCGGCATTGTTCACATCAGAGGTCATGATGGTTTGACGGCTCAGGAAGGGCTCGAGGTCGCTGTACTTCACCCAGAACAGCGGATACTGGGCAGCCTCGCCTCCGAAATCATCTTCACGCATCATTACCGGACAGAGGGCCAGCGGCTTGATATGGAACGTGGCGTTGCCCTGATCGTAGTAGGCACTCTCCTTCAGGAAATACTTCATGACCTCAGCGGAGGGAATGTCGCTGTTGTCAACCTTCAGTTTGCCGTCCTGCTCCTCATAGAAGATGTGGAAGTTGTCGAGCACGGTCTTCAGCTGCACTTTCGAAGCCTCCGAGAAGTCGTCGTTGCCATCGTTGGCCACCGAATACTCGTAGACAGGGATGTAGCCATTCTGCGCCAACTTGAAGATATAGGTAAACAAGTTGAGCTGCTTACCCTGCGGCTGTACGGGGTAATACAGGCCGGAGTTGGCCTCGTCGTTGAGGTTGAGCTCGCGGTATATATCGCGGCGCCACACCACATCCTCGGGCATGTCGAGTGCTACGGGGTAGCTGATTTGCATACGGCGCGTCATGCCTTGAGACGTTGATGTGCCCTGCTTCTTCTGCTGCTGAGCCTGCTGTGTCTGTACACGACTGCGCTTTGGCTGGGCCATGGAAGTGAAGAGTGAAGAGTGAAGAGTGAAGAATAACATCAGCACTCCAAACTTCCACCATTCACTATTACTATTTTTAATTCTCTTTGTATTCATAAATCTCTAATTGTTATAATATGCGGTAGCAAATTCTTCACTATTCACTATTCACTTTACAATGATTTCCATCGGATTCTGTAGCGTGCGCTGTATACCATCGGGACCAACGGCAACGACACGCGAGATGTAGAAGCGGCGGTTGCGAGCCAGTTTGCGGAAGGTGTCCTTCTGTCGTTCAGAGAACTGGGCTCCGTTGCTGGCCATAGGCACGGCGTTACCCATGTTGTCGAAGAACACGGTCTCGAACGATACCACGCGGAAGGCAATGTCGAGGATGCCGTCGTCGATGGCTGCACCAATGCTCTCGATACCCATGAGACTGCCCTTGGGAATGCCGCCTCCCTTGAAGCGTGAGGGGTTGCCTTGTTCGTCTCTCGTGGGAATAAACGGTGTGGGATCAGGCAACTTGCGTACACGGAAGGTAAACTGTCCCATCTGCTGCGGACGGCCCGTGTTGGTTGAGGTGACGGTAATTACCGCGTTTTCGCCTACCTTAGTAGGACGGGCAATATACTTGCCAGGGCCTGTTGGCGTCAGCGTGCCACCGGTCATCGTGGCCTGAATCTTGTTCAGGGGAACACCAGGCACCGAAACGCTAATGGGGTTCGAATAGCCAGCATATAGCATATTCATAAGGTCGGCGCTAACCGTAGCGCTGGGATCGACCACCGTGTATTTCTGTGAGAAGTCGCGACGCACCCTGTCGCCGTTGCCGTTGACGGTTTCCAGGTAGCCAGCCAGGGTGAAGTCGCCCGTAGCACCGCAGATGCGCTCATAGACATTGTCGTGGAGCGTCACCTTTTGGTTGCCGATGTAGATATCGGGCACCATCGTGGTATCAACGGCAGCCATAACAATCTTTGCCGAGAACTTGTCGCCACGGACGATGGTCTGTGAGTTGGGAATAACAAAAGCGTTCAGCTCGTTCACGCGGATATCCTTCACGTCGATGTTCTGTTCCAAAGTGTGCAGGATCTCACCCTCGGTGTAGCGCACATTGCTTTGCAGCGTCGACAGCAGGGTGACGGCTGCAGCGGCAGGCATTGACTCGAACATATACTCCTGCCAGTTCTTGCCGAGGGTGCGCATGTTTTCTGGGATGGTGGTGGTCAGGATCTCTGAGATGGTCTTTTTCTGACGCGTGCCAATGGCCATGTCGAGCATCTGCTTACGGTAGGCATTGACGGCGTCGAACAATTCCTTGCCTCGTCCGCGTCCCGGAGCCAGCATCACCTGGTTGGCAGCCTCCATGTCTTCCTTGTTGCGTATGTTATGCAAGTCTCCGTCCTTGCCGTCGGCCTCTTTCACGATGGCGACTTTCAACTCGTCGATCATATTGAAGAGGGAATCGCTCATTTGACGCACCTGCATGGCTTTGTCGTACCACTCCTTTACCTTCTGCGGATTGGCCTTCATCTGAGCTCCGAAGTCATCGTATATTGCAAGGTTCTCCTTGGTGGCATTGGCCGTTGTGCGCTTCAGGCTTTCCTCCACGATGGAGAAACCGTTGAGCACCTCGTTAGAGACGTTCAGCGCAAGCATGGCCATCAAGACGACGTACATCAAGTTGATCATCTTCTGGCGCGGAGAAACCGGTCTTTTCTTTATTGCCATTTTGTCTTTCCTTTATTATTATGGGGCCTATGGGACCTATGAGGCTTATTGGGCAAATGGGGCCTATTGGGCTAATGGGGCTTTGGGCATATTCACCGTCATAGCCTCAATCATACGCGTATAGATTTGGTTCAGCTCAGCAATCTGGTCGGCCATCTTGCGCGTCTGCTCGTTGATTTCGTCGATGGTACCAATCTGTGCGCTGGCGCCCTTAAGCTGCATCTCGTAAATCTTGCAGATGCCCGTCAGCGTGCGGTTCAGGTTCTCCATCTCCTCGCTGTCACGTGTCAGGCGCTCGCTCTGCTCAGCCACCTTCGAAAGCATCTCCGTCAGGCGCTTCAACTCATCTACATAGTTGGCAGTAGCCTCTTCCAACTCGGGGTTGACAGAAGGAACAGGAGAAGCAACTGTGCCTCCCGCCATTGTCGTGACTGATGACGACACGGCTGCAATGGCCTCAGTATCGACTACCGGTGCATCGCTAGCCTGCGGTATAGCTGTACCACCGCCCATAACGCCATTGCCACCGATAACACCACCTCCTCCGATGACGCCTCCGCCACCACCGATGATGACTGTTCCGCCACCACCTCCAGTGCCACCAGCACCGCCAGTGCCTGTGAAATCCGGCTTTTCAGGACTCTCCGGATAATCCAGGTTTTCTGGAACGTTAATATCCGTAGTTCCTGGCACCACTCCTACATGCGTGGCCAGATCCATACCGTCGGCTGTTTTGTCGAAGGGACGGTCAAAGGCTGCAATGAAGAACACCACCACCTCGGTACCCATGCCGAGGAACAACATGAAGTTGGCTCCCGGAAGGTGTGTCAGCTTAAAGAGCGTACCGAGAATCACGATAGAGGCACCCCAGCTGTAGGCGTAGTTCATAAACGTCTGGCCGGGAACACTGTCTAACCACTTCTGAAGGCGGTAGATAATATTGAACTTGCTATACTTTGTCATCTTGCTTATGATGGTTAGTGGATGGTGGTACCGCCGAAGTTATGACGAGTATCACCCATCTTGGTTACTTTTTTTTTGAGCCTTTTGCTGGTTTGGTTTTCTCGCTGACCGTATTTGCCAAAGAGCGCACACAACGGAAACCGATATAGGAGCGTGGCTGGTTCTGATACTCACTGGAGCGCCATGCCGAACGGATGTAGCTCTCGGGGTCTTTCCAGGAACCACCGCGTACTGATTTCTTCTTCAACCGATAGGGGTCTTCCTTGGCAGCGTTGTAGCTTAGCTGGGGGTTCACGTCGTTCATGGCATCAACACCAGCCTCTGTGTAGATGGTAGATGTCCACTCAGCCACATTGCCAGCCATGTCGTACAAACCGTTGGTGTTAGAGCTGTAGATGCCCACCTTTGAGGTAATCAGGTTACCGTCCTTGGTGTAGTTGCCGTCATCGGGTTTGAAGTTGGCAAAGAAGCAACCCTTTCCCGATGCCACATCTTCATTCTCCCAAGGGAACTCTGTGCCGTCCTTGCCGCGGGCTGCAAACTCCCACTCGGCCTCTGTCGGCAGGCGATAGCGCTGAACGAAGCGGGCTGCCGGTCCCAAGCCTTTCAGCAGGTATTCCGTGCGCCAGGCACAGAAGGCATTTGCCTGTTCCCAGGTGACACCCACCACAGGATAGTCGTTGTAGGCTAAGTTGGAAAAATAGTTGCGCATATATACCTCGTTGTCGGCATTGGGGAAGTCATTCACCCAGCACGTCGTGTCGGGATATATATTAATAATGTACGTGTTAAGGAAGTCCCAAGGTCCGCTCAAGGGGCGGTTGATGGTCTCACGAATGATTTTTCCCTCGTCGTTAACGTAGGCGGTGTCTTTCGAAATCCAAACCACCTCGTCAGGATTGACACTCACGTCAGTATTCAGGTTACGTTCCTCGGGATTCAGACGGTTACGGCGTAATGCGGCAGCTGTATAGTCGTAAATCTCGTAACGGTAGTTCATCTGCGAGGCATCAAGCATCTTCTCGCCTGTTACGGGATTTGTTACGTAGAGGCTCTCAATGGCACGCAATTCGTCTTCATTAGGCTTGCGCGGCAGGCTCTTCTTCCAGTTCAAGTGGGGTTTGATGGGGTCGCCGTTCTTGTCTTCCTCAATCTTATAGGTTTCATCACCGCCATAGTTGGGATCGGCCAGACGCTCACGCAGAATACTGTCGCGAACATAGTTTACAAACTGCCGGTACTCAGAGTTTGTGATTTCTGTGTCGTCTATCCAGAACCCGTCTACGGAGATGTCCCTTACCGGTGTCTGCTTACCCCATAGAGAGTCTTGCTCTTCCAGGCCCATGCGCAAATGACCTCGTTTCACAAGTACCATACCATAAGGGGCTGGTTCTGAAAAGGCACGGCCGCTGGAACCCGTCAGTTCGCCACCGCTGCCTGATGCCACCTTGCTGCCGAAGCAACCTGTAAGAAGGAACATAAGGCAGAAAAGCCAGGAATTTCTTATCTCGTTACATTTCATAATTATTATATTTTTTACTTTTTCTTGTTTCTAAACACCCCTCCCTTTAGGCGGGCTTGGGCGGGCTTTACAGAATCCTCACACTCTGGTGTTTGTTCCTACCTTTCTTCAGAAGGTCGAGGTCTGTCTGGTATCCCACAAACAGCTCATGGCTGCCGTTGACCAACCTGATGGCTCGTGTGTAGGCTCCGTAGCTGTAGCCCACAATGACGCCGTGAAAATGACCACCAACCAACAGCGTGACCGAGTTGGTGGGGCTGTAGGAGAGGCCGGCATACATTATCCGTTGCTCATGGGTGTATTTCAGTCGTGCCGTTATATCGCCACGATAGGCAACTCCATCTGTACGCCCCAAAACCGAGGTCTGTACCATAAGAAACGGATTCCTTAGCTGAATATTGTATCCACCTGTAAAATAATAACTACGGCTGATGGCCAGTTCGTTGGTTTCGCCAAGTTCTATGGTCGGTGCTGTAGCATGAAGTGTTGATATGCCTACATACCATTTACGGTGCTGGTAGTACAGGCCTCCGTTAAGGTCAAGGCCGGTTCCTGTCACCGATGACTTGGAAAAGGCACGGTCGTCGGAATCTTCCAAGTCTACTCCAGAACCATCGAAAGTCTCGTTGAGCAGTCCGCCCTGTATGCCGATGCTGATTATTCCTCCTGCCAGGCGGTGCTTGAAAGCATATTGCAATCCTAATCTCTTATGAGAAAAAAGACCGATGGCATCATTCATAATCTGTACACCAACACCGTGGTATGTTCCTATCAGGTAGAATGGCATGTCGGCGGCAAGGTACATGGTCTTGGGACTATTCTCGAAACCTGTCAGCGTCATGTTGTAGGCTCCGGTGACGTTCAGCTTTGACTCTTTGCCCGCTGCAGCGGGATTAAACGACGATTCCATCGCCCAATAATGGCTGAACGATGGGTCGTACTGTCCTTTGGCTTCAAGCAGCGCAAACAGTACCATTGTTATAAGAGAATAACGCCTCAACACGGTTAAATAACGCGTTTTTTCCCGATTTATTGCAAATAGTGTTAAAAACACCAGCGAGATAAGCAAAGTTTATTTGTTTATCTCGCTGATATTTAATTGGATAGACGAAAGTTTACCGCCTAATACTCATCCTCGTTGAACAGAAAGTCTTCTTTGGTGGGATAATCAGGCCATATATCCTCAATGCTTTCATATACATCGCCCTCGTCTTCAATCTCCTGAAGGTTCTCCAAAACTTCGAGGGGAGCGCCTGATCGGATGGCGTAGTCTATAAGTTCTTCCTTGGTTGCGGGCCAAGGAGCGTCTTCCAGTTTTGATGCTAATTCCAGTGTCCAATACATAGTCTTTTTGTTTAATGGTTTCTAATTTGGCCGCAAAAGTAATCATTTTTTTCTTACTTGCAAGCATTTTGCCATATTATTTCTTGTTGTCCGCTGTTAAAATTTATTATTTTAGCCAAAACGAACAGATAATCACTCAATCTGTTCACGTATTGCTGCATTTCCGGACCAACTTCTGCTATCTCTGATAAGGCTGCTATCCTACGTTCGGCTCTGCGGCACACAGTCCGTGCCACATGAGTCTGTGCGGCAGCTTGCGTGCCTCCTGGGAGAATGAAGCCTTGGCGTTCTGGCAGAAGGGCCATCAGACGGTCTATTTCTGATTCAAGAAATTCTAATTCCCCATCGGCCAGGTGTGCTGAGGGATAGAGTGGGGTTTGGCTTTGGTCGGTGGCCAGATGGGTGCATACGTTGAACAAATTGTTTTGTATTCGGATAATATTGGTGCGTTCCTCACTTTCGGGCAGCATGGATACTATCAGTCCCAGATGGGCGCTTAGTTCATCAATGGTGCCATATGCTTCCAGGCGGATGTCGCTTTTCTTGATTCGTACGTTTCCAACAAGGCTTGTCATTCCCTTGTCACCTGTACGGGTATAAACTTTCGTAATCTTCATAGTGGTCAGAAGTTAATGATATAATTGATTCTTGTACGTTTCTTTTCAAATAGCACGATGCCGCAGTAGTAAAGGTCGAAGGTCACTCCTGTGCGTTCGTCGGTGGTAATTATACGCCATGCCTCCTTGTTTTTCCAGATGGCCTCCGCAATGAGTACCGTGTGCTCGTCGACCTTATTATAAAGATCGTATAACTGCTGCTGCCAGCAGTCAGACTCCATTGAGATTCGTACCAACTCTGCTGCCTCACCGAATATGGCTTTTCGACAACCTGCAGCAAAGTAGTCTTGGTAGTCGTCGGTGGTAATAACAGATGGCTGTCGCCAGTTGGCTAGCCTGAAATACAGCTTCCCCAATTTCTTCCTTTGCCAATTGTCGTCCAGCCCTAGTGTGTCGTATTGATAATAAGGCCAATGCTCGTTAATGACATAACGTACCAGCCGGTAGTCGTTGGGCGACTGTATGCCAAATCCGCGGCAATGGCCTATGCGCCTGAGCCAAACGAGAAAACTGTGGAACCTGTTCATTTCTTGAGCTCTGGATAGCTGATGCGGGTATGGTAAATGGTCTTCAACTTCTCTATAAGCACGGTCTTAGCATACTGTATATCGCGGAAAGTAATTGGACATTCACGGAAATACCCCTCGTCGACTTGAGTGTCGATAATGCGGTTCACTAATTCACGGATATTTTGTTCCGTATATTCTTTCAGCGATCGTGAGGCGGCCTCTACGGCATCAGCCATCATGAGGATTGCCTGTTCCTTGGTAAAAGGATTAGGACCAGGGTAGGTGAACAGCAGGTCATCGACTTCTTCTTCAGGGAATTCATTCTTCTGTTTGATGTAGAAATATTTAGTCTTGCCAAGTCCGTGATGTGTGGCAATGAACTCCTTGATGACATCGGGCAGGTTATGTTTCTCTGCCAATTTCAAACCTTCGGTGACATGCCCTATAAGCATTTGTGCACTCTCCACATAGGTTTTTCCTTCATGGGGGTTTATGCCAGCCTGATTCTCTGTGAAGTAGATGGGGTTCATGATTTTACCGATATCGTGGTAAAGTGCACCCGTTCTCACCAACTGGCTCTTACCGTCAATCTTATTGGCAATCTCAGCAGCGAGGTTGCCAACTTGGATGGAGTGTTGGAAAGTTCCTGGAGCTACCTCACTCATCCGGCGCAGCAGTTCCTTGTTCATGTCTGACAGCTCGATGAGCGTGATGTTCGACGTGAAATTGAATGTCTTCTCGATGATATAGAGTAGGGGATAGGAACAGAATAGCAACAGACCGTTGATGAGCAGGTAGTTGAATTCGCTATAATCAATCTGAGTAATGTCGTTGTCGCGTATCCAATCGAGTGACAGGTTGGCCAGCATGGTGGAGCCTGCAATGAGCGCTGCTGTCCAGAAAAGCTGCGAACGACTGCTGAGTTCTCGCAAGGAGAATATGGCCACCAATCCTGCCACCTCTTCTACGACGATGAACTCTAGAGGGTGCTGTAGTACAGCTGCACAGATTAATATCTGTGTTGTGTGTGCCATAAAAGCAGTCCGTGAATCCATGAACACACGTATGAAGATGGGCACCATAGCGAAAGGTATGATATAGATGTGAAGCACGTTATGGCTTACCATTAGCGATGCCACCACGGAGAATAGCAGTATCAGTGCATATATCATGCCCATGGATCGTGGCTTTTCGTAGTAGTCAAGACGGAACATCCGTAGATAAATGGTGAAACAGATAATGAGAATGCCAACGTAGATGATCTCACCTAAAATGATGTAGCTGAGCTGCACATCGTCCTTCTGCCTGCGTTTGCTTTCACGGAAATACGACTCCAATATATCGTAGGAGTGATCGTCGATGATGCCCCCGCGATCGATAATTTTTTCTCCGCGTTGAACTACTCCGTTGGCTAGTGGTATACTACTGATAATGTCTTCAAGTCCTGCTTCACTACGCTCTTTATCATATGTAAG
>JAEEGJ010026623.1_pt1 | contig 11699 bp, 11 predicted proteins | sample 8958761 | NCBI WGS metagenome assembly JAEEGJ01 (sample SAMN16246546, study PRJNA631951) | gut metagenome | biome: gut microbiome; feature: rumen; material: RS-attached | host: Bos | place: Iran: Karaj | collected 2018-10
CAGTCACGCAACTACCCGTACCTGAGGCTCAACGCCGCATACGGTCTTACACACAATATCTACGGAAACAGCAACTACACCGACCGCACCAACTGGGGCCCGTCATTCGGCGCCACCATCGGCATAAACCTGATTAGCGGAAAGCAGCGTGTACAGGAGCGCAACGCCCGTCTGGATGAGATGTCGGCCGATATCACCATCGACCAGCTGGAACTTCAGCTGCGCGCCAACCTGGACGATTTCTGGCAGGCTTACCAGAACAACCTGATGCTGCTGGAACTGCAGGAGCAGAACCTTAAGACCGCACAGGAGACTATGGAGATTGCACAGGAGCGTTACCTGCTCGGTAACCTCTCCGGAATTGAGATGCGTGAGGCCCAGAAATCCCTCCTGGACGCCGAGGAGAGCCTTCTGCAAGTCCAATACGACACCAAAGTCTGCGAAATCTCCCTCCTCCAGATCAGCGGCAGAATCATGCAGTACTTAGAATAACCCGGCCGGAGGCCGGCCGTTTACGGAGTAAACTAAAAAAAGGACCGTGGACTTAGAATAAAAATAGGGCGCAAGTATTTGCGCCCTATTTTTATTTTAAGTCTACTTCTTACTTAGCAGCAGCAAGAGATGCTTTTCTGAACTCCTTCATCAGCTTCTCCAGCTCGAGAGATGCCTTACGTGCACGAGTGCCAGCAGCCTTGTTACCCTTTTCTACCTGTGCGTTAGCGTCCTTTGCAAATGCTGCATAAAGCTCAGCAGCCTGTTTCAAAATTTTCTCCATAGTTGTTTGTTATTGAAATGATTAATTGGTTAATCCATACTGACGCAAAAATAATACTAATTCTAATTGTCGCAAAGATTAGGCCATCTTTTTTTAAAAAAAATGACTAATTTTTCTATACAATGGGTAAAATCGCCCAAAAACGGCCCTGTAACGCTCCTAAGCGATACTTCTGTGTTAATTAAAGGGGCTTATTCCAATAATCGGGAAACCAGCACTCCTATGTCGGCAAAAATGTCTACTTTTGTGTCGTATATTAAATAAGGTACTCTTATGAAAAAAGCATTACTGACTATAGTAGGTCTGCTCTTCACTCTGTTTGCAGCAGCAAGAGGAGGAAATGAGTTGGATCCCAAATATGGTAAAGGTGCAGTTCCTCAGGATGAGAACGGCGATGTCTATTTTACCCAGACTGTCAAGATACCGGGCAACATGAGTGAAGATATCTGTTATGAGACACTTATGAACTGGGCTAAAGGCCGATTCGCACAGCCCTACGCACAGGCAGGACGCATCCTTAATGAAGATTCCAAGACACGTCGTTTCATCTTCCATGTAGATCAGATCATTGTATTCAAAAGCACCGGTTTCGTGGCTGATGAATCAAAAATCTCATACAACTTCTCAGTTGCGGTCAAGAACGGAGAGTTCACCATGACCATGACTGACATCAAGTACCGCTATGAGGAGGGACGTGAAGGCGGCGGCAAGGCATTCACTGCCGAGGACTGGATCACCGACAAGGAGGCTTACAACCGCAAGGGCACCAAGTTCCTCAGAAGCACCGGAAAGTTCCGTATCAAGACCATTGACCTCAAGGACATGCTGTTCCAGAGGGCTACTGATACAGTATCAGGCAACCTCTCAATGTGATGGCATCCAACAAGGAACTATATACAGTCTTAGGAGTTGACGAGTCGGCATCGGATGCTGAGATAAAAAGCGCATACGAGCGTCTGATAGCACAGAACCCCGAGGGAACTCCCCTTTACTCAAGTATAGTTGAGGCATACACGGTGTTGTCCGATATGGACCGCCGTGCTGCTTATGATATTACCGGAAAGATCCGCCTAAACGGTGTCCGCAAGCACCGTGACGCCAATTCCGGCGGAACGGAGAAGGTACGTTACACCCTTAACACCCTGTTTCTTGCAGGAGCGGCTGTAACTACAGTCCTGTTTATACTTCAGTTCAGCGGTGCCATCGGCGCACTTCCCTTTTACATCGCATGCGGCATATCTCTGCTTATAAAGATTGCCGAGTACATACTTAGACTCATCCCGTAAGATGATCAGCAGGATACAGTTCAAAGCAGTTTTAGGAGTTGCAGCATTGTTGCTACTGCCCTGTTTTGCAGGTGCCCAGAGCACCCTTTCGCAGAATCAGGACGGATTCAACGGCGAGACCATGGACGGCTTCATGAATATGGACCCCGACAAGGACTCCACTGTAATTGAGAGAACCGTATCACATGACTATTATCAGTTCCGGATCAACACCAACACAGGTCTTGCCGAAATAATCGAGCCCGATACCCTGCACCATTCGTTCCATAACGTACACCTTACCGAGGGTATGTTCGGAACCTACAGCCATCTGGGCAACATGGGATCACCCCGTCTGTCACGACTCTGGTTTGAGCGCAAGCAGCCCAAGGATTTCATCTTTGACGCCCCCTATGACTATTGGATAAAGGATGCGGCCGATTTCCGTTTCACCGATGCCAAGACGCCCCATGTAAGTATCGATTATTACAAAGGCGGCAACAAGCGTACCGGTGAGGAGCACATCAAAGGTTATTTCACAGCCAATTTCAGCAAGAAATCCGGCATAGGCTTTGACCTGGATTACCAGCTTGGACGCGGACGCTATGCCAACCAGTCCACATCCATGTTCGATTCCAGACTGTACGCCTATTACCGTGGAGACATTTACCATCTGTATGCAACCGTCAACAGGGACAACATAAAGGTGGCCGAGAACGGAGGTATTCACGACACCCGTTATATCCGCACCCCCGAGGCCATGGCCGAAGGACGCAAGCAGTACGCACCTGAGGATATTCCGTTCCGCATGTATTCCAACTGGAACAATATCAAACGTACACAGGGACTGCTCAATCAGGAACTCACAATAAGAAGGATCACCCACCGTACGGACAGTATCGGTGATACGGTCTACACATTCACCCGTGTAGCTGAGTTTGGAAAGGCGGCCCACACTATGGAGATAGGTCAGCTTCAGCGCAGATACATCTACTATCAGATACCTGACGGTTTTTATACCAAGAGATACCTCAAAAATGACTCTCTGGATCTGATGAAGAACTTCTATGTATCCAACACCCTGTCACTGTCACTGCTTGAGGGCTCGACCAAATGGGCCATTGCAGGACTGTCGGCATTTGCCCGTTATGAATTCCGCAGTTTTGTAATGCCCGATACCATGTCCACCAGTGCCGGAAAGGGCGAATACATGCACCGTTACAATGAAGGAGACTTCATAGTGGGAGGTCAGCTGGAAAAGGCACAAGGAGATAACCTGACCTTCAGAGCCGGTATTGAGACTGTCCTGTTGGGCACCAGCCTGGGTGACTTTGAGCTGTCCGGTGAGATGGAACTCAAATACCCCATATTCGGCCGTGAAGCCAAGATAGGCGCATTCGCTGATATGTCGGCCAAGGAATCACCTTTCTACCTGTCAAACCTGCATTCCACTTACGCTTGGTGGGACGGGGATTTCAAGAAGGAGTTCCGCACTCATTTTGGAGGTTATATTGACCTGGACCTTACCGGCACCAGGCTGCAGCTTGACGTTGAGAACATTGCAAATTATGTCTATCTAAGAAATGAAGGCGGAGCATACCGCAACCTTGACAGCATAACCCAGCCCTCCTATTCAATAAAGGCAGCTCAGTTTGACGGATCCATTCAGGTTCTGAGCGCCACACTCCAGCAGAACTTCAAGCTGGGCCCCCTGCACTGGGACAACTATGTGACATATCAGTTATCGGGCCACAAGAAAATCATTCCGCTGCCTGACCTGAACATTTTCTCGGATCTCTATTTCAAGTTCATATACTACAAGAGACTTCATATGGAAGTGGGTGTCAACGCACTCTACTTTACCAGATACCAGGCTCCCGGTTATTGCCCTGCAGTAGGTTCATACCACCTGCAGAATGACGCATGCGCCCAGGAGGTAGGCGGTTATCCCCTGCTCTCCGGATATGTAAACTGCATGCTTCGCGGAGTCCGTTTCTACGTAATGTATTATCATTTCAATGACGGACTCATGAAAAACCGGGATTCATTCATAGTTCCCGGCTATCCCGCCAACCCGGGTATGGTCAAATTCGGCCTTAGCTGGACTTTCTACGATTGATTCAGATAGCTTTTTCCAGATATGATTCGATGGGGTTTTATAGGATGCGGTGAGGTGACCGAACGCAAGAGCGGTCCCGCGTTCGCCAAGGCCGAAGGTTCCGCAATTGAGGCCGTAATGAGCCGTGACAAGGCCAAAGCCAGTTCATATGCCCAGAGGCACAACATAAAGAAGTGGTATACCGATGCAATGGATGTCATTGATGATCCAAACGTCGATGCCATATACATAGCCACCCCGCCCTCATCACACGCCACATACGCAGTCATGGCCATGAAAGCCGGCAAACCGGTCTATATCGAGAAGCCTATGGCCCAGAGCTATGACGAATGCATGCGCATAAACCGCGTATCACGCGAGACCGGAGTACCCTGTTTCGTAGCATATTACCGCCGTTATCTGCCCTACTTCCTCAAAGTCAAGGAACTCATCCCTCAGATAGGCAAACTCATAAACGTACAGATACGTTTTGCCCAGCCGCCCAAGGAGTTGGACTACAACAGCACCAACCTGCCCTGGCGCGTCATCCCCGACATCTCAGGAGGCGGTTATTTCTATGATCTGGCACCCCATCAGATAGATATGGTCCAGGAACTCTGCGGCTGCATAATCGACGCATACGGACTCTGCAGCAACCGCGCAGGTCTCTATCAGGCCGAGGATACAGTCAGCGCCTGCTTCAAGTTTGAGAACGGTCTGGTAGGTTCCGGCTCATGGTGTTTTGTGGCCGATGAGTCCGCCAAGGAGGACCGCATCGAACTGATCGGTGACAAGGGCATGATCTGTTTCTCCATATTCACCTTCCAGCCCATTGCCCTGCATGACAGCGAGGGACGTCATGAGTTTGACATTCCCAATCCCGAGCACGTACAGTTCCCGCTGGTACAGGCTGTCGTGGATCATCTCAACGGCAAGGGCGTCTGCACCTGTGACGGCATCAGCGCCACTCCCACCAACTGGGTAATGGACCGTATTCTTGGTAAGTTTTGAGATAAAAAAAATTCCGGCTAGTCTGCAAGACCCGCCGGAATCAATCCTAAATTAATTATCTCAAAGTCAAACCAAATATGAAGTCTTAGAAGTTCCAACCCAATGTGAACAATACTTTGTTGGTATTGTAATTGAAGTTTACGTCAACAGGGATATCCTCGTCATACTCGTGAACATTGAACAAACTGCCTCTTATCCCGTGAACGTATGCCAGATCAATGTAGAACTGGGTTCCGTCTCTATCCGGAGCTGAGCAATATCCTAAACCACAGGTAATGTACCTTGTCTTACCCAGACGGTCCACCTGAAAGTCTGTACGACCCATTACCAGATCTCCGTTATCATCATATCCCCAACCGTTGAAATCGGTATCGAACAGATAAGGACATTCATCCCAATTGTATGTCGGAGAAAAGATTGATTCTCTGTAGTTATAACCTCCTCTGATTGAGAGATTGCCGATATTCAGCTCGGTACCAACCTTCAGAACCTGGAAGTCCTGATAGTCTATTGCTCCCTGACTGTCAAGCCTTGTATTGCCGATCGTAAGAGAAGAACGCTGTGTGAAATGTTTCTCATACTCAGCACCTATAGCACAGTTTATAATACCTGAGCCGAATGTGAGACCTGCACTCAGATCAAGAGACCAGGGAGATGTGAACTTGTAATCTACATAATCTGTGTATTTATTTGGCTCACCTTCAATGGCAACACCATTTCTGACATCATCAATTGAGTATTTCACGATATTGCCGTCAAGTACCCTTATTTGTGTACCCTGGACTGCATACAGATAGTCGGCATATTCCAATCTTTGGCGATAATATGTGGGAGTCTTAATGGCTGCTCCTAAGCGCAGTGCGGGTATCGGACGGATAATGGTACCGAATGACATGTTCCATCCCGATCCTTCTGACTGATTCATCCTGTCTGCAACCGTAAAGTCCAGTCCATTGGGGAATTGGGGATGGGCAGTCTTATCATAATAGTCGTAGAAACAACCTTCTGACCATGTATCAGCCGCAAGGATACCTAAAGTCCAACCCAGATAGAGTTTATCTGACAAGTTGCAGGACATATTAAAATCAAATGAATGAATCTTGTTGCGCTGATTATCCTCATAGTTACGCCAAACCTCATATCCATCAGCATCTAAAAATGAGTCATAATAATCCTGATGACGGTCCATATTCTGCAGCTTGCGGTAAGAAATGCCGAAGTTCATATAGGTATTACCTGCATCACTTCCGGAGAATACTGCCGAGAAGTTGTCAAATCCCAGATTCACATCAGATTTTGTATTGTGGGAATAATATGTAATTCCGTTAATGGATAAGGGATTTGTCTTTGTTGCAAGCGGATCAGTAGTAACCTGTGTACCGAACACTGACATAGAGAAGTTAATATCACTCTTGCGGTATGTACCTATACCTGCCGGGTTATGGCTGATAACCGAGATATCACTTCCAAGTGCTCCCATAGCTCCACCCATTGCCACGTAACGGGCTGTTCCGTTAAGTTCCTCTTCATACAGCTTGGCTGCATCAAATGATGTCTGAGCGCTTACTGCAAGAGTCATTGTCAATGCAATTGTCGATATTGTTAACTTATTGGTTTTCATATTGTTAAGTTTTAAAGGATTTACTGTTAGGGTATAATAATCTCTTTTGAGTCAGATGATTCAATTACCTTCTTATCTTCTGGAAGATCCAGCTGATGCGCCTCGTGAAACGCCGCCTCCTGAACTGCTGCCTACACTGCGTGAACTGCTGGAGCTTGATCCGGAGCTGAAACCGCCTGAGCTTGAGCTAGAACTTGCGCTTCGTGATGAACTCGAGCTGCTTACGCTACGACTGCTGGAGCTGCTTGAAGAACTTGAGCGGGTCACAGTACTGCGGCTTGTGTTGGCGCTGGATGAAGAACTGCGGCTGCTGTTTGAACTGCTGCTTACGCTGCGTGATGAGTTTGAACTACCGCTTGATACGCTACGGCTTGAACTGCTGCCTGTACTGCGTGATACGCTTGAACTGCTGCCTGTGCTGCGTGAAGAGCTTACACTTGAACTGCTGGTGCTGCTCGGACGGTCATATGTTGAACCGGACTGAGTTGAGCGGTTTGCCGAGTTGCTGCTTACGCTGCGGGTTGAACTGCTGGTCGAGCTTGAGCGGCTTGATGTTGCAGGAGCCACACTCTTTACAGATGAGCTGTTAGACTGCTGTGAAACGCTGCGGGTTGAGCTGCTGCTTGAAACACTGCGGGTTGAGCTGCTGCCTGAACTTGCTACACTGCGGCTTGAAGTTGAGCCTGCTGAAACACTGCGACTTGAAGTTGAGCCTGCTGATACACTGCGGCTGGCAGTTGATCCTGTTGCGCTACGACCTTCATTTGAAGCGGTGCCTGCTGACCTTGAAGCTATATTATTAGACGTACGTGTTACGCTGCGGCTTGAATTTGAACCGAATGAAGCTGTACGGCTGGCTGTAGTACTGCGGCTAAGATTCCTGTCCCATCCACCATCATTGATTCTGCGGTTAGGTCTGTAAGTATCAACTCTGCTGACGGTAACGGGTTCATAGTAATGATATGAATAGTAGTGACCGGGACGATAATAGTAGTATGAGCTGTAGTAATACGGACCGTAATACCAGGGATCATAATACCAGGGATCGTAGAACCAGGGATCATAGTAGTATGAGTGTGAGAAGTACCAGTAATCGGTATCCCAATAATAATCCCAGTAGAGAATATCCCAGAGGATATCGTCATACAGTGAGTAGTACGGGCGTCCTACGCGACGGAAACGGTACAGACGGCGTGTCAGATCGTAATCATCAATGGCGTCCTTGTAACCCTCGATATAAGAACCATCACTCACCTCACGTGTACTTACATATATGGTGTCATGAATATATATGGTGGGTACATCGTCCAGATAAGTTCCGTCCTCATACTGGATCTGACTGGTTCCGTAGGTATAACGGCGGTTATACTCATCGGGATCACGGTCAACTATGATCTTGGGAGTGCTGGTTACTGCAGCAGCCGGAACAACCTCCTGCTGAACAGGAGCTGCAGGCTCTACATATGAAGGAGTACGGGTCACTGTTGTAACTTGTGACGCTGTCGTACCTGAAGACTTTCCGGTGTTTGATCTACCGGTTGAATACAAGTCATTCCTCTGCGCACCGGCTGTCATTGTGACTGCCATCAATGCCATAAACAATACTGACTTTTTCATAACCGTATGTTTTATTGGTTTCTTTCCAATGCAAAAATAATACGGTAATAATACCCGGTACGCGGAAATTCCCTAATTGTAAAGGGGAAAATCCCTATAAATTGAAAATTGAAAATTGAAAATTGAAAATTGAGAATTGGATTAACGCAGGTGCTTGTATTTTTCAATTTTCAATTTTCAATTCTCAATTTATTAAAATCTTGCTCTGAGCCCTTAAAGACGTTGAAATCCGTATACTCCCTGATGCCGTCAACGTTGGCGTGGTCAGTGAACTGCCATATCTGCCAGCGTTTGTCGGTGCCCGGACGGGCCACGTAGTAATGTGCCACCCAGAATGGATATGCATCGAACTCAGAGGTGTTCAGATGGCGGCGACGGAATTTGGCCGATGCATAGATGATAGGCTTTACGCCGTAGTGTTTTTCAAGGGTCTTGAGATAGATGAGCAAGTCCTTACGCAGGTCCGATGAACGTCCCGAGCGCTCCACATCAACTACAGGTACAAAATCACCCGCCTGAAGGCTCACCGTATTAATATAATGCTGTGCCTGTTTCTCGGGCGATGTGGACGGATCATAGAAATGGTACACGCCGCATACAAAGCCTGCCTTGCGAGCCCTTGCTATATTGTCAATGTAGTCGGGATCTGTGAAAGTATTGCTCTCGGTTGCCTTCATGATGGCAAACCTGATGGGATAACCGTTCTCGGCCGATGAACGGGCCACCCTCTCCCAGTCTATCCGTCCCTGATGATGCGACACGTCTATTCCGTAGCACAGGTATCCTGAAGGCAGGCATACACCGTACTCCCTGGAGCCCTGGCAAGGACGCAGACGGTAGAAATAGGGACGAAGGAACAGGAAGTATGCGCCTATGGAAATAACCACTATAAGCGCTCCTGTTACAAGCCAGTGCAGCCAGTCAGGCAACATATAAAAGGGCTTCCGTCCTTTCTTTTTAGGAACGGAAACCCTTTTCTTGTTTTTAGTATGTTTGCCTTTGACGGCAGGCATAGCTATTATTTATTTCTGATGCTCCAGCTGCAGAGTCTTGGTAGGCTGGTCGCAAACCTCGGTCGGACCAAAGTACTGGATAGGACCGGGATATACAAAGCAGGTCTCGCGGGCCCACTCAGCGCGATGCTTAACGAACTCCTTGAAGGGAGCGCCGTTCAGTTCAACCAGAGCCTTGCGGATAACGGGCTTCATCTCACCGTTACGCTTCTCCATGTTCATCATCATGGTGATAGGAATACCACCGGCAATCCACTGGTCGGCAGGAGCAACGGTGTTCTTGATTGATGACATGTAACCGGTCTTGCCGGCAGCGATCAGCATTGATGCGTTGTAACCAAGGCTGTAGCAGTAGTCAGCGTCAAAGTTTGACGGAGCGGCGCAACGGCCCTCGTATCCGCAGAAGTGATGCTGGGTAGCATACTTGCCAAGATACTTGCCCTCCTTCTTCCACTCATCAAGCTTGGTTCCAACCATATCGGCCAGAAGCTGCTCGGTCTCGATCAGAGATACCTGTACGTTTCCGTGCGGGTCACGCTCCAGAGCCAACTGACGGCTTACGCTCTCAGGCAGGCTCTTGAAGATAGCAGCGTTGTCCTTGGACAGCTTGCTTACAATGTACTGGATCTTCTTGTCACGCTGTATCATGTCGAACTCGGCCTGGTTTGCAGCCAGAACGTCGTTGAGCTCGGCGATAAGCTTCTTGATGGCGGGGATAAACTCGATCAGGCCCTCGGGAACCAGAACGGTACCGAAGTTCATGCCGCGTGCAGCACGGTCAGCAACAACCTGAGCGATATATGTTACAATGTCATCAAGAGTCTGGTTCTTAGCCTCAACCTCCTCACCGATAAGGGTTACGTTAGGCTGGGTCTGAAGAGCGCACTCCAGAGTAACATGGCTGGCTGAACGGCCCATCAGCTTGATGAAGTGCCAGTACTTACGTGCTGAGTTGCAGTCACGCTCAATGTTACCGATGATCTCTGAGTAAACCTTGGTAGCGGTATCGAAACCGAATGAGGTCTCAATCTCTGAGTTCTTAAGGTCACCGTCAATGGTCTTGGGGCAGCCGATAACCTGTACGCCGGCGCCGATAGCCTTGTAGTACTCAGCAAGTACGCAAGCGTTAGTGTTTGAATCATCACCGCCGATGATAACCAGAGCCTTGATGTCAAGAGCCTTGAGGATCTCCAGACCCTTGTCGAACTGATCCTTCTTCTCAAGCTTGGTACGACCTGAGCCGATGATGTCGAAACCGCCGGTATTGCGGTACTCGTCAATGATATCAGCTGTGAGCTCCATATAGTTGTGGTCAACCAGACCGCCGGGGCCCAGGATGAAACCGTACAGCTTGTTAGCGGGGTTGAGTTTCTTGAGACCGTCAAACAGACCGGCAATAACGTTGTGTCCGCCGGGAGCCTGACCACCTGACAGGATAACACCTGCGTTCAGTGATTTCTTGGCAACAGCACCTTCGGCCGGCTCGAACTTGAGGTACGGCATGCCGTAAGTGTTGGGGAAGAGCTTCTTAACCTCCTCCTGGTCAGCTACTGACTGTGTGGGTTCGCCCTCAACAGCCTTCAAAGCACCGCGAAGAGCCTTGGGAAGTTTGGGCTGATAAGCGGCGCGTGCAATCTGTAATGCGCTTTTTGTACTCATGTGTATAGTATGTTGTTTAAATACCTCTTCTAAATAGTAAGGGTGCGCAAATTTCGTCAAAATTGCGCACCCTTGCAAATATTTGGTTGTTTATTAAAAGCGGTATATGATGGAGGCGTTAATGTCAAACAAGCTACCTGCTCCCAAGAACCACTCCCATGTGTTGTCATCCTTTGAGAACTTCCAGTCATTCTTTACGAAAGTATTCAGATCAAAACCCCAATGGGCGTTTTTCTTGAACCAGCCCTGGAAACCCAAACCGCCGCCTACTCCGGCTGCAAGGAAGGTCTCGCCCTGCTCTACGTTTGCCTTATGCCACGGATCTTCATGATACTTGAGGTATCTTTCATCGGTATTCTTCTGCTCGTCTGTAAGGGCTTGTATATACTCCTTGTTCAGGGTGGTGTTGGACACAATGAACTGCTCGCGGAACAGTCCCACGTCAGCCCTTGCTACAAAGTAGAATCCTCTGTCCGGCTTACGTCCCATGTAGAACCGTCCCTCGGGGCATACCATCACACCAACATACTTGCGGTCCCACTTTACTTCATGCGTTCCGTCATCCATAGTTACATCAGCATACCAATTGGCGGGATGACCGGACCAGTCCAGAGTATAGGTCTTTCCGTCCAGTTTTACT
>JAEEGJ010026625.1_pt1 | contig 11697 bp, 10 predicted proteins | sample 8958761 | NCBI WGS metagenome assembly JAEEGJ01 (sample SAMN16246546, study PRJNA631951) | gut metagenome | biome: gut microbiome; feature: rumen; material: RS-attached | host: Bos | place: Iran: Karaj | collected 2018-10
CGATCAGGTGCTTGGTCGCCTGGTAGGCGCCTTCGGCGTTGTTGCTAACGACCTTGGCGGCGGGCAGTTCGCTGAACACGCGGTCGAACTGGACAAGCGGGATCCGGTCGCCCAGCGTCTCCAGGATGTGGCTGCCGTCCATCGACCCGATCGCGTGCGACATCAGGACGCCCGCCACTCGGTTGTTCCGGAGCGTGCGGAGAGCCTTGACCTCGGCGTCGAACTGTTCGTGCGTCTGGCAGATGAGGACGTTGTAGCCCGCCGCGTTCAGGATGGATTCCGCTCCGCCGATGCAGTTGGAGAAGAATTCGCGGTGAATGCGCGGGACGATGACGCCCACGATGTCGGACTTCCCTTTCCGGAGGTTGGACGCGACGATGTTGCGTTCGTAACCGAGCGCGGCGGCCATCTGTTCGACGGCCAGACGCGTTTCCTCTTTTACCCGCGGACTCCCGGAAAGAGCCCTCGACACCGTGGACGGAGTAACGCCGAGCGCGGATGCTATATCAGAAATCGTAACCATTCGCCTGCAAAGATAATAAATGAAAAATAAAAATACAAACGATTGTATTATTCGACAAACCTTTGTATCTTTGTCGCGGAAGAAATCAAACAAAGAGTCACATATGAGCAATCTTTTTTCCCTCGAAGGCAAGAATGCCTGGATCACCGGCGCCTCCTACGGCATCGGCTTCAATATCGCCAAGGCATTCGTCGCGGCCGGCATCAAGAACATCATTTTCAACGACATCAACGAAGCCGCGCTCGAGCGTGGCCTCGAGAATTACAAGGAAGCGGGCATCACCAACGTGCACGGGTACGTGTGCGATGTAACTAAGGAAGACGACGTGAAGGCCCTCGTGGAAAAGATTCATGCCGAGGTCGGCCAGATCGACATCCTCGTGAACAACGCCGGCATCATCAAGCGCATCCCGATGCACGAAATGAAGCGCACCGAGTTCCAGCAGGTCATCGACGTGGACCTCGTCGCCCCGTTCATCGTCTCCTCCGCCGTCCTGCCCGAGATGATGGAGCGCCGCGAGGGCAAGATCATCAACATCTGCTCGATGATGTCGGAACTCGGCCGCGAGACCGTGAGCGCCTACGCTGCCGCGAAGGGCGGCCTGAAGATGCTCACCCGGAACATCTGCTCCGAATACGGCGAGTACAACATCCAGTGCAACGGCATCGGCCCCGGCTACATCGCCACTCCGCAGACCGCACCCCTGCGGGAGAAGCAGCCCGACGGCAGCCGTCATCCCTTCGACAGCTTCATCTGCGCGAAGACGCCCGCCGGGCGCTGGCTCGACCCGTCCGAACTCGGCGGTCCGGCCGTCTTCCTCGCCTCCCACGCCTCCGACGCCGTGAACGGCCATATCCTGTATGTCGACGGCGGTATCCTCGCCTACATTGGAAAACAGCCCAAATAGATTTCTCGACAAGCTCGAAATGACAATGAATAAGATCAATTGCACCGTGAGACAGGCGTCCAGCAACGTCGACGCCAAGCACTATGACACCGAGCGCATCCGCAAGGAGTATCTCGTGCAGGACATCATGGTCCCCGGCGAGATCAACATGGTGTACTCCATGTTCGACCGCATCATCGCCGGCGGCGCCGTTCCTGTCGATGAGGAACTCGTCCTCGAGGCCCCGGAAATCCTCCGGGCCGAATTCTTCACCCAGCGCCGTGAAATCGGCATCATCAACGTCGGCCCCGCCGGCATCGTGAAGGTAGGTGACGAGGAGTACGAGATTCCCTACAAGGAAGCCATCTACATCGGCCGCGGCAACCGCCACGTCTCCTTCCGCAGCCTGGACCCGAAGCATCCGTCGCACTTCTATTTCTGCTCCGCCACCGCGCACAAGGAGACGGGCGTGAAGAAAGTGTCCAAGAAGGACGCCGTGGTGATGCACCTCGGTTCCCTCGAGGAGAGCAACGAGCGCACCATCAACCGCCTGCTGGTCAAGGAGGTAGTCCCCTGCTGCCAGCTTCAGATGGGCATGACCGAACTCGCCCCCGGAAGCACCTGGAACACGATGCCGGCCCATACCCACGACCGCCGGATGGAGGTTTACTTCTACTTCGAACTTCCGGACGACGCGGCCGTCTGCCATTTCATGGGCGAGCCCCAGGAGACGCGTCACATCTGGATGCACAACGAAGAGGCCGTCATCTCTCCGCAGTGGAGCATCCATTCGGCCTGCGCCACCCGCAACTACACCTTCATCTGGGGGATGTGCGGCGAGAACGATGATTATAACGATATGGACTGGTGCGCAACAAAAGATTTAAAATAATTGGATTTGTTGTTAAATATTTTTAACTTTACTACCTGGTCAGGTTTGCCCCTCTCCAGGTAGTTTTTTTGACGACATGAAACGGATTCTAACCACTCTTGCCTTTTGCGCCCTGCTTTCCTGCAGCCAGGCGCCGGAACAGAAAGTCATGGCCCGCTTCGTCCCGGAGCGATCCGACGACTTCGTCTTCGAAAACAACCTCATCGCCGGCCGCTTCTACGGAGAGGCCCTGGAAGGAAATCCCACTTCTCCCGGCATCGACATTTGGGTGAAACTGCCCGGAAAGCTCGTCGCGGACGAGTGGTACAAAGGGTTCATGACGGAAAGCGACGAGTATTATCACCACGACCACGGCGGCAAAGACTGCTACAAGGTATCGGTGAGCCTGGGAGGCGGCGCATCGGCGCCGATCGTCGACGGGCTTCTGTGCTATCCCGCCACGAACTTCCGTTCCTGGGACATCGTGGAGAGCGGACCCGACAAAGTCGTTTTCACGCTCCACTACCCCGCCTGGCAGCTTCCCGACAGCGTGAAAGTGTCCCTGGACAAGACCGTGACCGTGACCGCCGATTCCTATTTCTGTGACGTAGAGGACATCTACACCTTCGAGGGTACGCCCACGATCGATGTCGCCGCCGGCATCAACATCCACAAGGCGCAGGAGACCGTCGAGGGCCAGAACATGGTCACCGGCCGGTACGTGGCCATCTGGGAGCACGCTTCCGACCAGACCTACGAGCCCGAGGACGGCATGCTGGGCGTCGCCGTGACGATGTCCGGGGCCGATTTCACCGGTGAGACCGGCGACGGCACCCACCTGGTGCTGGCGCGGTCCGTCGCCTCCGGCGAGCCGTTCCGCTACCGTTTCGGCTCCTGCTGGTCCAAGGGAGACATTCAGACGGAAAAAGCCTGGTTCGACCTGGTTGACAAACAATAAAATCCATATTTATCCCCCCACACCTATGAACCCTAAACTCCCCATCAGCAAATGGCTCCTCGCAGCCTGCCTGACGGCGCTGCTCCTGCCGGCCTGCGGCAAAAAGGCCGACCCCAAGGAAGAAGTCGCCAAACTTTTCAACCAGAAAAAACTGGACCTGGTCGATTACAAGGTCAGGAAGGTCCTCTCCTATGAGGACAAGGCCAACATCTTCCTGCTCAAGTTCGGAAGCAAAAAGCTCCTGCTCACCTGCGTCGCGGACGTGAAAGCCGGATTGGATTTCGATGCCTTCAACCCCGAAACGGACATTACCGTCGACAAGCAAAGCAAAAGCGTCTCCATCGTGCTTCCCGCGCCCAGCATCACTAGTTTCGTAATCAACGACGTCGACGAGGAGTATAATGTCACGACCGGAGCGCGAAAGGCCATCAAACAGGAAGACAGGAATATGGTAGTGGAGCAAGGTCGCACGGAAATTGAAAATGCCATCCCGGAACTCGGCATCCTGGATGAAGCCCGGGCCAGTGCCGTCAAGCGCTTCACTTCTCTGGTCGAACATCTGGGATTCAGCCATGTGAACATCACCTTTGCGGACCAAATCAAGAAATAGGAGGACACGATTATGAGCATTATATCTACGATCATCAGGAAACTCATCGAGGAAGCTTCTCCCAAGATCATCATGGCGGTCATCGGAGGTCTCGTCCTCGTCGGTGGCGGCACCGGCGTCGCCCTGTCCACTTCCCTGCGTCGCGCCCGTGCTCCCAAAATCACGAGCACCGAAGCCGTCGTCGATGAAATCAAGCATATCGGCCAGTTCCGGACGAGCGCATACTGCGACGAAATCGTCATCAAAGGAAAACTGGACAGCCTGCCTTCCGTCAAAGCGAGGAAAGAGAAAGGCGAGAAGGTCAAAAGCGGTGAAATCGTCCTGATCCAGAAGGCGGCCGTGCACGCCGGTGTCGATTTCGACAAGATGGAGAAGGAGGACCTCCGTCTCTCCGGAGACACCCTGTTCGTCGCGCTTCCGGCCGCGGAAATCCTGCAGATTGACATGGACAGAACGAAGCAGGATGTCTTCCTCCAGAAAGGTAAATGGGATGGAAATCAGGTCGAGGAGTTATACGGTCCCGCCGAGGAGAAACTGATTCAGGATGCCCTGGACGGCGGCGTGCTCACAAAGGCCTATGCCAATGCGAAGGAATACATCGAAGACTTCTTCCGTCCGTTCGGTTACGTCTGCGTAATCAACCAGAAGCAGCCGCAGCAGTAGTATTTACGAATCACATACTTTTTCGTATCTTTGTCTGATTAACGGACTATAGTACGATGACTGAAACGGTTTCTCCCCTGATGGCGCGAAGGATCCGCAGGATCCTGTTGGTGTGCAACAACTACGACCAGTTCGCCTTGGAAGAGGACGGACGGATCGAGCCCCGGATCACCGCCGAATACTCCGAACTGAACCTTTCCGGCCCGCCGGTGTTCGACCGTGTGGAATCCACGGTGGAAGCGCTGAAGATGATGGAGAAGGGAGAGGTCCATTATGATCTGGTCATCACGATGTACAACGTGGGCGAGATCGATGTCTTCGAGTTCTCCCGCCGCGCCAAGGAAATCGCCCCAGACACTTCCGTCGTCCTCCTGACCGCCTTCGCGAAGGAGATCTACCGGAAGATGGAAGACCGGGACGTCAGCCATTTCGACGGCATCTTCTGCTGGTACAACTCCACGGACCTGATCATCGCCATCATCAAGCTCCTGGAGGACAGCCGAAACGCACCGTCCGACATCCTCGAGAGCGGCGTGCAGTGCATCCTGCTGGTGGAGGACTCCATCCGGTATTACTCCACCTACCTCCCCGTCCTGTACCAGCTGATCCTGCGGCAGAACATCGAAGCCATCCGGGACGCCCTCAACGAGAGCCAGCAGAGCTTCCGCAAGCGCGCCCGCCCGAAGATCCTGATGGCCACCAACTACGACGACGCCGTGGCCCTCTACGAGAAGTACAAGTCCAACATGCTGGGCGTCATCTCGGACATCGGCTTCGTCCTGCACCGGGGCGACAAGCCCTCCCAGGAGAAGCTGGACGCAGGCATCGACCTGTGCCGGATGATCCGGAAGGACGATCCCAAGATGCCCATCCTGATGCAGTCCTCCCAGGAAAGCATGCGCTCCGTCGCCTCCTCCCTGCAGGCCGGCTTCATCATGAAACGGTCCAAGACGCTGCACCACGACCTAGCGGAGTACATCGGCCGGGAATTCGGCTTCGGCGACTTCGTGGTCACGGACCCCCATACGGGCGAGGAAACCGCCCGCGCCAGCGACCTGTACGGAGCCGAACGCATCATCGCCTCCCTGTCGGATGAAGACCTCACCCGCCTCGCCTCCAAGAACTACATCTCCCGCTGGCTCCTGGCCCGCGGTCTGTTCGACGTGGGAAACCGCATCAAGAACAGCACCTTCGACAGTGCCGAAGAACGCCGGCAGACGACTGTCCGCTCCATCCGCGACTATCGCATGGCGCAGGGCCTGGGCGTGGTGGCCCGCTTCGACGCCGCCCGCTACAACGACGCCATCCGCTTCGCCCGCATCGGCGACGGCTCGCTGGGCGGCAAGGCGCGCGGCCTCGCTTTCCTGAACCAGATTCTCCAACGGTACGACCTCTACGACAAATGGGAAACCGTCCGCGTGCTGGTTCCCCACACCCTCGTCATCACGACCGAGTTCTTCGACCGGTTCATCCAAGAGAATGGCCTCCGCTATGTGATCAACTCCGACCTGACGGACGATGAAATCCTCTCCGAATTCGTGGCGTCCACCCTTCCGAAGGATCTGACCGACGCCCTGCGGGTCTTCATCCACCATGTCCGGAAGCCGCTGGCGGTCCGTTCCTCCTCCAAGCTGGAAGACTCTTACTATCAGCCGTTCGCCGGTGTCTACTCCACCTATATGGTCCCCTTCTCCAAGAACGAGGACCAGCAGCTGCGCATTGTCTCCAAGGCCGTCAAGAGCGTCTATGCCTCGGTCTTCTTCTCCTCGTCCCGAAGCTACATCCTCGCGACGGGCAACATGATTTTCGAAGAGAAGATGGCCATCGTCCTGCAGGAAGTCTGCGGCAGCGAGGACCACGGCCTGTTCTTCCCGACGCTTTCCGGCGTCGCCCGGTCCCTGAACTTCTATCCCGTCGGCCATGAGAAGGCGGAAGAAGGCATCGTCCGCCTGGCCTTCGGTCTCGGAAAGGCGGTCGTGGACGGCGAACAGACGCTCCGCTTCTCCCCCGCCTACCCCGGCCATGTCGTCCAGACCTCCACGCCGGAACTGACCATGCGGGAGACGCAGCAGTACATGTACGCGATCAACACGAAACCCGAGAAGTTCCAGACCTCCGTCGATGACGCCGTCAACCTGGAACGCCTCCGCATCGCCGACTGCAAGGACCTGCGGAACCTGCAGAAGGTCGTCTCCACCTTCGACATCGAGAACCAGCGGATGGTGGACTCCCCGCTCCCGCGCGGTCCCAAGTTCGTCACCTTCGCCCATATCCTCCGCTACAACACCTTCCCGCTCACGGACATCGTCAAGGAACTCCTGGCCATCGGCCAGCGGGAAATGAACTGCTGCGTGGAAATCGAGTTCGCCGCGAACCTGGACAAGCCGGCCGACGAGACCCGCACCTTCCACGTCCTGCAGATCCGTCCCATCTCCTCCGACAGCCTCGACACCGAGGTCGACTGGAGCACGATCGATGAAGGCGGCTCGTTCATCCGTTCCGGCAGCGCCCTCGGCACCGGCTGGGTGAAGGATGTCCGGGACATCGTCTATATGCCGAAGGAGCGTTTCGACAAGATGAAAACCAAGGAGATGGCCCAGGAAATCGCCGCCATCAACACCAAGATGCGGGAAGAAGGCCGCGGCTACGTGCTCGTCGGTTACGGTCGGTGGGGCACCAGCGTCCCGTCCCTAGGCGTTCCCGTCGTGTGGAGTGACATCTCGGAGGTGAAAGCCCTCGTGGAATGCGTCCTCCCGGACTTCCGCATCGACCCGAGCCAGGGAACCCATTTCTTCCAGAACCTCACGTCCTTCAACGTGGGCTTCGTGCACGTGGACCCGTTTGCCCGCCGTGAAGACGAATTCGACATCGCCGCCCTGGACGCCCTCCCGGCCGAGTCCGAGACAAAATATTGGAGGCTCATCCACCTGGACGAGCCTCTCAAAATCTGTATCGACGGTCGGGAAAACCGTGCGTTTATGAAAATCTGACGATTATTCGGCGTCTTCCTTCTTCGGGGGCTGCGGGGGCCAGTTGAAACGCTCGCCCAGCACCGGGTCGCCCATCTCGGAAGCCTCTTCGTCAGCCTCGTTCAGCTTGAAGATCATGAACTTCGGGTTCTCCTTGGTGTAAGGAGTCCACTCGCCGCCGTCCTTACCGTTCGGGTCGCCGTACTTGCAGAAGTTGGCCCAGTAAGTCACTTCCTTCTCGGCGAGATCCCAGTCACCCTTGGTCCAAGGGCGCCAGCAGTGCTTCAGGGACTTGAACACGTACCAGAGGTCGGAGGAATGGAAAGCGCCCGTGAGGACATATTCCTTCTGGCTGCCGTCGTCCGGGAGCGGACGGGCGAACTGGTAAGCGTAGCACTTGTTGCCCTTCTCCTCGCGGTTCAGCGCGAAGGCGGCGATGCCGTCCGTCATGTTGCCCATGTCGTCCTTGGTGAAGCCCATCATGTAAGGGACATCGGCCAGGGAGCCGTCCATGGCGGCCTCGTCGAAGGATTTCAGGGACACATAGCCGTCCACGATCGGAGCGCCCGTGAGAGCGGGACCGCCGCCGAACATGCCGTTTCCGGAAGGGAAGCCGTTCGCGCCGGCGTAGATGGTGCTGAGGGCGTAGATGGTCTCCGTACCGGCGGCACGCATCTTCTTGAGGTCGGTCAGGCCGGCCCAGTCGAGGATCTTCTTGTTATTGTTCTGGATGTCTTCCAGCGTGAGCGGACCGAAGTTCATCGGAGGACGGGCCGTGGCGGGACGGGCGTTCGCCGGAGCCGCAGGGGCTGCAGCCGGACGACGGCCGCCGCCCATGCCGCCCATACCGCCGGCGCTCATGATGACCGCCTTGTTGAACAGGCCGCGGGCGAGCGGGGACTCGACGAGCGTGCGGACGGCACCGCCGCCGGCGCTCTGGCCGAAGATCATCACGTTATCAGGATCGCCGCCGAACTGAGCGATGTTCTCCTTGACCCACTTCAGGCCCTGGATCATGTCCAGGACGCCGTAGTTGCCGGAGACACCGTTCGGGCTCTCGGCCGCGAGCTCAGGATGGGCAAGGAAGCCGAAGACGCCGAGACGGTAGTTGATGGACACGAGGACGACGCCGTGCGCGGCGAATTCCTCACCGTCGAACTCAGGCTCGGAGCCCCAGCCTTCGCGGTAACCGCCACCGTGGATCCAGTAGGCGACGGGAAGCTTCGCGTCCGTCTTGCCGGGAGCCGTTGTCCATACATTCAGGTACAGGCAGTCCTCGCTGAAGGGAGACTCTTCGCCATAACCCCACTCGAGGGTGTAACCGCCGGGATAATGCACGGCCTGGAAGCCGGGATGGCCGAAACGGTCGGCCACTTTCACGCCATCCCACGGAACGACGGGCTGCGGCGCCTTCCAGCGGAGGTCGCCGATCGGCGGAGCGGCATAAGGGATGCCCTTGTAAGCGGTAACACCGGCAATGTCGGTTGCGACGCCCTGCACCTGACCGCCTTCAATGGTCAGGATCGGGCTGGGAGTCTCTGTCTTGCACGCGGCAAGAAGAAGGGCCAGAGCGGCCAGCGATAACAATTTTTTCATAAAAGTGTGTGGTTTATGCACAAAGATACGGAACAATGCGTCCTCGTGTTTCCACTTTTAGGTCAAAGACTTTTAATTATGCGCCCGCATAAAACGAAAAAGAGGAATAAAAAATTTCTTCTTATCTCTTGGTTATATTTTCAGGATTTTTTTTAATTTTGTTATCATAATAACCAATTATTACCACTATGAAAAAGATCATCCTGCTCATCTCGGTACTGTGCCTCTGCCTGGGGGCCAACGCACAGGAACATCTCAAGTTCAAGAACATTCCCATCGACGGCCCCAAGAAGGCCTTCATCGACGAGCTTCAGAAGAACGATTTCCATCTCGTCAACGATTCGGATTTCGGCGCCGCCCTGCGCGGGATGTTCACCGGCAAGCCGGTCACGGCGTTCGTGATGACCACCAGCGAAGGAAACGTCTGCCGCGTCGCGGTGAACTACGACGCGCCGGAAAACTGGATGTCCCTGAGACTGGACTTCTATACCCTCCTCCGCAGCGTCTCCTATAAATATGGGAAAGCGGTCGAGCTGGTGCAGGAATTTCAGTTCCCCTATGCCGACGGTGACGGCCGGGAGCTGGAGGCCTTCCAGAAAGCCAAAGCACGGTGGTATGCCCGTTTCAACTGCGATGAAGGCACCCTCCATCTTTTCATCAGCTTCAACCCGATGAACCAGCGGCCTTCCATCAATCTCGTCTACGAGGATGCCATCAACTGCGAGCGGCAGGACGCGATCAACAGCACGGACCTTTAAACATTTTTCCATGAAACGAATTCTCATTTTCGGCGCCTTCGTCGCCCTCCTTTCCCTTGCAGGATGCGCAGGAAAGGGACAGGATGCGGCCTCCTCCCCTTCCCTGGACGAGGTTTTCGCCTCCCGGCGGAGCGTCCGGGCCTATGAACCCGGCCGGACCATCAGCGAAGCACAGATACGCGAACTGTTCGCCGCCACGCAGAACGCCCCGTCCTGGGCGAACATGCAGCCTACCAAGTACTACGTGGCCCTGAGCCAGGAAAAGCATGACGCGGTGCTGGAAATGATCGGCGGCAACAAGGACCGGGTGGTCAACGCCTGCGCCTTCATCGTCTCCACTTTCGAGAAAGGGAAGTCCGGTTTCTTCCGCGGCATGCCGGCCAACGACGCCGGCGAATTCTGGGGCGCCTATGACAACGGCCTCAGCAACGCCTACTTCGTCCTGAAAGCCCGCGCCATGGGTTTCGACACCCTGATCATGGGCATGCGAGAAGCGGACAAGCTCCGTGAACTGTTCGAGATTCCGGAAGAAGAGGCCGTCATGGCCGTCATCGCCCTCGGCTACCGCGCCCAGGAGCCCAACACCCCCGCCCACCGTCCCCTGGACGAGATCGTAAAGTTCTTCTAGCCGGCATTTACGAAATATTGACGGATTTCTCCTAAATTCGTTAGGAGATTCAGGAATTATCCTTATCTTTGCTGAAAACACAAGCAAAGATGAAAAAAGGATTGTTCCTCGCGCTCGCGCTGTCTCTGGCCGGAGCGCTTGCCTGCCAAGGCAAAGATGTGAAGTATGAAGTGAAAGGAAGCAACGCCCCCAAGGATGGTGCGAAGGTGTTCCTGGTCGACCAGGCCACCATGTCCCCTATCGACAGTGCCGTCGTCGCCGGCGGGGCTTTCAGCCTGAAAGGAAATGCCGATGAGGACGCCCTCCTGGCGATTACTGTCGATGGCATCGAAGGACAGATCCCCTTCTTCAATGACGGTGCGCAAGTGAAGGTAAACGTCGCCGACGGCATCCTGACGGGCTCCGCGCTCAACACGAAACTATCCGAGTGCGACCGGCGGAACAAGGTCGCATACGACGATTATAAACGCTTCATCGATGCGTTCTCCGCCCTCTCCGAAGAGGAACAGATTGCCCAGGCCGAAGAATGGACGCCGAAATACGAAGCAAAACTCCGGGAGTATGCCAAAGTCCTCGTGGGCATGGTCGATGAAAACAAAGATAACCTCATCCCCGTCGCCTTCATAGGACCACTCCCCGATCTCGTTGCCGCCATGGACAATTGGAACAAGGAAGCGGGAGAAAAGAAACTGGACGAACTGCTGGCCGGGAATCCGCGCATCGCCGCCCATCCCGTCGTGATAAACCTGAAGAACCGGATGGCGGCCGCCGACGCCGCACGGAAGGAACGCGCAGAACGCAACGCAACGGTCGTCGGGAAGAAATTCCTGGACTTCGAAGGCCCCGACCCCGACGGCAACATGCACAAGCTGAGCGAGTACGTAGGCAAGGGCAAATGGGTACTGGTCGATTTCTGGGCCTCCTGGTGCGCCCCCTGCAAGGTCGAAATGCGTAACGTCGTCATGGCCTACCAGCTGTATCATGACAAAGGACTGGAAATCGTCGGCATCTCCTTCGACCACGAAAAAGACGCCTGGACCGCCGCCATCACCGATTGGGAAATGCCCTGGACCCACCTCTACGGCATGAAGGGCGGCAAAGCCGTGGCCGGCGAACTCTACGGCGTCCAAGGCATCCCCGACAACGTCCTCGTCGACCCGGACGGCAACGTCGTCGCCCGCGGCCTCCGCGAACAGGGGCTGGTAGACTGGATCGAAAAGATCTTCAATTAAACG
>JAEEGJ010026626.1_pt1 | contig 11697 bp, 10 predicted proteins | sample 8958761 | NCBI WGS metagenome assembly JAEEGJ01 (sample SAMN16246546, study PRJNA631951) | gut metagenome | biome: gut microbiome; feature: rumen; material: RS-attached | host: Bos | place: Iran: Karaj | collected 2018-10
CGGCGCAAGGCCTTGGCATGTGCCTTCTTCCGTGCTCCCTCTGGATAGCCTGCTGCAGATGATATCCTATGTAGCCCTGAGTCATGGCTCCGCACTCCGGGAACGGCATCAGCGGAGTCTTTCCGCCATGAGTGGCCGAATATTCCAGTGCAAGGTTTACCATTCCCACCTGCGGACCGTTGCCGTGGCCAACGACCACGTCGTATCCGTCTTCCTCCAGGTCCACTATCGCAGAGGCTGTGGTCTCTACCAGTTTAAGCTGCTCCTCGGGAGTGTTTCCCAGAGCGTTTCCTCCCAGCGCCAATACTAATCTCTTTCCCATAAATCTTTGTCCAAATTCAGAAAAAAAAGAAAACCAAACTCCCATTCCACGAGGAGTGGGAGCCTAGATAATCTTGTGTGTTTCAGTTAATTACTTGAGAGTTGCGTACATCACAGCCTTGATGGTGTGCATACGGTTCTCTGCCTCGTCAAATACCTTTGACTGCTTGCTGCGGAAGACTTTGTCAGTAACCTCCATCTCCTTCAGGCCGAACTTCTCGTAGGTGTCTCTTCCGATAGTTGTCTCCAGGTCGTGGAAAGAAGGAAGGCAATGCATGAAGATTGCGTTAGGGTTGGCGTTCTTCATAACGGCGTCATTGACCTGATAAGGCTTCAGGAGCTTGATTCTCTTCTCCCAGAGCTCTGCAGGCTCGCCCATGGAAACCCAGATGTCAGTGTAGATAACGTCTGCGTTCTTGGTTCCCTTCTTCACGTCATCGGTGAGGGTGATGGTGCAGCCGTTCTCCTTGGCGATCTTCTTGCAGGTGTCAACCAGTTCCTTTGCAGGCATGTTGGCCTTAGGGCCGCAGGCTACGAAGTTGATTCCGAGTTTAGCGGAAACCACCATCAGGGAGTTGGCAACGTTGTTGCGGGCATCTCCCATAAAGACCATAGTCAGGCCCTTGTAGTATCCGAAGTTCTCCTTGATTGTCAGAACGTCTGCAAGCATCTGTGTAGGATGGAAATCGGTGGTAAGACCGTTCCATACAGGAACACCGGCGTACTTTGCAAGGTCCTCTACGATCTTCTGGTCGAAACCGCGGTACTCGATACCGTCATACATTCTTCCCAGAACCTTTGCGGTGTCTTCCAGAGACTCCTTCTTGCCCATCTGAGATGAGTTAGGATCCAGATAGGTAACTCCCATACCCAGGTCGTTTCCGGCTACCTCGAAAGAGCAGCGGGTACGTGTGGATGTCTTCTCGAAAAGGAGAACGATGTTCTTTCCCTGAAGATATTTGTGAGGGGTATTTGTACGCTTGAGGTTCTTGAAGTCCTCAGACAGTTTAAGCAAATATTGAATTTCTTCGGTGGTGAAGTCCAGTAATTTCAGGAAACTTCTACCTGATAAGCTTCTTGGCATAAAACAAACAGTTTTTAATTCTTAAGGCCACAAAGATATAATAATTTTGATATCATTTTGACAAAACCCTAAAAAAGTTTAACCAAAATCGCCGAAAAGCCCCAAAAACACTCCGGATTAAAACAAAGCGTGCAAGGCCAGCGATTCATTGCACGGCCTTGCACGTTTCAACTGGAAAAGTGTGCGGATTTATTTCAGCACGACTTCCTCGCGGCTGACTATCCTCTCGCAGAAGTGACACTTGAACTCATCCTTGTCCAGCACGTGGAAGTGGGTGGACATAGGCTCGTTGTTGGAAATGCACTTAGGGTTGGTGCACTTGACTATGTCGAACAGATCCTCCGGCAGTTCCACCTTATGCTTTTCCACAACCTCGTAATCCTTGATGATGTTGATCACGGCATTAGGCGCCACAACCGCTATACGGTTAAGAGTCTCTTTTGGAAGATCTATATCGGCGATCTTTATCAAACCCTTGTGCCCCATGCTGCGGCTTGAGAGGTTGTTGCCGATGAAAACTCCGTTTTCCATATTCTCAATTCCCAGTATGTTCACAACCTTGAAAAGGGCCGGGCATGGAATATGGTCTATCACGATACCGTTCTGCAGTGCAGCTACGGCCAGTTCTTTCTTTCCTTGAATGCTCATAATGTTCCGTTTTAACAGTTTTACAATCCTAATGCGCGGCAGATGATGGCCTCACGGGTGTAGAGGCCGTTAAGAGCCTGTTCGAAATAATAAGCCTGAGGAGTGTCGTCCACATCCTGGGCGATTTCAGTTACTCTTGGCAGCGGATGCAGAACTCGCAGATTAGGCTTGCAGCCCTTGAGCATGCTGGCGGTAAGGGTGTAGATATTCTTCACCCTCTCGTATTCCATCAGGTCTGAGAATCTCTCCCTCTGGACTCTGGTCATGTACAGGATGTCTGTCTTGTTGATCACCTCCTCGCTGAAGTCTCTGGTCTCTTCATACTCTATTCCCAGTTCCTTGCAGTAATCCTTGTACTGCTGAGGCATCTTCAGCTCGTCGCAGGCCACGAAGATGAATTTAGGGTTGAAGTAATGCATAGCTTCCAGAAGAGAATGCACCGTACGCCCGTACTTGAGGTCTCCCACCATAGTGATGGTCAGATTGTCGAGCGTTCCCTGAGTCTGGTAGATTGTGTACAGGTCCAGCATAGTCTGGGAAGGATGCTGGTTGCTTCCGTCTCCGGCATTCACGATAGGAACCTTTGAAATCTCGCTTGCATACCTGGCGGCTCCCTCCAGAGGATGGCGCATCACGATAAGGTCTGCGTAGTTGGCTACCATCATGATAGTGTCCTTGAGAGTCTCTCCCTTGGACTGGCTGCTTGTACGGGCATCGCTGAAACCGATTACACGTCCGCCCAGGCGGTTTACAGCCGTCTCGAAGCTGAGTCTGGTACGAGTGGATGGCTCAAAAAATAAAGAACCCACAACCTTGCCGTCTAAAATGTGTTGGTTGGGATTCTTTTCAAATTCCTTAGCACGTCTGAGAAGTGCCAGGATCTCATCTTTTGTCAAGTCTGAGATCGATACCAAATTGCGATTCTGCATATTGTTTTATGTTTTATCGCCTACAAATATAATCAAAGAAACATTATCGCTGAAGATATTTTTCAAAGAAACAAAAAGAATTTATCAACAACCGGAAAAGGGAGCGGCAGACAGCCGTCAGGCCTTGGAGAACACGGCTTCTTTTCTGAAGGCCCACATCCATACGCTGCGCACCGCCACGTGAACCATATAGGCCGCGTAGAGGGCCTGGATGCCCAGCATCCCACGCAATGCGTAGTAGGCAACAAAGAAAGAGGCGGCGGCGCAGATCATTCCCTGCATAATACGTTTTGTGGAGATTGCTCCCACATAGATTCCGTCCCACACGAAAGCCGCCATGCTCAAGGCTGGCATCATCCACAGCCACATGAAATAAGGGGCGGAAGCCTCAACGACATCGGCCTTGTCTGTCATCAGCATAATCATCTCCCTGGAAAAGAGAACATAGACAACCGTGGAGACCAGGGCGATCATCCAGCTCCAGCGGAAGATGACCTTTACGGAGAGTTTCAGCCCCTGGGAATCCCGGGCCCCGATGAACTTTCCGGCAAGAGCCTCTCCGGCGTATGCAAATCCGTCGATGAAGAAAGAATAGAGCATCAGAAGCTTCATTATTATAGTGCCCACCGCCAGCTGAAGGTCTCCGTAGTTTGCGCTCAGCGACGTGAACCCCACATATATGAACAAAAAGCAGATGCTGCGTACAAAAAGATTTCCGTTCACCGAGAAAAACCGCCCCAAGTCTTTCAGCCTGAGAGCCTTCTTCAGGTCTGCGTATCTGAACAGGCGGCGGTAGTATATCAGGAATATCGCGATGCACAGAACCAGGCCCGTGTACTGTGCCGTAAGGACAGCCCAGGCGATGCCCTTGAACCCAAGGCCCATCTTCACGGCAAAAAGCAGGCTCAGCCCAAGGTTGGCGACATTCACTGTAATGTCCGCCGCCATAGGGCTTATGGCATTCTGCATCCCGATGAAAAATCCCTTGAAAACGAACAGTGACAGCGTGGCCGGAGCCGCCCAGATTCTTATAAAGTAATACTGGCGGGCATACTCCTCAACTTCAGGAGATGCGTTTATGAAACCCAGCGCTATATCTATGTACAGATACTGTATCGCGAAGATTACAAGGGCGATTCCGATTGCCGTGCCGAGCCCCTGGGTGAAGATCTTCATAACCTCGCCGAAGTCCCTTCGCCCGTAGGCCTGGGCAGTCATTCCGCCCGTGCCCACTCTCAGAAAGCCCATGTTCCAGTACAGCAGGTCGAACAGCATCGTGGAAATGGCCATTCCCCCAATCGCCACCGCATCTCCGATATGGCCGCTCACGCCCACGTCCACCATTCCCACCAGCGGAACAGTGATGTTGGCCAGGATGCTAGGAAGCGCCAGCTTGAGCACGCTTCTGTTCATTCTTGATATTGCGGAACCGTCAGCCATAGAACTGTTAATAGACTATTCGTCACCCTCGCGATACTTGCCGTCATCCTCCAGCATGGCCAGATAGGAAGAATATCGCAGAGGAGAAATCTCCCCCTTCTCGACGGCTTCTTTCACCGCACAGCCCGGCTCGTGGGTGTGAGTGCACGGCGCAAACCTGCAGTTATCCTCAATGCGGAGCATCTCGGGGAAGAAATTGCTGAGCTCTTCCTTCTTGAAGTCCACCAGGCCGAAGCCCCTGATGCCCGGAGTATCCACCACGAATCCCCCGCAGGAAAGCGGGTGCATCTGGTAGAAGGTGGTGGTATGCCTTCCCTGGAGATGGGCCTGGGAGATCTCGGCTGTCTTGAGGTTCAGGCTCGGGTCCAGAGCGTTTACCAGGGAACTCTTGCCCACTCCGCTCTGGCCGCTGAAAAGCACGACCTTATCCTTGCACAAGGACTTCAGGCGTGATATGTTAAGTCCGGTCTTGACGGATGTTTCCATCACCTGATAGCCAGCCCCTTCATAAATCTGGACAAAACCTGCCGCCATCTGGGCCAGATCTTCGTCTGCAAGACTATCCGACCCTTCTTCTCCCCTGTAAAGATCGGCCTTGTTCAGCAATATGGTAACCGGCACTCCATAAGCTTCGCAGGTAACGAGGAATCGGTCCACGAACTGTAGTTTCACCTCAGGATCCCTGAGCGTAACGGTTAGGAATACCCGGTCTATGTTTGCGGCTATGACGTGGTTCTGCCTGGAAAGGTTCTGGGACTTGCGGACGATGCAGTTTCTGCGGTCGTGAATGCCCGTGATGGTAAAACTACCGGCATTGTCTTCCTGATAATCAACCACATCCCCTACCGCAACCGGGTTGGTGGAAGAACTGCCCTTCAGACGCAGTTTCCCCCTTACCACCGCAATGAACGGATTCCACTCCGGCAGCCTGGAAAGCAGGTAATGGCTTCCTGTGTGCTTTACCACAACGGCGGTACCAGTCGCTGAGCCCGATCCCTTATTTGAGAAATTTCCTTTCATATCAAACAGACGCCCAAAATTACAAATAGAACCGCAATTATTGTTATTTTTGTTCTCAGCGAATCAAAAAAGATAACCTTATGCTTCAACTGGAAGAGATATACAAAATCATCGACGATGAAATCGCCCGCCTGGGCTGGCCGGAAGAACCCCACGGGCTTTACGCCCCTTTGAGATATATGCTGGATATCGGCGGCAAAAGGCTGAGACCAAGGTTCTGCCTGACAGCATACAATCTTTTCAGCGACGACATCGGAGAACACATTCTTTCTCCAGCCATGGCTCTGGAGGTGTTCCACAGTTTCACACTCATCCACGATGACATTATGGATAAGGCAGACATACGCCGCGGAGTACCAACCGTTTACAAGAAGTGGGACAATAATACGGCCATCCTTTCCGGAGATGCCATGTGCATTTCTTCCTACCAACTGCTCAACGCCGCACCTCAGCATTGCCTGAAGGCTGTCCACGACCTTTTCACCAAGACCGCGCTCCAGGTTTGCGAAGGACAGCAGCTGGACATGAATTTCGAGACAATGGATGACGTTCCGATGGAAGACTATATGAAGATGATCGGCCTTAAAACCGGAGTCCTCATAGCCTGCGCCGCTTCCATAGGAGCCCTCATAGCGGGAGCGGACCACACCCTCGGCCGTCAGATCTATGACTTCGGCTTCCAGCTCGGTCTGGCTTTCCAGATCCAGGACGACTGGCTGGACAGTTTCGGAGACGAGAAAGTCTTCGGCAAGAAAATCGGCGGAGACATCCTTAACAACAAGAAAACCTGGCTGCTGATCAAATGCCGGGAACTTGCACGCAAACAGGACGAAGGAAGCGTTAAGAAACTGGAACAGCTTCTTGCAATGGGAGAAAATGAAGGCACAGCCAAGATCGAAGCCGTTAAAGCCTTCTACCGTAACCTCAATGTAGACACCCTTGCAGAAGAAGCCATTAACTCATATTACGACCAAGCTATCAAGGAATTAGAAAAAACCAACTTAAACCCGGAACAAAAAGCACAGCTGGAAAAATTCGCTTCCAAACTAGTTTCAAGGAGGTTTTAATTGCGTCAAAAGGTTTTTTTTCCTAAATTTGCGAGGAATGCGTAGAAACAATTAATTCAATCAAGTATAACCTAAAGGTTGCGCACGACACAAAACAGTGCTTCAAAAACTATGACTGAGACTACAAAAAAAGGCGCAGGACTCGCAATTACGGGTTTTATTCTGGGTATTCTTGCCCTAGTATTCTGCTGGTGCCCAATTCTTAACTGGATTCTCGCTATCCTGGGCGTTATCTTCGGCCTGATCGGTCTGTTCATCAACAGACTGAAGGGACTTGCTCTCATCGGCGTTATCGCAGCTGTTGCAGCTATCTGCATTTGGAAGTTCTACTATGTTCCAAAGATCCAGAACGCAGCTGGTGACCTGTTCAAGGAAGTAATCGAGAACGTTGACAAGGAGAAGGTTAACGAGGCTGTTCAGGACCTCCAGGAGGCTGTTAAAGAGGCTGAGGCTGCTCCTGCAGAATAATCTCAACCCATTTCAGATAAAAAAGACGCAACCCATCCGGCTGCGTCTTTTTTTTTTGTCTGATTCTCTTTGAATTAACTGATCCAAACATTATCTTTGCCTCACTGGCGTAAAAATCAAAGATTATTTTGTAAGTTTGAAGTTACTATGAGAAGGATAGCATCAATAAGCATTTTTGCTCTGGTGTTTTGCCTGCTATCGGCTTGTGGCGGCGGTGATGGCGACAAATCATCCGGAATAATAGTGCCCCCGTCCAATGTTCCTGCATCATCGGTGAGCATATCAAAGACAAAGGCAGATTTGACTGTGGGGGAAACACTGCAGCTTATAGCTGTTCCGGTACCTTCCAACACAACCGACAAAACAATTGTGTGGAAATCTTCAAATACCTCTGTTGCGAACGTTTCTTCTTCTGGGCTGGTTACTGCAATTGCTGCCGGAACAACCCATATAACAGCTACATGTGGAGTCGTACAGGCCACCTGTGTAATCAATGTTACTGCTCCTGTTGCTCTGGTAGTTTTCGATGATTTAATCTTCAAGTCCTACTGTATCAGAAATTTTGACAAGGACAACGATCGTGAAATCAGCTTAGACGAAGCAAAAGCTATAAAAAAGATAAATGTTAATGCGATGGAGATCAAATCTTTGAAGGGAATAGAAAACTTTTCAAGTCTTATGAGTCTCTATTGTTCAGAGAATCATATCTCCACACTGAATTTGTCTGGATGCCCAGATTTAGGATGGCTTGAATGCAATTCAAACGAAATTTCAAAACTGGACCTGAGCTCCTGTCCTAAAATGAAAGGGTTATATTGCAATACAAACAAACTAAAGGAATTGGACGTAAGCCGTTGTCCTAATATTGTTGCGCTGGATTGTGGCAATAACGAGATTAATTCATTTAGTATAAAAGGCTGCAAATTGCTGGAAACAATTAATTGCTGCAGCAATCACATTAACAGTCTGGACTTAAGCGAGTGCGGCAATTTATATTATCTGTACTGCAATAACAATAATCTGACTTCTTTAGATGTAAGCAAATGCCCTTATGTGTCCGATCTTAAATGCGAAAATAATACTATTAGCAATTTGAATATTTCCGGATGTAACTATATCTATGATTTCAATTGCTCCGACAATAAGATAACAAAACTTGATCTGGCTCACTGCACGAGTCTTAGTATTGTTAGATGCTACAACAATTCCATTGAATCCCTAGTATTTGGCAATTGTTCATATCTGTCTTCAATTTATGCCAACGACAATTTGTTAAAAAACATAGATATAACGAACTGCGAAAAACTTCAAATCCTTGAAGTGCAAAACAACCAACTTACTTCACTGGTATTACCGGGCGGCAGCTATACTTTTATTAACAGCATTTATTGCTACAATAATAAGATAGTTGAGTTGGATTTGACTAAACCATTTATTGTTATTGAGGTCAGGGCTTGGCCAATGCCAACTCTAAAAACTATAAAAGCCAAAACATCTTACACTCAGTATTGTGACTCAAACGGCAATGTTATAGTACCGTCTGATTATGGCACTGAATTAATAATGATCTAAACTGTGTTAAATGACAACTAACACACATCGGATTGAGATAATGGCGCCGGCAGGGAACTTCGAGTGCCTGATGGCGGCGATTCAGGGAGGTGCTGATTCCGTGTACTTCGGGGTTGGCAACCTGAATATGAGGAGCCACTCGGCTAACAACTTCACAAACGAGGATCTTCCGGAGGTTGTGCGCATCTGCCGTGAGCACGGAGTAAAGACTTACCTTACGCTGAACATCGTGGTGTATCAGACGGAGATGGAGGACGTACGTAAGGCTCTGGAAGCGGCCCGTGATGCGGGGATTTCCGCCGTTATCGCATCCGACATGGCCGTCATCCAGATGGCCCGTTCCATGGGCATAGAGATCCACGCTTCTACGCAGATGAACATCTCCAACTTTGAGGCGGTGAAGTTCTTCGCCCAGTTTGCGGATGTGATTGTGCTTGCCAGGGAACTGACACTGCCGCAGATAAAGGATATAAGCGAAAGGATCAAGAAGGAGAACGTGTGTGGGCCGTCCGGAGAACTGCTGCGTCTGGAACTGTTTGTCCACGGAGCGCTCTGCATGTCCATTTCCGGCAAGTGCTACCTCAGCCTGCAGGAGTACGGGGCATCCGCCAACCGCGGAAGCTGCTACCAGCTCTGCCGCAGGGGTTACCGTGTCACCGATCTGGAAACCGGCCGGGAACTGGAGATAGACAACAAGTACATAATGAGCCCGAAGGACCTCTGCACCATAGAGTTCATAGACAAGATCATCGATGCCGGAATCTCCGTGTTCAAGATTGAGGGCCGCGCCCGCAGTGCCGAGTACGTGAAGATCGTTACCTCCGCTTACCGCCAGGCCGCCGATACTTGCTGCTCTATTCCAGCCAATCAAACACTGCAATCATCCGAGAGCGCAACAGAGAATGATGGCGTTATGGGCTGCTACACAGAAGAGATGAAACGGCAACTGAAGGAAAGGCTCTCCGGAGTTTTCAACCGCGGATTCTGGGACGGATACTATCAAGGCGCCCGCCTCGGAGAATGGAGCGAAGTCTACGGCAACAAGGCCGCCCGCAAGAAAGTTTATGCCGCAAAGATCACAAACTACTTCTCGAAGCTTGGCGTTGCGGAAGTACTGGTGGAAGCCGGGGAAATCAAGGTCGGTGACGACATCCTCATCATCGGACCATCCACCGGCTGCGTAGAACTCAAAATCGCTGAGATAAGGGTAGACCTCAAACCTGTAGAAAAGGCCGTCAAGGGAGACCTGTGCTCCATCCCTGTCACCGACAAGCTCCGCCGCTCCGACAAACTCTACCTCTGGCAACCCGCCTAAAAAATCGCGGTGGCGGCTAAACGTCTTATTCACAGTAATTTAACTATGTGGTCCTGCGGGGTTTTCGCCGCAGGACCATGTGTTTAAAACCCTATCCTTCAGATCATTATCTACCACCCTACATTTTTATATCATGCTCACTTCCCATAAAAGTATTTATCGCTAAACAGGCTTTATCCAGATCTCCGAAAATATAGCTGACTTTCGCATAACTTATCGGAGAATACTTTTTCAAAATATAATCCCTGAGTTGAAGTTTTTCGTTTTCAGCCAATCCTTTAAAGATGTGTTCTAAAACCACATATGAAAGGCATTCCCGATGATTATATGCAACATCTACTTCTTGTAATGAACGTCTGAGTTTTTGGGATGCTTTCTTTAACTTGATTGGCGAGGAAAAAGGATTGGAATCTTTCCCATAAGCAAACATGTTCCAAACGTATTTGTCCATAGTATCTACCAAGTGAGCTTCTACCGGATTGTTGTTAATGTAGCAAATACATGTTCTAATCTTTTTACCTCCATATTTGGCCGCATATCCAAATCCCCTTTGAAACAAAGGACCCGTTCTTTTATGATATTGATTATACCGAAAAGCAAAGAAAGCTGTACAGTCCCTTACGAAGCCTATCATAGAGGATTCACTTGTTTTGCATAATACATGAAAGTGATTGCTCATCAAACAGAAAGCAATGGTTTCAACATTATACCTGAAACTGTACATCCAATAAACAGTGATAAAGAACAAAGCATCATAACTGGATAGAAAAAGAGTATTTCTATCTATTGTTCTTTGATATATATGTTGATACACACCGTTCTCGATAAAGGGGCGCCTGTCTTTCATTTTTGACCAAAGGTCCGACTATTGAATTTTCAAAGCAAACCATTCGGTAAAATTTACCTTGTACGATTCTAGGAAAAACAAGTAATGGACATATATTTCGTGGTTGAAACCCTGAACTCAAGACTTAAGCCCCAATCATCTCTATGTAACGGTGGCGGCTAAACATCTTATAATCAGCGATATAAATATAAGGTCCTGCGGAGGTTTTGTCGCAGGACTTTATATTTAAGACACTCTTTCTCAGGCAATTACCCGCCACCGGGTTGATTATTTCCAGGAGGAGACGGCTTTCCAAAGTTGGGAGTCGTAGTCCAGCATGTGGCGGATGCGGGCTGCGGTGAGTTTATATTTCTGGACTATTTCGTCTTCTACCAGCGGCTGGATTTCATCGCGGTTTTGCTCGATGGCCTGTTCCTTTGTGAGTTTGACCTTGGAGGCCAGGAGGTCATAGGCTTCTTTGTCTTGTTCATAGAGACCTTCTTCCTTTGCTTCGCGGACCAGTTGCTCAAAGACGATTTCCGATGCGGAGCGGTGGTCGAATTTCTTGGTGGCGGCGTATTTCACAAAGTCCTCCCACTGCTGGTCTGTCATCTTGAAACCGCCAGCCTTTGCAATATCTTCAGACGATACGCTTGTATGGGATGTTGAAACACCAGCGTTAGCAATATCTTCGGACTCTGCTGAAGGTGTTGGCAAGAATGCCGGGACTTCCGGATTGCGGGTGTAGAAATCTACGGCATATTCCTCGAGGATGCCGCTAAGGGACAGGGCGAGCGCCGGGCGGCTGTAAGTTTCCGGCTTTATTTCTATGTCCGGAGTGATTCCTCCGCCATCATACACGGTGCGGCCGTGCTTGGTCTGGAAGGCTTTCTTGAGGGAGTCTGGCACAGATCCTACACTTCCGTCTGGGTTTCGGTGGGCGTAGTCCAGAATCTGGATGCATCGGCCACTCGGAGTGTAATACTTGGCGATGGTTAGCTTGAGTT
>JAEEGJ010026628.1_pt1 | contig 11696 bp, 7 predicted proteins | sample 8958761 | NCBI WGS metagenome assembly JAEEGJ01 (sample SAMN16246546, study PRJNA631951) | gut metagenome | biome: gut microbiome; feature: rumen; material: RS-attached | host: Bos | place: Iran: Karaj | collected 2018-10
ATCTTCCCCAACACCAACCCAGACGGTACGTATTATCGGGGTAACAACAGTGTTACAGGCGCTCGGCGTTACAATGCCAATGGGGTGGATATGAACCGCAACTATCCCGATCCTCATGGTGGCGCGCATCCTGATGGAAAACCGTACCAATCTGAAACGCAGTGGTTAATGCAGCTTGCTATGGACTATCCTTTCGTGATGGCAGCCAACTATCATGGTGGGTCCGAGGTGGTGAACTATCCTTGGGACAACACCCACACACTTCATGCGGATGATGATTGGTGGCAGTATGTTTCAAGGGAGTATGCCGACTTGGCCCAAGCGGTCAATTCAAGCTATATGATTGACCTGGACAATGGCATTACTAATGGAGCCCAATGGTATATGATTGGAGGTGGTCGCCAAGATTACATGAACGGCTATCGCCAGTGCCGTGAAGCCACTATCGAATGTTCCGATGTAAAGAACCCTAATGCCTTACAGCTGCCGGATTTTTGGAACTATAACCACAATTCCATGCTGGCATATATGGAGCAGTGCCTCAATGGTGTGCATGGCTTTGTATATGATGCTGAGACAGGCGAGTCCATCGAAGGCGTGACTGTCACTGTATTGAACCACGACGACGAATACTCATTTGTGAGCACCCACGAAGTGGGTGATTTCCACCGTCCCATCAAAGGTGGCACTTACACTTTTGTGTTCAGCAAGGAAGGTTATGTCACGCAATATATAGAAGTGACTGTTTCAGATGGTCAAAGGATTGAATTGAACAACATACAACTTTTACCTCTTATTAATAGGACTTTGGACCTTGCTATGGGTTGGAATTGGTGGGCACCTCTTGTGGAGATGACTGTGGATGATTTCGAATCAGCTCTCGGTACCAATGGAATCGTTGTCAACGCCCAAGATTCGAGCTATCTCCGTTACGAGAATGGCGCTTGGGTCGGTACGCTTACAGCTTTTGTTCCTGGGCAGATGTACAAGATACAAACTAACTCCGCTTGTGACATTATGCAATATGGAAGCTATGTGTCAGTAAGCCTTGCCATTCTTCCAGGTTACAATTGGTTCGGTTATCAGGGAACGCAGCCCATGTCCATCGGGAATCTCAATATTACCCCAACAGAAGGCGATAAGATTAATTCACAGGACGAAGGTTATGCCATTTACGAGAACGGTACATGGACCGGTACCCTTGTTGAACTTCAGACCGGACATGGCTATGTCTATATGTCGAATGCCATTGAACCGAAGACATTGACTTTCAATTAGTAATTTGGAATTTGAAAATAATTTGATTTGATAAATAGTTGTATTCTTGTTAGTTGAGATAAGAAAATGAGATTCTACCGTACACTATGCCTAATATGTATTGTGATCATCAGCAATTCAATCTTTGCACAAAGCCAAAAGGAACTTAGGCAGCTCATGCGCGACCGTGGAGAGTATTATTTCACCCTTAGCGTCGACGATCCTGCCCAAATTCAGGACCTCAGCAGTCTCTGTTCGGTGGATGGCTCCGATGGCCGTAACGTTGTGGCATATGCCAACCAACAGGAGTATGATAAACTGCTGGCAGCAGGCTTTCAACCCAACCTTGAAACTCCTCCATCGCTGCGTGCCAACGTTACCATGTGGGACGGGCATGGCACGTATAATTGGGACAGCTACCTGACCTATTCTCAATACGTGACGATGATGGAAGGCTTTCCCAGCAAGGCTATTGAGGGTCGCACATGCACTCTTATCGACCTCGGCACGCTCTCGACGAGCAACCATCGCAGACTTTTGGGTGTGCGTATCAATAATGGTGAACTTGAAGGTAAGCCTAAATTCCTCTACACCTCCACCATGCATGGTGACGAAATCACGGGTATGATTCTAATGCTGCGACTCATTGATGAGCTTTGCACCAGCAATGATAGCCGCATTCTCGACTTATTGAACGATTTAGATATATATATCTTCCCCTTAACCAACCCTGATGGCACATATAACGGAGGTAACAATACCGTAAATAATGCTAAACGCTATAATGGTAATAGTGTTGACCTTAATCGCAATTATAGAGACTACTTCAATGGAGACCATCCAGATAACAAAAACTATCAGGAAGAAACCCTGTGGACCATGGCGCTTGCTGACGAAAACCTCTTTACCATGGGTGCTAACTATCATGGTGGCTCCGAGGTAATGAACTATTGCTGGGATTGGGTTTTCGAAAACCACGCTGATGTGGATTGGTGGGAGTATGTCTGCACCGAATATGTACAGCTATCTCGACAGTTTAATTCTTCCTATATGGGTGGTTATTACCAAACCTCCAGTAATTATGATTATGATGGCGTAACTAGAGGCGCCACCTGGTATTCCATTACTGGTAGTCGTCAGGATTATATGAACGCTTATGCCGAGTGCCGCGAGGTGACTGTGGAGTGTTCCACTACCAAGACCCCCAATGCCTCTCAATTGCCCGATTTTTGGAGTTACAATCACAATAGCATGCTGACACTCATGGAGCAGGCCCGTAATGGTGTGCACGGCGTTGTGTATGATGCCCAAACCGGACAGACCATCCAAGGCGTCACCGTTAGTGTGTTGAATCATGACATTCACAATTCCCATGTGACTACCCACTCAGTAGGTGACTTCCATCGCCCTATCAAAGGTGGCACCTATACCTTCATCTTTGACAAAGAAGGCTATGCCAGAAAGTTTGTGGAGGTCACTGTGGCTGATGGGCAACGTGTGGATCTTACCGTGAACCTTAACCCTAGCAGCACGACTCAGGTGGAATGCTTCACACAGTTTATTCCCAATTCTTCAGGTGCTTATCTTATGGGCTGTCTCAACGGTTCGACCTTGATTATGCCTACGCACAATAATGCCAATACAAACACTTCAGTTTCTGTGACTGCCACTTCATATTCGGTTAACCCAACCGAAGATGGTTTTACTTTGGATCGTGGCACGGAACCATTGAGAATTGGTTTGGACGCTTCTGGTACTGCTGGGCAATATTTCATTACCTATAAGGGACGCCTTCTTACAAGATCTAATAATAGTCTCATTTGGGCTAAACCCAGCAATTCTTCCGGTTATGGCGTTAATCTTTCTTCTTATAGGTGGTATGTCAACGCTAATGGTATCTACCAGCAACAGTCAAATAGTAAGTATTATTTGTATTATGACACCAACAGCAATAACTTTAAGACCAGCACGACAAACAACAGCAATATCACTTTCTACATGGAATGCAATTGTTCAGTCGTTCAGTCGGTCAACTTGGTTCAAGGCTGGAATTGGTGGTCGGCACAGGTTGTAGCAGACGACCTGCTCGCCCAGATAGAGCAGGGTCTTGGTGCCAATGGTGTCAAAATCGTGGCTAAGGATGGCTCATACCGCACATACTCGACGAATCTGGGGGGATGGTTCGGCACGTTGACGGGAATCACGGTTGGCCAGATGTACAAGATACAAACCAACACGTCGTGCGACATCAGCCTGACGGGTACTCCAGTCAACCCGTCGGAGTGCCCCATCATCCTCAAGCCAGGATTCACATGGATAGGCTATACACCCAGCGTCAGCCTCAGCGTGAGCGAGGCGATGTCGGGCTATACGCCAACTGCAGGAGACGTGATCAAGTCAAAGAGTGGGAGCTATGCTTCTTACAGCGGCAATCTCGGGAGATGGATCGGCTCCTTGACCTTGGAGCCAGGTAAAGGCTATATATATGAATCTAAAGCTACGGAAAATAAAACCTTGATTTTCTCAAATCCCGCTAAAAGTTTCTATGTGCAACCATGAAATAACTAAAAAACGAGAAAAAAGAATTGTAACAATAGAAAAATCAGTATTTTTGCGCATTTTAATAAAATAAGACAAATAAAAACATCTAAGTAAAATGAAGAAATATCTATTTATTCTGATTGTATCCCTGTTTTTCGGCGGATCAGTCTTTGCCCAAGAAACCCATCATTGGACTTGTAACGACAATGAGTTCCAGAATAATATGACTGTAGCTTTTTGGGTTACTCTTGATGGCAACTATGTAGGTAATCCAGACATTCAAGTTAATAATTACGATTATGACATCGAAATAGCCGCTTTTGTTGACGATGAGTGTAGAATGTCAACGTTTTTGTTTAGTGTTGCCCCAACATTACATCTTTACGTCATGAATAGTGTACATTTTTCACTTGCTGGCGAACCTGTCTCTTTTAAGATGTATATACACAGTACTGGCAAAGAGTATGATATGTGTGATTTTACTACTACTGTCTCTGAAAATGGTTGTGGCTCTATAGACAACCCAATAATATTGCCGTTCCACACTTATTTTACCAAGGACATTACTCATTACACTGGCACTAGTGACCACTACTATCTCATTGCTTCGCCCATTGGAGAGGTGAGTCCTGAGAATGTGACAGATATGCTTTCACCCAGCTACGACCTCTACTATTACGACCAAACCAAGGAAAAGGAATGGGTTAACTATAAACCTAATCCTGGAAATACGAATTTGGATCCTGAATTCAGCCTTGAACCTGGTAAAGGCTATCTTTATGCCAACAGTAACGATGTCACTCTTAAATTCATCGGTGCACCATTCACAGCCACTGAGCCTTTCGAAGTGTCGTTGGTATATGACGCAGGTGCTAATCAAAACACGAATTTGATAGGCTGGAACCTTGTGGGCAATCCCTTCCCAGTAGATGCATATATCGATAGGGATTTCTTTTATAGGACAAATTTGGAAAATACTGAACTTGAAGCTGAAAGTGGTGCAATTGCACCTATGGAAGGTGTTTTCGTGAGAGCAACAGGTACTGATGACAACACCTTGAACTTCAGTACTACAGCTCCTTCCAAAAGCGGAGAGCAATTGATTATCAACCTTACCCAAAATCGAGGTGTTTCCATCGACCGTGCTATTGTCAGCTTCGACGAAGGCGAAATGTTGCCTAAGTTCATGCTCAACGAAAACAATACCAAGCTTTATATTCCACAAGGTAACCATGACTATGCAGTAGTGCGCAGTGCTGTCCAAGGTGAGCTTCCACTTAACTTCAGTGCCAGCAAGAACGGCACCTATACCCTCAGTATCGATACAGAGAACGTGGATATGAATTACCTCCACCTCATCGACAACATGACGGGCACGGATGTTGACTTGCTCCAGACCTCTAGTTATACGTTTGAAGCCAATTTGAACGACTATGAAAGCCGTTTCAAGCTGGTGTTTGCTGCTGCCTGCGAGGATGTAGAGGGTGACAGTGAGTCATTCGCCTTTTTCAGCAACGGCAACTGGGTCATCAACAATAATGGCAAAGCCACCCTGCAAATCATTGACCTCAATGGGCGTGTCCTTTGCAACGAACAAATCAATGGCTGCTACAGCAAGAGTTTTGAGGCCACACCGGGTGTTTACATGCTCCGCCTTATCAACGGCGACAATGTGAAAGTTCAGAAGGTGGTGGTGAGATGATTTGAAGCCGTAAGCCATAAGCTGTAAGCTATAAGCTCAGCATCAACCAAGCTTATAGCTTACGGCTTAAAGCTTACAGCCAAAAACAACAATTCAACAATTCAACGATCAACAAATAAACAACAACATAAACAATGAAGAAACTGATAATGACCATTGCCATCGTCCTTGGAATGGGCACCATGGCTTTCGCACAAGAGATTAGCGATGAAACATACGAAGAGGCTGGCCTCTTTGGAAAGGGTCCAGGGATTTTCCATAAATTTCAAGAGGAACCTTTGTTCCCAGAGCATGCAATGGAAGATGACGTTGATGCTTCGAGTCCTTTAGGTAGTGGCATTGCTGTGCTCGTGAGCCTTGGTGCAGCCTATGCTGTTGCAAGAAAACGCCGCGAGGAATAATATAAAGAATAGAAGGTGGCTTGCCTTTTTTTGGTAAGCTACCTTTGTCGAAGATTTTGAAGATATGGCCACTTGATTCGAAAGGTGGGATGCCATTGTCTTCAAAATCTTTGTTTATTAATACTATGCATTTCATAAATAACCCCGAAAAATAGTAAAGATATTTACTATCTGCTTGTTTACTTTTTGTATTTTTGCGCCATAATAGGATAATACAAATAGAAAATGATTTTCACCGAGACAAAATATCAGCTGCAGACTGTAGCAACTGGACGGGTCTTTGAGGACGAAGGTTGGACTCTAGACGACAAGGAATGTCCCACACCGAGCATGGTGCGTCCCATCTATGAGAAGAAACAACTTGAAGTGAAGGAAGGCGCCTGCTTGGGCTTGTACCGCTATGCCGACTGGTTGCCCATCAAGACCATGCTGAAAAAGCCTACCGAGCCTATCACTTACAAGAGCGAAAGCCTTGCCGCGAAACTGGGGCTGCGTAACCTCTATATCACTTTCAATGGTTGGTGGCCCGAGCGTAACGTCCACATGACCACTTGCTCCTTCAAGGAGATGGAGGCTTATTCGGTGTGTGCTCGTTTGGGTGACGACTTAAAAGACCAGGTGCTGGTGGTGGCTTCGGCAGGCAACACAGCCCGCGCTTTCGCTAAGGTGTGCTCCGACAACAATATCAAGCTGTTGCTTTGTGTACCTCAGGACAACATCAAGGCCTTGTGGTTCGACAAACCGCTGAATCCTTGCGTGAAACTCATCACCACCGAGTCGGGTAGTGACTATTTCGATGCCATCAACCTCTCGAATGTGGTCTGTGAGATGGAAGGCTATCTCGCCGAGGGTGGCGCCAAGAACATCGCCCGCCGCGATGGCATGAGTACCACGATGATGTCGGCAACGACCTTCATCGGTCGTACGCCCGATTTCTATTTCCAGGCTGTGGGTAGCGGCACGGGTGCCATCGCCGCTTGGGAAGCCAACCTGCGCTTCATCGGCGACGGTCGCTTTGGCTCGAACAAAGCCCGCCTGATCGTCTCGCAAAACAAGCCTTTTGTCCCCATGTACGACGCATGGCGTGCCAACTCGCGCGCCCTGTTGCCCTACGATGCCGACCAGGCCCGCAAAGATGCCGCTGAAATCTGCGCTCCAGTACTCTCCAACCGCAAACCGCCTTACAGCCTTGCCGGAGGATTATATGATGCATTGAAAGACACCAACGGTGATATCCTCGCCGTCAGCAATACCGAAGCCGACGCTGCAAAAGCTTTGTTTGAGCAAACCGAAGGTATCGACATCTACCATGCCGCCGCTGTGGCCACAGCTTCTTTGCAGCAGGCTATAGAGCGCGACATGGTGAAGCCCGACGACGTGATTATGCTCAACATTACAGGCGGTGGCGAGCGACGCTTCCTTGCCGAGCATGAGATTTACCTTCTGGAGCCCTCGCATGTCTTCAAGATTGGTTTCACAAAAACTGAGGTGGAAGGTGTGTTGGCTGGGGTGAAGTATTAATTTAAGGAACCCCACACTTCCTTCCCGTAGACCCCTATATCTGCCATGCGGCAGATATGGGTCTCCCATATTTGAGATATGGGTTTCCCGAAAAAATAAGGTACCTAGTTTTTTTCCCAGAACAATTCCTCTGCTATACCGTCGGCGAAGAGCATCTGCTGGTCGGTGAGGTAGAGGAATTCTCGAGTTTGTGAGAGCCTGCCCTGGGCAATCAAAGGCTGGGCGTGTTGTTCGCAGTAGGTGGAGAAACGTTCACCCATTTCGCGTTTGAGCCACTTTAGGTCGATGCCCCAATGGGTGCGCAGGCGCAGCATAACGTACTCGTCGTAGTGTTGTTCAGAGGAAAGGATTTCTTTTTCTATGGCGGACCCTTCGATAGGCTCAGGGACACTAACACAATATTTTTCTACACTAGACACATTCCATTGCCGAGAGTTTCCGTCAAAAGAATGCGCCGAAGGCCCGAAGCCTATGTAAGGCGTCCCAAACCAATAGCTGGAGTTATGCTTCGAGTGCATGCCGCGTTTGCAGAAGTTGGAAATCTCGTAATGCAGATAACCATTTTCGACGGCACGTTTGCAGAGGATTTCATAGTCGCGGAGGGCATCCTCCTCGTTGACAGGTTGTACTTTTCCTAATTCAATCTGTTTGGTCAGGATGGTGTTGGGTTCCAGGGTGAGCGCGTAGGCCGAGAGGTGGGGGAGACTATAGGCAAAGAAAATGTCCAAATTCTTGTTCCACTGTTCGGCGTTGGAGGAGGGGAGACCGTAAATCAAATCGATGCTGATGTTCTCGAAGCCAGCCAATTTAGCCCAGTCAAGGCATTGCTGGGCATGATGCGAGTCGTGGCGACGGCTCAGATACTTCAAGTCGTTGTCGAAAAAGCTCTGGATGCCGATGCTGAGCCGGTTGACCCCGAGTTGTCGCAAACCTTCGAGGTATTCCAACGACAGTGTGTCTGGGTTGGCCTCAAGGGTGATTTCGGCATTAGACGCGACAGGATAATGCGCATTAATATGGTTCAGCAACTCTCCGATTTCCTTTAGGGAAAGCAACGAAGGCGTGCCGCCACCGAAATAAATCGTATTGACGGCATCGCCTTGCAAATAATCTTTCCGCGCTACAATCTCAGCCTTCAATGCCTCCAAAAACCTGTCTTTCAGCTTCAAGGAAGGCAATGAATAGAACCCGCAATAGGCGCATTTCGAGTTGCAGAAAGGAATATGGATGTATATACCAGCCATCTTACTTTTCAACGACCAGTTTCACGGTCTTTTCTCCGTCATTGGTTTTGAGACGCACGAAATAGATACCGTTTTGAAGGCGGCTGATGTCAATAGCCTCAAAGTTTTCACCGATGCGCAGCACACTTTGGCCCATGATGTTGAACACCTCAACTTTCAGGACGCCCTTGCCTTCAACACGGAGTATGTCTTTTGCGGGATTTGGGTAGATACAACTTTGTCCCCAATACTCGTCGACTCCATCGGGAATCCACATTGCTTCAATGGTTTCACTCATCGCCTCACATTCGTCGCTATACACGGCGTTGATATAATAAAGGTGGGTCTCGTAAGCATCTCCGAAGTCATCGTCGTCAAAATACGTATAGTCAGCGGGAAGCGTAGCTACCAGCTCATTGTCTCGATAAACCTGGAGCGCTATCAAGTCGCCCGTAGAGGTTTCCGAAGGAAGGTCCCAAAACAATCCAATATAGAAATAATCACCGCCTGTTTCCCATGTTAGGTTTTCAATAGGATAACATTGAACCAGAACGGTTTCTTCATGAATCCACCCTATGCGGTCGTTGCTACCTTTGTAGGTGCCGTAGACCAGGTTCTCGACAGGTTGGTTCAAGGCGTAGGCAGTGACATAAACAGGGTCATCAGGAGAAAAGTTCTGGACATAGGTCAAGGTGACGATTTCCAGCATGCCGTCGCCATCGATATCGCCGAAGTTGGCTCCGTTCATATAGGAGAGACCTTGCGGGCGGAGTGGGAATCCTTCGGTGATTTCCGTGCCGTCCATCTCCCAAGCACGAATATAGCCTTCGTTTCCGTCCATCAGGTTGAAGTCAGTGATGATCTCGTTTTCTCCGTCGCCGTCGATGTCGGCCACAGAGACAAAGCCTTCAACGCCTGAGGTCAGGTTAAGCGGGAAGCCAGGAGCCACGTTGCCGTTGATGTCGTATTGGTAGAATACGTTACCTTCACCCGACACGCCCATGAAGATGGCGTATTGGTCACCGTTTTTGGCCACCGTGGGGGCGGAGTAGGTCCAATAGGAGACAGGCTTAGGCCATCCTGTATGGTATTCGCCCGTGCGGGCATCGCGTACATAATGGTTTGGGTTGTCGCCGTGGCAGGCTCCTACGAGGCTCCAGTTGCCTTCACCTTCGAAGTCGACCACGAGCGGTGATTGGTAGGAATATTTGTATGCTTCATTGCTTTCAACCATATAGAGCTGTTCGCCCGTGTGGCTGATGCAATACAAAGCAGAGGTCGTGGAGGCGAAAATCTCAAGAGAGCCGTCATTGTCGATGTCGGCCACGGTAGGCGTGAAAGCAGGTGTTGAGGGTAGCTCGAAGGGGAAGCCTTCCATCTCCTCGCCTTGTAGGTTCCACACATGAACTCCAGCAGAGATGTTGGCCGAGGCTTTGCCACGACCGCAGAAGATAATCTCTAATTCACTGTCGTTGTTGAGGTCGGCCAAAACGGGAGCGCAGATGAGCGGGTTGTTGTTGGTGACCGTCGAAAACAGGACGTTTCCCGAAGCATCGAAGACGTTGAAGCCGCCGCGTGCATTGCCGTAGGCCGTGAGGACCACGATTTCGAGGATGCCGTCTTTGTTGATGTCGCCCACGGCAGCAGGATATTGTGCCATGCCTCCGACTAAGGCCTGTGTCCAAAGCACATTGCCTTGTCCGTCGATGACATTGATTTCCTCGTTGTGGCAGAGGATGATTTCATCGGCGCTGTCGTTGTTGAGGTCGGCCAAAGTCAAGCCTCGCATGGGCTTGTAAGTGGTGTTGGAGGCAAAGGTTAAAGGAAAGCCGGGCATGGGCGTCAGACCATCGCGAGCCGCTGGAGGCAGCTGTGCCTGTATGGTTTCGGTACGGATTACGCCCTCTTCGTCGATGAAAGCCCGAGTCGCCGGTTGTTGGGCATTAATAACCAACGACAGTGAAAATAAAGCTAGGAATAGTAGAGATAACTTTTTCATGGTAATGTGTTTTGATGTAAAAGGAAGGCCGTCTCATTGCCGGTATCACCAGCGAATGAAACGGCCTGAAATCCATTAATTAATGATAGTGATTATTTCTCTTTTTTGCAGCAGCAAAGGCACTTGTAGCAAAGGCCAGCGAGGCAGGCACCAACGAGCGGGGCCACGATGAAGAGCCACACTTGGCCCATGGCGCTCCAACCGTCGCACTTTGAGAACAAGGCAACGCCGAGTGAACGGGCGGGGTTGACAGAAGTGTTGGTCAGCGGGATGCTGATGAGGTGGATGAGCACCAGGGTGAGGCCGATGGCCAGACCGCCGAACTTGCCGTTGGCATGGCAGCTGTCGGTGACGCCGAGGATGACCATCAGGAACACGAAGGTCAACAACGCCTCAACGAGGAAGGCACCGCCAGTTGAGATGGCTTGGTAGCCCGTTTCGGGACCGCCGCAAGCCTTCTGGAAAGCTTCACCAAAGCCGTTGGAAGCGAAGACGCCAGTAGCGCCACCGCCGATGGCATTCCAAATCACGAGGAGCAAAGCACCGGCGATGATACCGCCGATGAATTGGGCAGCCCAGTAGCAGAGCATTTCCTTAAGGCTCATGCGGCCATTGACGAAGACGCCAAAGCTTACGGCAGGATTCAGGTGAGCACCTGAGATGTGACCGATGCCGTAGGCCATGGCCACCACGGTGAGACCGAAGGCGATGGCTACGCCAAGGAATCCAACATGTCCGAAAAGAGCGGTTCCGCAACCGCCAAAGACCAAGACGAATGTGCCGAACAATTCAGCAAAAAACTTGTTACTTGTTTTCATAACTCTTTAAATTTTAGTTAGTTATAAGTTGATTTGTGTTTAACTTGCTTGCCTGATTCCACGGGAATCGTCCCATTGGAACACTGCAAATGTACAAAATAATCAAAAAATGCAATTATTTTCGAAGAAAAAATAGGTGGTATTATCTGAATAAGTCTGATGATGAATTCAAGACTTATTTTTCCCGCTTCATATTTCAAAACTCATTTGTAGATTTGTATAGTAATTATCTTT
>JAEEGJ010026630.1_pt1 | contig 11695 bp, 7 predicted proteins | sample 8958761 | NCBI WGS metagenome assembly JAEEGJ01 (sample SAMN16246546, study PRJNA631951) | gut metagenome | biome: gut microbiome; feature: rumen; material: RS-attached | host: Bos | place: Iran: Karaj | collected 2018-10
AAGGCTTTACAGAGCCCTTCATCTGATCTGTCAAAAAGAGCTTAACTAAAGTCTCCATATGCTCAATATCAGCGATAACACCGCTGTTAAGAGGATAAGTTATCTTAATCTTATCTGGAGCCTTCTCATACATCTCATATGCAGAATTGCCATACGCAAAGACATTAGTCTTATTCTCGATAGCAATCATATTCTTCTCAACCGTAAGAGAATCCTCATCCCTGTTGTAAATCTTGATATTGCTGGTTCCAAGATCGATTCCAAAAATATTACCCAAAACGTCCTCCTTATTGCCACAGCATACCTTTTTCCTTAAGGCTGCAAAATGACCTGTCTCCTATAATAATATGATCTCTAAGTCTTATATCAAGCATATTGCCTGACTGACTGATTTTATTGGTGATTGAAACATCCGCTCTGCTAGGAGTAGGATCTCCAGTCGGATGATTGTGCAGAAGTATAATACCTGAAGCTCCGCACTTAAGAGCATGCATAAACACATCTCTAGGTGAAAGACTTGCTGAATTAACGGTTCCGATGGATAAAAGACATTCCTCAATAAGATTAAGTTTATTGTCGAGGCATAAAAGAATTACCTTCTCCCGCTCCTCGTGACGAAGCCTTTCCATGTAATGCTCTGCAACATCAGCTGGATTATTGCAATTAAATACGCTTTCCCTCTTCTGCGCAGACATTCTCTTGGCAAGCTCAGCGATACATTTGAGTTTGACCGCCTTAACCTGACCGATTCCATGAATACCCATAAGTTCATCCATGGATAGAGAAAAAAGTGCATTGAGCCCTTTTTCTTTGCCTCTTCCCATCTCCATTATCTGACCGGCAATATTAACCGGTGAACTTGTGCTACTGCCAGTTCTGATAATGATTGCCAGAAGCTCAGTATCCGTGAGACTCTCTGGACCATAGGCCAAAAATCTCTCGTAGGGAAGCCCTTCTCTGTACACTGCATTCTCAGCAAGTAATGTATTAAATGATTTCATGAATCTCCTTCCGATATTAACTCCAGACAATCAGAAAAAGACCACTATATATTTTATCACATATAAAGTTTAGTTTAAACAAGATTCTGACACTATTCCCGCATCAACAAGGCTCTGAAGAGTCTTAAGTATGCCGAGTTTAGCGTGAGGCCATGTAAGACCACCCTGGAAGAACACTGAATAAGGCTCTTTGATAGGGCCATCAGCTGAAAGCTCAATTGATGATCCAGATACAAAAGCACCTGCAGCCATGATAACCTGCGCATCATATCCAGGCATATCCCATGGCTCTGGAGCAACGAAGGAATCTACTGGTGCAGCTGCCTGAACACCCTGGCAGAATGCAATTACACCGTCTGCTCTTCCAAAGGTCACAGCCTGAATAATGTCGTGTCTTGGCTCAGTAGCGTTAGGACATACATCAAAGCCAAACTTCTCATATACATTCGCTGCGAAAATAGCTCCCTTAAGAGCAGAAGCAGTTACTGTAGGAGCAAGGAAAAATCCCTGATAAAACTGAGGAAGGATTCCAAGAGAAGCACCAACCTCTTTTCCAAGTCCTGGAGAAGTAAGTCTGAAGGCTGCATTCTCAACACATTCCTTAGTTCCTGCAATATAGCCACCAATAGGAGCAAGGCCGCCGCCTGGATTCTTAATAAGAGATCCAACGACCATATCGGCGCCCACATCAGTAGGCTCCTTGATATCAACAAATTCTCCATAACAGTTATCTACCATGCAGATAACATCTTTTTTAATTGATTTGATAAAAGAAATAAGCTCGCCAATTCTGTCTACAGAAAGAGTTGGTCTTGTCTGATATCCCTTAGATCTCTGGATAGTGCAAAGCTTGATATTGTCATTTTCAATAAGAGTCTTTTTGATATTATCAAAGTCAAAGGCTCCATCTGGAAGAAGGTCCACCTGAGTATAGCTGACACCATATTCAGCAAGAGAACCCTTAGATGGTCTAATACCAATAACCTCTTCAAGCGTATCGTAAGGCTTACCAACTGGTGAAAAGAGCATGTCACCAGGGCGAAGGTTACTCATAAGCGCAAGTGCAAGAGCATGTGTACCACAAGTAATCTGAGGTCTTACAAGTGCATCCTCAGTATGGAAAACAGATGCATATACAGCCTCAAGCTTCTCTCTACCGATATCGTTGTAACCATAACCAGTTGTTCCAAGAAGGCAGGCCTCTGAAACCTTGTTATCCTGCATTGCCTTGAGAACCTTAAGCTGGTTATATTCAGCATTTTCATCAATCTTCTTAAATCTTTCTTCCAGATCACTTAGAATCTTCTCGCCAAAATCAACTACTGCGTCAGATATTCCAAGTGCTTTATACATTTCCTTCTTCATAAATCCTAATCATCTCTTTCAAAATTAATTCATCATCGTGACCAAATTCATTCTTATCAATCCAGATCACATCCTTCTCACGTCTAAACCACGTGAGCTGTCTCTTGGCAAAATGTCTTGTATTAAGCTTGATAAGGTAAATAGCCCTATCAAGATCATACTCACCATCAAGATAGCCAATGATTTCTCTGTAGCCAAGACTCTGCATTGATGTAGCTGTCCTAGGGATGTTGTACTGTTCAAGGGATTTAACCTCATCCACAAGACCATCTTCTATCATCTGATCTACTCTTTTGTCTATGCGAGAGTATAGCGTTTTTCTCTCATCTGTCAATACGAAATATCTAAAATCATAGGGAGAGGTGCGCTGGTGCTGCTCTTCATTGTGCTCAGAAATAGGCTTTCCTGTCTTATGGAAGTATTCCAAAGCTCTTATAACCCTCTTTGAGTTATTCTCATGAATAATCTCAGCAGAAACAGGATCTACTGCCCTAAGCTCCTCATGAAGAACGTGAACGCCTTCAATTCTGGCTCTCTCCTCTAGTAAATGTCTGTAGCTATCATCCTCATCAGTTTCTGTAAAATCAATATCGTAAAGAACTGCCTGAATATAAAAGCCAGTTCCGCCTACAATGATCGGAACTTTACCTCTTGAAGCTATATCTGCTATAGCCTCTTTTACAAGCTTTTGGAAAGTAAAGACATTAAAGTCCTCTGTAGGCTCCAAAAAGTCTATAAGATGGTGTCTTACTCCTCCCATCTTCTCTGGGCTTATCTTGTCTGTTCCAATATTCATATATTTATAGACCTGCATAGAATCAGCGGAGATTATCTCTCCGCCAAGTCTCTTTGCAAGTTCTATAGATAGTTTTGATTTTCCAACGGCCGTAGGCCCTGTGAGAACAATAAGTTTTTGCATATTATTCAACTACTCTCTTAAACTTCTTATCAATCTCATATTTGCTCATTGAGATAATCGTAGGTCTGCCATGTGGGCAGTTATACGGATTATCAAGTTCTAAAAGCTCATCCAAAAGAGCTTCCATCTCTTCTCTGGTCATTCTGGTATTGCCCTTAACAGAAGCCTTGCACGCCATGCTGGCAATCTTATAGTTGATTACATCTGGTGTTCTGTCAAGGTTGGTCTCTCGTGACAATTCATCAAGAATCTCCTGGAACATCTCTTTTTCACTGTCACAGCCAAAAAGATCTATCGGAATAGCTCTCATGGCATATTCATGACCACCAAAATTCTCGATATTAAAGCCAAGCTTTTCAAAATACTGCCTGTACTCAAGGAATACTTCCTCTTCAGCAGCCGATAAAGTTACAATAACAGGAGGATTGACCATCTGAGAAAGGATGTCTCCAGCCTTGTATCTCTTCATCATTCTCTCATAGTTGACCTTTTCATGTGCTGCATGCTGATCAACCATAAACATCTTATCCTTAAAGCCAATGATCCAGTAGGTTCCAAAAATCTGTCCAAGAATCTCATATTCCTTGACGTTTTCCTTTGTCAGAACCTTTTCATCAAATAGATTAAGCTGAACTGGCTTTTTCTCAACAACAATCGTATCCTGATGCTTGATAATTGGTGATGGACGCTCGTTCTTCTCTGCCTTGGAGCCATCAAGGTCTCCAAATATCCTTGTCCAGACTGCTGACTTGTTAACGTCCTCAATCTTGATTGGTTTTTCTTTTACTCCAGTAGCATAAACTGGTTCGCTCTCAGCAACCTTGTTCTCTTCAAAGCGAACTCTCTCAAAAGGCTGTGGAGCTGTATTCTTAACGGCCTTTTCTTCAACAGTATCTATTGATGCCTGTACAGAAACCGCTTCATCATCCTTACTGGATAAAAGAGCATCAGGGATCATTTCCTGCGCGCTCAAAACATTCTCAACACTTGTCTTAATGAAATCATACAAAAGAGCCTGATTATTGAATCTTACTTCAAGCTTGGCTGGATGCACGTTAACATCAACCATTGAAGGATCCATTCTGATGTGAAGGATGGCAAAAGGGAACTTGTGCATCATAAGATACTGCTTGTATCCCTCTTCAAGAGCCTTTGAAATGATCTTATCCTTAACGTATCTACCATTAACAAAGAAAATCTCGAAGTTCCTATTTGATCTGTTAAGCGTAGGCTCGCCAAGATATCCCTCAACAGTGATACCATGGTCAGATACGTTTATCGGACGAACGCTTACGCTCACATCTCTTCCATAGATTCTATAGATAAGCTCCTTGAGATCTCCATTTCCTGAAGTTGAGAACTTATCATCCTTATTATTGATGTAGTGAAAAGAAATCGTGGGATTATCAAGAGCAAGATGCTCCATAACATCCCCTATATAGCTTCCTTCTGTCTGAGGAGTCTTGAGGAACTTCTTTCTTGCTGGAGTATTGTAAAAGAGATTCCTGATAATAAAGCTTGTTCCATCAGGAGCTCCAATCTCCTCCATTCCTACCTCTTCGCCACCATTTATCGAATATCTGGTGCCTGTAAGGTCATCTTTTGTCTTGGTGATGCAATCCACCTGAGCTACAGATGAAATACTGGAAAGAGCTTCACCTCTAAAGCCCAGAGAATGAATGCTGAACAGATCATCTATATTCTTGAGTTTACTGGTTGCATGTCTCTTAAAAGCCTTGCGAATCTGACTTTTCTCGATACCACTTCCATTGTCAGTAACGCGGATCATATCGATTCCGCCGCCCTTGATCTCAACAGTAACTGCTGTAGCGCCTGAATCTATGGCGTTTTCTACAAGCTCTTTTACAACGCTGGCAGGTCTTTCTACAACCTCACCAGCAGCAATCTGATCTATAGTATTTTTATCCAGCTCATTTATAAAGGCCATTTAGCTTTTCCACCTGTTCTTTAAGTCACTTTGTAATTTGTAAAGCGTATTTAAAGCATCCATTGGCGTCAGTGTTGTTATATCAATCTCCTGAAGCCTCTTAAGTACATCTTCGTCTGTCACAGTATCAAACAGTGACATCTGATGAGTATCAACCTCATCGTAGTGCTTAACCTTAACCTTTTTATCGCCTTTGTTTTCCTTGGCGATACTCTGAACCTTTTCGGTAATATCGTTATCTGTAAGCTCAGTAACAATCTCTTTGGCTCTGTCTATTACCATGTCAGGAACGCCTGCAAGCTTGGCTACCTGAATACCATAGCTCTTATCAGCGCCGCCCTTAACAATCTTACGTAAAAAGACAATGTCGTCGCCATTTTCCTTAACTGCAATACAGTAGTTATTGACGTTATCCATCTTACCTTCAAGCTCTGTAAGCTCGTGGTAGTGAGTAGCAAACAGTGTCTTGGCTCCAAGAATCTTCCTGTTAGAGATATGCTCTGTTACAGCCCAGGCAATTGCAAGTCCGTCATAGGTACTTGTTCCTCTTCCTATCTCATCAAGGATAAGAAGTGAATCCGGGGTTGCATTCCTGAGGATATTGGCTACCTCATTCATCTCTACCATGAAGGTTGACTGTCCACTTCCGAGATCATCACTGGCTCCAACTCTTGTAAATATCCTGTCTACTACGCACATATCAGCCTTGGTAGCAGGAACAAAGCTTCCTATCTGAGCCATCAGAACAATAAGTGCTGTCTGTCTCATATATGTAGACTTACCAGCCATGTTAGGTCCTGTGATAATAGAGATACAATGCTTTTTATTATCAAGATATGTGTCATTAGAAATGAACATATCAGATGTATCAAGCATCTTCTCAACTACTGGGTGTCTGCCTTCCTTGATGTTGATAATGCCCTTTTCATTTATTGACGGTTTAACATAGTGGTTCTTTTCGGCAACATATGCAAGGGAAGAATATACATCAAGAAGTGCTATAGCCTTAGCTGTTGTCTGTATTCTGTCGATCTCAAGAGCTATTGAATCTCTTATCTTACAGAACATCTCATACTCAAGGTTATTGAGCTTATCCTGAGCATTAAGGATTGTATCTTCAAGCTCTTTTAATTCAGGTGTTGTATATCTCTCACAGTTTGTGAGAGTCTGCTTACGTATAAAGTAATCAGGAACCTTATCCTTAAAGGAGTTTGTTACCTCAAAGGAGTAGCCAAATACATTGCTGTACTTGATCCTAAGGTTCTTGATTCCTGTCTTATCTCTTTCCTTTTCTTCCATCTCAGCAAGCCATGTCTTACCATTGGTTCCGGCCTCTCTGAAATGATCTATATCTGCATCAAAGCCTTCTTTGATGATTCCGCTCTCTTTAATCGCAAGAGGTGGCTCTTCAACGATAGCCTGGTCAATAAGCTCATAAATATCTCTAAGAGCATCAAGTCTTTCCTGAAGCGCAGAAAGCTCTGCATTATCCTGTACATCCAAAAGAGCTGTCTTAATTGCAGGAATCATGCTGATAGAATTCCTGAATGCCAGAAGATCTCTTGGATTGGCAGTCTTATATACAATCTTGGACATAAGTCTCTCTAGGTCATAGATAGGTCCAAGGTATTCTCTGATCTCTTCTCTTGAAACCACGTTCTTAACAAGGCTCTCAACAGCGCTCTGTCTCTTTAATATCTCTTCTCTGTCGATAAGAGGCTGCTCAATAAAGCTCCTGAGAGTTCTGGCTCCCATGGCTGTCTTGGTCTTATCAAGCACCCACAAAAGAGTTCCTCTCTTTTGCTTATCTCGCATTGTCTCTACAAGCTCAAGGTTACGTCTTGTAGAGCTATCAAGAAGCATGAACTTACTTGCAAGGTATGGATAAATATGAGTGATGTTGTTAACATCAGACTTCTGCATATCAATCAGATACTGCAAAAGCGCACCAGCAGCAACTACGCCGTTAGGGAAGTCATCAACACCAAGGCCGATAAGAGATGACACCTTAAAGTGCTTCATCAGAAGTCTCTTGCTGCTATCCTCATCAAAGTATCTTGCATCCAGTGGATTGACGAAGATCTGCATTCTGTTACGTAAATCTTCCATATCCACGCCGCTAACAGAAAAAGACTCATTGCAGATGATCTCAGAAGGCACATATTTGCCAATTTCATCAAGCGCTTCTCTTAAGGAATCAACCTCAGTCAGATAATAATCACCAGTTGTAACATCAGCTATGGAAATACCGATATTATCAGGTGAATACAATATGCTCATGATGTAATTGTTCTTGGTCTCTTCAAGAGCCTGCATATTAAGGTTTGTTCCAGGAGTTACGATTCTGGTAACTTCTCTTTTAACAATTCCCTTAGCAAGCTTGGGATCCTCAGTCTGCTCGCAGATAGCGACCTTATAGCCTCTGCCAACGAGCTTGGTCAGATAAGAATCCACAGCATGAAAAGGAACTCCGCACATCGGAGCTCTCTCTTCAAGGCCACAGGCCTTACCTGTAAGTGTTAATTCAAGCTCCTTGGATGCAACCTGTGCATCGTCAAAAAAGAGCTCATAAAAATCCCCTAATCTGTAAAAAAGGATACAGTCTTTGTTTTCCTTTTTGGTCTGCAGATAATGCTGCATCATAGGTGATACTTTTTCTATATCAACCGTATCAAAAGTAGCGCTGCTCTCCACAACAAAAATTCCCCTTGTAACTCATTTTAAATAAAATAGATCAGATTCAGACTCTTTCCCCTGTAAAGTAGAATCCGTGGCATTCCACAAGCTTAACATCAACAAGCTCGCCAATAAGTGACTCATCACCTGGGAAGTGAACCAATGTGTTATTGCTAAGTCTGCCTGTAACGAGGCTGTTATCCTGCTCGTTAACACTCTCAACGAGAACCTTCTCGGTTACTCCTGTAAGCTTTTCAGACTGTGTTCTTGCTGTTTCCTGAACAACCTTAAGAAGTCTGTCGAAGTTTTCTTTAACCTCTGCCTCTGGCACCTGATCCGGGAAGCCGGCAGCAGGCGTGCCTGTTCTCTTAGAATAGATAAATGTAAAGGCATTATCAAAAGCTGCCTTCTTAACTACATCTATAGTCTCGTCAACATCTGCAGGTGTCTCACCTGGGAAGCCAACGATAATATCTGTTGTAATAGCTACATCAGGAAGCTTAGTCCTGATCTTATCAACAAGTGCAAGGTATGAATCCTTGGTATACTTACGATTCATACGACGAAGGATTTCTGTACTTCCTGACTGAAGTGGCAGATGGATATGTCTTGCAAGCTTAGGATTTCTCTCGATAACATCAAGAAGCTCATCAGAAAAGTCCTTAGGATGAGGAGTCATAAATCTGATTCTCTCAAGTCCCTGTACCTTACAAACTTCCTCAAGAAGCTCTGGGAAGCTTATCTTATTAGGATCATCATCCTTGAAATCAAGACCATAGGAGTTAACGTTCTGACCAAGGAGCATAACCTCTTTAACTCCATCAGCAACGAGCTTCTCACACTCTCTTACGATATCCTTAGGAGATCTGGATCTCTCACGACCTCTAACATAAGGAACAATACAGTAAGTACAGAAGTTGTTGCAGCCAAACATAATGTTTACGCCTGACTTAAATGGGTACTTACGAAGAACTGGAAGATCCTCGACAATCTTGTCTGTCTCTTTCCAAATATCGATGATCATCCTATCAGACTCGAGACAAGTGCAAAGTAGCTCAGCAAATTTATAGATATTATGTGTTCCAAAAATAAGATCAACAAATCTGTAGCTCTTCTGAATCTTCTCAACTGCTGTCTGCTCCTGCATCATGCATCCGCAAAGAGCTATCTTCATATCAGGATTCTTTTTCTTAAAATTACTGCATGCACCAAGACGGCCATACACTCTCTGATCTGCGTTATCTCTTACTGTGCAGGTGTTGTAAATTACAAAGTCAGCATTCTCAGACTCAGACTCTTCGTAGCCTACAAGATGAAGGATTGCAAGAAGCTTCTCAGAATCTCTTGCATTCATCTGACAACCAAAGGTTACAACGCAGGCTGTAAGCTTTCTGCCAAGCTCTTTTTCCTTGTCAGCAACATAAGCTTTAGCCTTCTCGATAAACTCAAGCTGTCTAAGGCTCTCTGCATCTGTGATCTCATTTTTATTACTATTTAAAACATTTATTTCTTTACTCATTACTTGAAAACTCTTTCTAAACTAAATAAAACAAATTAAAACTTAGTACCATACGCATCAACGATTCCAAGGAGGATATCTACAACCTTCCTCATCTCCTGGATTGAAGCGTATTCATACTTGCCATGATAGTTGTAACCACCAGTACAGAGGTTAGGACATGGAAGTCCCTTGTAAGACAGCGCTGCACCATCTGTGCCTCCTCTGATTGGAGAATCGATAGGTGTGATTCCAAGCTCTGTCATAACCTTCTTGGCATTATCAACAAGGTGCATGTGAGGACGGATCTTATCGATCATGTTGTAGTACTGATCGTGAACCTCGACTTCTACTGTGCCCTCTCCATATTTCTTGTTAAGATATTCAGCAGCAGCCACAAACAGCTCTTTCTTCTGAGCAAAAAGAGCTTCATCATGGTCTCTTATAATATATGATGCGCTAGCCTTCTCTGTTCCGCCATTAACCTCAGTTAGGTGGAAGAAGCCTTCTCTTTTCTCTGTATACATAGGATTCTGGAATGCAGGTAAAAGAGCATGGAACTCATAGCAAAGAAGCGCTGCATTTATCATCTTGTTCTTGGCATCGCCAGGATGAACGCTTCTACCGTTAACCTTGATATTGCCCTCAGCAGCATTGAAGTTCTCGTACTCGAGTTCTCCAAGCTTACCACCATCAACTGTATATGCGTACTTGGCACCAAATCTATCAATATCAAAGAAAGCTGTTCCAGCGCCAATCTCCTCATCCGGAGTAAAGGCGATCTTAATATCGCCGTGCTTGATATCAGGATTAGTCAAAAGAGTCTCAGCCATAGTCATGATCTCAGAAACTCCGGCCTTATCGTCAGCACCAAGAAGTGTTGTACCATCTGTAACAATAAGGTCTTCTCCAATGTGGTTCATAAGCTCTGGGAAATCCTTAGGCGATAAAACAACCTTCTCATCAGCATTCAGAATAATGTCTGTTCCCTCGTAGTTATCAACGATACGAGGCTTAACATCCTTGCCGCTTACTTCATCAGAAGTATCCATGTGGGATACAAAGCCGATGGCAGGTGCATCACTACCTGTGTTTGAAGGAATTGAAGCATATACGTAGCAATGCTCTTTGTCATAGTAAACATCACTTGCTCCTATTTCCGTGAGCTCTTTTGCAAGAAGAGATGCCAGATCGTGTTGCTTAGCAGTAGAAGGAGAAGCTCCTGTTGTGTCATCTGACTGGGTATCGATTTTTACATATCTTAAAAAATCTTCAATCACATCAATATTACTCATTTTTTCTTTTTAACCGTCACTTTCTTTTTGGTTGATTTCTTGTTCTGCTCACTCATGTAGATACGTACGGATCTGTCTGCAAGAAGTTCTGTAAACATTTCTGATTCAGGTAAAGAACTCTTACCGGCGATCTTAGAGGTTTTGGGGTTAACAACCGGTTTCATGCCTCTGTCATCAGTATCCATTACAAGCTTCCAGTTATAGCCCTCCGGCAGCCCGGGCAGTGCCATTTCCTGTGGTGTCCAGTTCATGTTAAAAGACACATAGATAAATGGCTTGTCTGCTGATTCATTGTCGTATAGACCACAGAACAGCATTCCGAGCATATGGCTGTGACCTGAAAGATCAGGTCTCCATGCCTCTCTTCCGTGACATGAAAGATCAGGGTATCCGCAGGAAATATAATCCATAAGCTTAAAAGGCATCCTGCTGTGAAGAATTCTGTGACCAAAACGAAGATTTGAAAGGTATTTCACAAAATCCAGGATGTCACTGTTTTTCTCCATTGCCTTCCAGTCAACCCAGCCTGTTTCATTATCCTGACAGTATGGATTATTGTTGCCGCTCTGGGAATTTCCAAACTCATCGCCGCTGAAGATCATCGGCGTTCCCTGAGCAAAGAAAAGCATTGTAAGAATATTCTTTATCTGCTTCTTACGCAAGTTAAGAATATCATGTTTTCTGGTTCTGCCCTCTATTCCGCAGTTCCAGCTGAGGTTATTGTCGGTACCGTCCTTGTTATTCTCGCCGTTTTCCTCATTGTGCTTGTGCTCGTAGGCTACAAGATCAGCAAGTCTGAAGCCTTCATAATCGCAGATATAATTGATGATTCCATGGTCATTACTTCCGGCGATCATGGCCTTCATAAAGTCTGAGACCGCATTGTCATCACTCTTTAAGAATCTTCTGCTGTTGTAGAGGAATGCATTGTTGTAATCGGCAAGAAGGCGCTGTGATGGTGTATTTCCTTCATATATCTCGCCGTAATTAAAG
>JAEEGJ010026636.1_pt1 | contig 11693 bp, 8 predicted proteins | sample 8958761 | NCBI WGS metagenome assembly JAEEGJ01 (sample SAMN16246546, study PRJNA631951) | gut metagenome | biome: gut microbiome; feature: rumen; material: RS-attached | host: Bos | place: Iran: Karaj | collected 2018-10
ACGCGACCCGCAACGGTGGCTACACTCGCATCATCAAGCTCGGCCCGAACCGCGCTGGTGACGCTGCCGAAATGGCCCTCATCGGCCTCGTCGAAGACGAGATCGTCGTGAAGGAAAAGAAGGCTGCTGAACCCGCCAAGTCCGATGCCGTGAGCATGGTCGAAGGCGAAGGCAAGGCCTCCAACTAAGGCACAGCGCTTTTGCGAAAAAGGTCCGGCGTAAAAGCCGGACCTTTTTCGTATAGAAAAATGACACGGGAATGACTCTGTAGGCACGCTTTTTTTGTATTTTTGTAGAACGTCTATTTTATTGCTGGTTAATGAATTATGTCTAGGTTCGCGACATTTATCCTGTTCCTGTCTGCTTTTTGCGCCCTCTCGTTTTCGGCGACGCTCCCGAGCGGTGTTACCGGCGTGACCCAGCAGGGAATCCAGCCCAGGAGCAGCGTGACGCTTGCTCCCGCGTATTCGGAAGTCACCGTCGATTCCACGTACAAGCTGGGGCCGGGCGACTTTCTCGATATCGGGCTCGAGAACAACTACCTGACGGTGCAGATTTACCCGGACGGCTATGTCGCAATCGAGGAATGCGGTTCCGTGAAGGTGGCGGGCAAGACCCTCGCCGAGGCCCGCGAACTTATCCTCGACCTTGCATCGAAGCGCTACAAGCGCGAGTACTGCTACGTGCAGCTTTCGGCCCTCAAGCGGTTCCGCGCGAGCATCATGGGCGCGGTGGTGCACGTGGGCCAGCACCCGGTGGACCCGCAGACGCGTCTCAGCTACTTTATCCGGCAGGCGGGCGGTCCGCTCCCGACCGCGAACCTGGAAGACATTACCCTTATTAGGAACGACGATACGCTGCATATCGACTTCAACGCGATATCGACCAAGGGCGATTTCGCGAGTGACCCGATTATAGAGCAGGGTGACCGGATATTCGTGCCCTACCAGGTGATGGGCGAGAACGTTGCGCTCCTGTTCCCGGGTTACCGCACGAGCGTGCCTTACAAGGAAGGGCGCACCATCCAGGAATATTTCGAGCTTTCGGGCGCCGGCCGCCTCCACAACTACGGCTACAAGGCCGTGTGCGTGCGCGAACCGGGTAGCGACCCGCGCTGGATTCCCATAACCGAGATGAGCAAGACCACGGTGCAGGCCAACACGGAACTCGAGTTTACCGTGAAGGAGATGCTCGTTTACGTGGGCGGCGCCGTTGCCCGCATTGGGCAGGTGGAATACAACCCGAGCTGGCACGCCATCGACTACATCGCCGCGGCGGGCCTCAACACGATTTCGGGTACGTGGAGCCAGGTGAAGGTGTGGCGCGGCAACAAGCCCGACCCGCTGAAGCTGAGCGTTACCGAGGACCCGATTCTCCCCGGCGACTACATCGAGATACCCAAGAGCCGCTACGAGGCGTTCAAGGACTTTACGCTGTTCCTCGCCTCGCTCCTCACGGTGGTGTCCTCGGCCTTCATCATCTACGCCAGTTACAACAAAAAGTAGCGCACTATGAAACAAGAGAGTTCAGGATTTATCGAAGTCTGCCTCAGGCTCATCAACAGCAACCTGCGGCACTTTTGGCTGTGCGCCTCTATCGTGATTATACCTACGCTCGCGGTGTTCGCCCTCGTGATGTGGGTAATCGAGCCCACGTACCGTTCCAAGGCGATTGTCACTCCCCCCTCGGCATCGAAGACGAGCCTCCAGGGTCTGGGCAGCCTTCTGGGCGGGGCTTCGGGCGGCCTCAGTTCGCTTCTCGGTTTTTCGTTCAGCGATAACGACGCGAACGCCGTGTGGACTATCCTCAACTCGTGGGAGCTCCACAACATGGTCATCGACAAGTTCAACCTTGCCGAGCACTACGAGTTCGACGGCAACTTCCATGCCGACCTGCTGAAGGAATTCCGCAAGAACTTCAGCCTCGACTGCAACAAGGAAAGCATGTTCGAGGTCGCCATCGAGGACAAGGACTACAAGCTTGCCGCCGCCATGGTGCAGTTCATGCTCGACAAGGCGGATTCCGCGTTCAACGCGTTCAAGACGGCGCAGGCGAAGCAGTCGAGGGAATACATGCAGTCGCGCCTGGATTCGTGCGAGCATGCGCTCGACTCGCTGTTGCAGGGCTTTACCAAGTTCCAGGTGGAACACGACTTCTACGACCCGGAAATCCAGCTGGAATCGACCATCAAGTATTTGGGCGAACTGCAGAGCAGGCGCGAGGAACTCTCGATTGAACTTGCGTTCGAGAAGGCGGACCGCGGCGAAGGCAGCAAGCGCTACGACGAACTTTCCAAGCGCTACAAGAGCGTGAACTCCGCGTTGAACGGCGCCCTCAACGGCAAGCAGAAGAACGTGGGCGTGGTGTCGCTCAAGAAGTCTCCCGAACTGACGGCCGAGTACATGCAGTGGAAGGCGCAGATAAAGATCCAGGAAGCGCTCTACAAGATTCTGCGCCAGCAGAGCGAGGAACTCCGCATGGAGGAATCCAAGATGCTTACCAACCTGCACGTGCTGGAAGCTCCCTGGGAAAACGACAAGAAGGTCGCCCCCCTGCGCGGTGTGACCCTCATCTTTACCGTGTTCGTCACGTTCCTCATCGCGACGATTGTTGCGAACACGCTCGACTACCTCAAGGAAGAGGAGGCGCGCGGTTCATCGGTCGCCGAGCAGTGGAAGGCGTTCAAGGGGTTCTTCAGAAAACAGAAGGCATAGCCTATGTTTCACTGGATGGCTGTTTATCCGGTAACGTGCGCGCTCCTTCTGGTAGTGCTCTTTTGCCTGTTGCAGTCGTGGCTCCTGAAGAAGGACTTCTTTAGTCCGGTGACGGTTTATTGTTTTTCGCAGTGCATAACGCTAGCGATTGCCTACCTGCAGATAGACGCGTTCATGTCGGATTTCAAGCCGCTCACCTGGATGGTGTGGATACTCGGGCTTGTCGCCTTCTGTTCGGGCTGCTATGTCGCGAAGCTTTCGGCGAAGGCGCGCTCCCTCCCGGTGCGCGTCGTGGAGGCGACTCCCCCGCAGGGCTACAACTGGCGGCTCCACCTGGTAATTTCGTTTTTCCTGTTTGCTTTGTTCCTTGTGGGCGTGGTAAAGATTATCGCGGTCGCGGGGAACCTCATCATATTCACCGAGAATCCGGGCCGTTGGATGAGCAAGGACGTGAGCTACGGGTATTTTCCGCTGCTGTTCAGTAGCGGGCCCCTGTGCGTGCTCATGTTCGGGGTTGCCGCGTTCAAGAAGTTCAACGATGTGGTGTGGGTGAGGCGCGTCTCGTTCGTGATGGTGTTCGTGGTGATTGTCGTGAACCTGCTTGCCTACCCGAACCGCACGGCGCTCTTTTTCAACCTGGGATTCTTGATGATTCTCATCAACTATCTCTACAAGCGCATATCGCCGCTCATTATCCTTATCGCGATGGCGGTTGCCATCCTGAGCTTTGTCGCCATCAGTAACCTGCGTAACCAGTACGGCACCAAGGGGGGCGAGGACAAGGCGCTCGAGGTGCTGGTGGTGCTCCCGTACAAGTACGTGGCCAACAACTACTGGAACATGGACTACGCGATAAACCCGCCCAACGACGACGAGTACCACCCGCATACCTACGGGCTCGATTTTTTGAGCGGGTTCCTCGAGTTTTTCCGTATCCCGGGGAGTTTCAGGAATTCGTTCGGCTGGGACGACGCGTTCAACGAGAGCATCCAGAAGGAGTACGGGTTCAACACCGTGAACTACCTGTGGGATGTCTACAAGGATTTCCACCTGCTGGGAGTGCTGTTCTTCCCGTTCCTGTGCGGCATAGGCCTTACGGTTCTGCACCTGAAGCTGTGCAGGCCGTTTACGCCGAGGCAGGTGATGTTCCACGTGTTCTTTATCTACTTCGTGGGCTGGTGGTTCTTTACCTCGGGCTACAAGCAGAGCATCTACTGCATGTGGGGTGTGGCGATATACCTAGTGACCACGATATGCTCTAGGCCCGTGGAACTTTCGCAGGAAGGCGTCGAGCTTGCGGGCCAGTCGCCTGCGGAACTTGCAGATGCGACTGCCGATACCGGTGATGCGCGGGAAGGTGCCCCGGAGTGCCTACCAGCGGATGCGCCGCTTGAGGGTGAAGTAGAATGCGAGCGCGACGGTAAGGAAGACGTCGCCCGCTAGGGTGAGCGCGGGGATGCATTCGGGCGCGAACATGCCCGACCCGTAGTAGCACACGCCGATATTGAAAATGCCTCCGAGGGCTATGAGCGTGCAGTAGAGCGCCATGCGGCGTTCCTTGAGCAGGGTGGATATCATGTTCATGCGGATGGCCTGCAGTATGAGCGAGCAGGTGAGTATGCGGAGGCAAAGCGAACTCGTGTATAGCACGTCGCTTGTCCATGGTGCGGCGAAGAAGATTATCTTGAGCGTCCATTCGGGGAACACCGAGAACGGCGTGCTCACCGCGGCTATAAAGAGGGTGAATATCCCGATGTCGCGCAGGTGGAGCGTGCGGCTGTCGGTCTGGTGGAGCGATATGAGGCTCGACGATATGAAGTGCACCATGAGTCCCGACGCCAGTATTATTAGTTTGTGCGCAAAATTGTACGAGCCGAGGAATTCGGGAGTGGCGGCATGCGATGCGGTGTATAGCCCCACCGGCAGGTAGGCGAAGCTTGCGATGCTCGCGATGGCGTAGGGGACCGCGGATTTGAACATGAGGGCGAAGAACCTGCGCGCGTGCCTGCCGATAGAAAGGACCGCCGGGGTAAACGCCTGCCGCACGCCGAACCCGAACGCGGGCAGTGCCGCGAGCACCATCGAAAGCGCGATGGGCGCGATGGAATCGAAGCGGAGCACGCAGAGTGCGATGCCCATGATGGCGGTGTACGATACGGTATGCAGTATTTTCGAGATGAGCAGCTTTTTCCAGAAGTTCCCGCAGATGAAGTACCAGTCGAAGAACGCGTGCTGGAACAGTAGCCCGAAGGCGAGAATGAGTTCGCCCCAGAAGGCGGGGTGGTCGTGGCGTGCGACAATCGCGAAGATGACCATCGCGCTGGCGGCGATAGCCGTGGTGAGGAGCCTCAGCTGCAGCACGTTCCTGAACAGCCTGCCCTCGGTGGCCCTTTTCCCGAAATAGGCGAGAATGAGCGTGGCCATGCCGAAATCGGCGAGCGCGCAGAATATGGTGTAATCGCTTTGTAAGATTCCGAAATATCCGAAGTTGACAATTCCGAGGTTATTTGCGATAATATTCTGTACAAGGACGGAAACGCCTTGTATGAGTATGTTCACCAAGGAAATGAAAACGCCGATCTTTATGTTCTTGAATACTTGCAACGAGGGATAAAATAGATGTTTTGCTCGCAAATGTTTTGGACTTTTTCTAATTTTGGGTGCGGAAACGCGAAAGTGGCGGAATTGGCAGACGCGCCAGACTTAGGATCTGGTACTTCGGTGTGAGGGTTCGACTCCCTCCTTTCGCAGAGAATTTCAAATTAAACCGCATATCGGAGTCCATAATGTCCGTTGAAATCAAAGAAACAAGCGCAACCGTGCGCACCCTCGAAGTCGCAATCCCGCAGGCCGACCTTGAAGCCCCCTTCGAAAAGAAGCTTTCCCAGTACAAGAAGCAGGTGGCCCTGAAGGGTTTCCGCCAGGGCATGGTCCCGAAGGCGATGATCCTGAAGCAGTTCGGTGACGCCATCCGTCACGAGGCCGTGAACGAGACCGTCGACAAGGTTGTGGGCGAGGCGCTCAAGAACGCGAACATTATCCCGGTCGGCCAGCTCAAGGTCACCAAGTTCGAAGACAACAAGGAAGCCGGCGTCGCACTGACCCTCGAAGTCGAAATTGACCCCGAAATCGACATCAAGGGCTACGACAACACGGGCATTACCGTTCCCGATACCGCCGTGCACGAAGAGGAAGTCCAGGAAGAATTTGACCGCCTGGTGAAGATGTGGAGCAAGGACGAGCACGTCGACCGCGCCGCGGGCAAGGGCGATGTCGTCGTGGGCAACTACATCGAGGTCGTTATTGACGGCGAAAAGCAGGAACTCCCCGAAAACAAGGAATTCCGCAGCCTGCTCGGCGAATCCGCCTCTCCGGGATTCGACGAGGGCCTCATGGGCGTCAAGGCGGGCGACAAGAAGGAAATCAACTTCAAGTACCCCGATGACCACAAGGACGAACGCTATCGCGGCAAGACGGCCCAGTTCAACGTGGAAATCACCGACGTGCGCGAAATCGTGCCGCCGACCTTCGACGAGGAATTCTGCAAGCAGGTGGGCGTCAAGGACGTCGACGAACTGAAGGCCAACCTCGCCGAGAGCCTCGCCAACCAGAAGCAGGATGCCGCCAAGACGAAGGCCGTGAACGAGGCTATCGACAAGCTTATCGAGCAGAACCCGTTCGAGGTGCCGAACGCCCGCGTGCTCGACCTCATCAGGTGGTCGCTCAACCGCAACGTGCAGGACGAGAAGGACGCCGTCGAGCCGACCGAAGAACAGGTGAAGACGCTTTCTCCCGAGGCTATCCGCGAAATCAAGAAGCACCGCATTCTCGACTTCGTCGCCACGAAGGAAAAGCTCAAGGCGAGCCAGGCCAAGGTGGACGAACGCCTCCAGCAGATGGCGAATGCCTACCATATCGGCTTCGAAGATTTGAAGAACCATTTCCGCCAGAGCGGCAGAATCAACCAGCTGCGTGACGAACTCCGTGTCCAGATGGCTGCGGACTTCATCGTGGGCATCCGCCCCGCTGCCGAAGAAAACAAGTAAGAGGTAAATGAATGATCATTCCTACCGTCATTGAGACCACCGGGCGTGGTGAACGCGCCTACGACATCTACTCCCGCCTCCTCAAGGAGCGCATCATCTTCTTGGGTACGCCCATCAACGATGAAGTGGCGAACAACGTCATGGCGCAGCTGATTTTCCTTGAGTACGAGAACCCGGAGAAGGATATCACGCTGTATATCAACAGCCCGGGTGGTTACGTGTCGGCAGGACTTGCCATTTACGATACCATGCAGCATGTTCGCCCGAATATCGCGACCATCTGCATTGGCAGTTGCGCCTCGATGGCCGCCGTGCTCCTTGCCGCGGGTACCAAGGGCAAGCGCTATGCGCTCCCGCATTCCCGCATCATGCTGCACCAGCCGTCGGGCGCCGCTACCGGCCAATCTACCGATATCCAGATTACCGCGAAGGAAATCGTCCGCACCAAGGATACCCTCACCGAGATTGTGGCGAAGCATACGGGCAAGTCGATTGACGAAGTCCGCGCGAAGACCGACCGCGACTTTTACATGGGTCCCGAGGAAGCCAAGTCCTTCGGCGTTATCGACGAAATTTTTATTCCGCGTAAAGAGGGAGTGTAGCGCTCATGTACCGTAGCGGGAAAAACCATCCGACTGTGACATGCAGTTTCTGCGGCAAGCCCGCGGAACGTGTCGAGAAGATGATTACTGGCGCAGGTGTCCAGATTTGTAGTGACTGCGTGGCGATGTGCCACCGCATTATCGAAGAGGACAAGTCCCGCTCGATGCAGGAGAGGGCCAAGGCGGATGCTGCCGTGCAGAAGCCGCTCCCGCTCCCGACCGAAATCAAGGCGCACCTGGACGAGTTCGTGATTGGCCAGGACCAGGCGAAGATTGCGCTCTCCGTTGCCGTCTACAACCACTACAAGCGCTTGCGTTACAGGCAGGCCCATGCCGATGCGCCGGGCGTCGAGGTGGAAAAGTCCAACCTGCTCCTGGTGGGCCCCACCGGTAGCGGCAAGACGCTCCTCGCGCAGACCATGGCGCGCTTCCTGGACGTGCCCTTTACCATTGCTGACGCCACGGTGCTTACCGAGGCGGGCTACGTGGGCGAGGACGTGGACAGCATCATCGTGCGCCTGTTGCAGGCTGCCGACTACGATGTGGCCCGCGCCGAGCGTGGCATCATCTTTATCGACGAAATCGACAAGATTGCGCGCAAGACCGCGAACCCTTCCATCACGCGTGACGTGAGCGGCGAAGGCGTGCAGCAGGGTCTTTTGAAGCTCCTGGAAGGTACCGTTGCCGCAGTGCCGCCGAAGGGTGGCCGCAAACACCCCGAACAGCCGCTGGTGCAGGTGAATACCAAGAACATCCTGTTCATTTGCGGTGGCGCCTTCGAGACGCTCGACAAGATTATTGCCCAGCGCGTGAACAAGGGCGGCATGGGTTTCGGCGCCGATATCCGCAGCGAGAAGGACAACACGCTGAGCGAACTGTTCCAGCAGCTGGAACCCGACGACCTTATCCGTTTCGGGCTCATTCCCGAAATCGTGGGCCGCTTGCCGATTGCGGTCGCGCTCGAGGAACTCGACGAGTCTGCTTTGCTCAACATCCTGACGCAGCCGAAAAACGCGCTCGTGAAGCAGTTCAAGAGCCTGTTCGAGATGGACGGTATTGAACTCACGTTTACCGACGACGCCCTCAAGGAAATTGTGCACGAGACGATGAGCCGCAAGACCGGTGCCCGCGGGCTCCGCTCCGTCATGGAACGCACCCTGCAGAAGGCGATGTTTACGATGCCCGGTTCCGACGTGAAGAAGCTCGTGGTGACCGCCGATACGGTGAAGAAGGGACTTGCCGTCGCTTCCGAGGAAGCTTCTCCCGAGGACAATTCCGTGGAGTTCGGCGGGGTTGCCGACCTTTCGGAATCCGAGTTCGTGAAGGATTCCCCGCGCCGTGGCCGCAAGAAGGCTTCGTAGGCCTTGCTGAAAAAATGTTCTAGCGGTTGCCGCGGGAATTGCGGCAGCCGCCTTTTGTTTCTTTAAGATACTATCTTTGCAGTGTATGAACTTTGATTTTTCGAAAACGTATCCGCTGCTCCCGCTCAGGGATGCCGTGGTGTTCCCGCACACGACCCGCCGCATCCTGGTGGGCCGCGACATGTCTTTACGCGCGCTTGAATTTGCCGAAAGCCACAATAATGAAATAGTCCTCGTTGCGCAGAAGGACGTGACCGTTGAAGAAATCCAGAACCCGATGCTCGACCTGTATTCGGTGGGCGTGATTGCGCACGTGAGTAACGTGATGCCGTTCCCGAACGGCTGCGTGAAGGTGGTGCTCGAGGGCGAGGAGGTTGTGGACCTGCGCTCCATCATGATGAACGACGGTTTTTTGAACGTGACGGTTTCCCCGCGTAAGATGCGCATCGGTGCCAAGGACAAGACCTCCCTTTTTGACGAGGTGCTCACGCGCTTCCGCGACTATGCGACAAAGAGGAACATCGCCGAGGGCATGGTCGATGCGTTCTTCGGCATGGAAAACCAGCTGGACGCTTATTACGGTATGATTCCGTTCTTGCAGGTGTCGCTTGCCGAGAAGCAGAGCTTTCTGGAGATAGCGACGCTCGACGAGATGTCGGCGAAGCTGCTTGCGCTGATGGACGTTTCCGAGGACAACGAGAACGTGCTCGTGCGCGTGCAGCAGAGCGTGCGCCAGAAGATGGCGCAACAGCAGAAGGAATGGTTTATCTCCGAACAGATCCGCCAGCTGCAGGATGAACTGGATGGTGATGGCGAAGGGGCTTCGGAACCCGAACAGCTCTTGAAGAAAATCAGGGCGAAGAACTTTACCCCGGCAATCGTGGAAAAGCTCGAGGACGAGATTAGCCGCATGAAGCTCATGCAGCCGACCTCGCCGGAATATGCGGTGAGCCGCAACTACCTCGACTGGTTTTTGAACCTGCCCTACGGCGTGTACACCGACACCGTCCTCAACATGAAGAAGGTGAAGAGCGAGCTCGACTCCAAGCACTTCGGGCTCGACAAGGTGAAGGAACGCATCATGGAATACGTCGCGGTGCTGAAACTCACCGGGACCGAACGCCGTTCTCCGATTTTGTGCCTGGTCGGGCCTCCCGGCGTGGGCAAGACGACCCTCGTGGAATCGATTGCGAACGCGATGCAGCGTAACTTTGTGCGCATTACGCTCGGTGGCGTGCGCGACGAGGCCGAAATACGCGGGCATCGCCGTACCTACATCGGAGCGATGCCGGGCCGCTTTATCCATGCGCTGCGCCGTGCCAAGTGCATGAACCCGATTATTCTGCTCGACGAAATCGACAAGATGGCGAGCGACTTCCGTGGCGACCCCGCGAGCGCGATGCTCGAGGTGCTTGATCCGGAACAGAACCATGACTTTACCGACCACTTCATGGAGGTGGGCCTCGACCTGAGCCGCGTGCTGTTTATCGCGACGGCGAACAGCGAGAGCGAAATCCCCGAGGCGCTGCGCGACAGGCTCGAGATTGTGCGCTTGCCCGGCTATTACCCGCACGAGAAGTTGCAGATTGCAAGCAAGTACCTGGTGCCGCGCATTTGCGAACGCACCGGCGTAAAACTCGGCGAGCAGGTTTCGTTTGACGATGCGATTATCAACCAGGTGATGCGCGGCTGGACCCGCGAGGCGGGCGTGCGCGAACTGGAACGTACCCTCGAGAGTGCGGTGCGCCACCGTGCTAAGGAAATCGTGATGGGCAAGAAGATAAAGCCCGCCGTTACCGAGAAGCAGTTGCAGGAATACCTCGGCGCCCCGAGATTCCTCGACAGCCAGCTGCCCGAACCGGGCCGCCCCGGCGTGGTGACGGGCCTTGCATGGACGAGCGTTGGCGGCGAAATCCTGCCCATCGAGTGCATGCTCCTGAGCGGTAAGGGCCAGATTATCATGACGGGTAAGCTTGGCGACGTGATGAAGGAATCCGCCCAGATTGCGGTGAGCCTGGTGCGCGAACGCCTGCACCGCTTTGGCATCGACCCCGCGATTGTCAAGAAGACGGACATCCACATCCATGTTCCCGAAGGCGCCGTGCCGAAGGATGGACCCTCCGCGGGTATCGCCCTCACGCTCTGCCTACTTTCTGCGTTCACCAGGATTCCCGTGCCGCCTGACGTCGCGTTTACCGGCGAGGTGAGCCTCACGGGCGCCTGCCTTGCGATTGGCGGGCTCAACGAGAAGGCTTTGGCGGCCCTCCAGGCCGGCGTGAAGACGCTTCGACTCCCGGCCCAGAACAAGAAGGACGTGGACGAACTCCCGGCACCCGCGAAGAAGGGCCTCAAGATCTATACGCACAAGCACATTGACGAAATTATCAAGGTGCTGTTCGTGCAGAAGAAGGCGAAGAAGTAATGGAATTCACTCTCGAAGAAATGCGCGGGCACCTTGCTACCCTCGAAGCTAGGATTGCGGAAGCCTGTAAGATTGCAGGTCGGAGCCGTGAATCGGTAAAACTCGTTTGGGTGAGCAAGTTCCACCCGGCAGAAGCCGTGGAAAATGCAATTAGTTTGGGTGCGACCGACTTCGGCGAGAACCGCGTGCAGGAAGCCGAACTCAAGTTCAGTGCACCGCGCATGGCGAAGGACGGGAGCCGCGTGCGTTGCCACGTGATTGGCCCCGTGCAGAGCAACAAGTTAAAGAAGGCGGCGATTGTCGCCGACTGCATCCATTCTATCGCGAGCATCGAGGCGGTAGAAAAACTGGAACGCGTCTGCGCAGCACTCCCCGGAGAGAATGGCGCAGGCAAAATTCTCGATATTCTTTTCCAGGTGAACGCTGGCGAAGAAGAGACGAAGAGCGGGCTCGACGTGCACGAGGCCGAGGCATTCCTGAACGGGCTCGCAGAAAAAGCGGGCGCCGCTTCCGACGGCAAGAGCGAAAATTTCCCGCACTTGCGCTTC
>JAEEGJ010026639.1_pt1 | contig 11692 bp, 9 predicted proteins | sample 8958761 | NCBI WGS metagenome assembly JAEEGJ01 (sample SAMN16246546, study PRJNA631951) | gut metagenome | biome: gut microbiome; feature: rumen; material: RS-attached | host: Bos | place: Iran: Karaj | collected 2018-10
ACTATCAGAGAGTTTGAGCGTTATAACGGGTATATAAGCCCGGAAATCAGAAATCAACCGTTAAGCACGATTACAGAAACTGAATTAAGGAATTGGCTTGTTCATGATTTCCTGGCAAGGAACTTTAAGAAAGAAGCCTTGAAGAAGATGCTCCAAATAATCCGGGCCGTGTTCGAGTATGGAATCCGCAAACAGATCTGCACTCAGAATCCTGCCAGGTATATTTTGGTTGAAGAATACGCAAAGTTTTGCAATCTTTCAGCCAGAAGCAACGAAGAGAGGTCGTTTTCCGAAGCAGATATTGAAAAACTGAGGGAATATTGCCTAGCTGATAAAAGTAACCCCCATGCTCCGGTAATGCTGGTAGCAATGGAAACTGGAATGCGTGTTGGAGAACTTACTGCTTTAAAAAAGGAAGACATACATGATGGTTACATCTATGTTCACCGGCAGCAGGTCTTTGTTCCGAAGACAGATCTAAACGAGAACTCGTATTACAAGGATGTAAATTACACCAAAAACGAAAGAGAGCATCCGAAAGGCGGAAGAATGATTCCTATAACCAAGAACTGCCAGATGGCCTTGGACATAGCGGAGAACCTTCCCGGAAATTCCGAATATGTCTTTCATCACCCGAACGGAAGTCCGATCTTAAAGCAATCGTATATGTATTATTTGAGACGTCGGTGCAAAACACTTGGTATAGAAATTTCAAACAACCATGCATTCAGGGTCGCGTTTAATGCAAGACTGATAGAAGCCGGCGTTGATGGAAACGAAAGATGTTTCGTTTTAGGGCACTCGATGCAGACCAATGAAAGGCACTATTCATTCAGTGACAGAAGGAAAGCGGACGATGTCAGAGATAAGCTCAAAAGGCTTGAAACGCAATAAAATAAGGCATCCACCACTGTCCACCACTTTTCAGGCAAAAATCAGGGGTTTCGGAAAACCCCGAAACCCCTGATTTTACTTGGTGATCGTGGCCGGATTCGAACCGGCGGCCTTCCGCTTAGGAGGCGGACGCTCTATCCAGCTGAGCTACACAATCAAGTGCACTTTTTTGACGCGAGAGTGATTATATCACAATCCCGTCAGACTATAAAGACATGTCTCGACTATCATGCAGATAAGCGCTGTAAGTATCAGATAGAACGGCAGACCGTCCAGGAATCTGGACTTCGTAACGAAGATCAGACGCCTTCTGATAACAGACAACAGGCCTGTCAGCATGGTATCTGTCAGTATTGCAAGCACTACCGCGATTATTATCGTAAACACTGCCGGTACATGATTCTGATGTGCAAGGAAGAATACCGCAAGGAACTGCGCGCCGATTGCCGTCTCACTGACAAAATACCTCAGTCCGAAGATCGATTTTCTGATGCCGCTTCTTGCAAATGAGAGCAGTGATACCGATATCAGAGTCTGTACCAAAGCTGCTGCTGGAACCGAGATCATTCTCGCATAGGAGCCTCCGACCAGCACCCACAGTGCGAAAAGAAGGCTCGCGATTACGAGCATTACGATCGCGAATGCAGCTCTTGAAAAAGCAAATCTCCTGACCTCCTGGAAGTCCGCGACAGGTATGTCCCAGAACTCGGTAAGGCTTCTGGAAGTAATGAGTTTGGGCGTTCCGGTGATTTTCGAAAGACCCCATGAGAAGAGTATCAGGAACGCGATCGCTGCCAGCAGGATCGTGAAGATATATCTTTTTTCGAATAATCCTGATGCCAGGAATCCGAAAGACGATGCCAGAAGCGCAAGGAAATAAGGCTTGAAGACCTCGTCGGTGAAATCAGGCACTGAGAAATCATCTTCATCATCAGCCTTGAAACGTGAAAGCGACATCATGCCGATCGCCATCGGTATGAACAGAGCTCCGGCTGCGGGACTGCACCATCCCATCCTGTAGGATGCTTCAGCCGCGGCAGTAAACAGCAGTGCCGTCAGTATGAATGACAGTGCCGAAAGCTTCGGGCGCATGAAGAATCTCAGGGTAAGTGACCACACGAGCAGCACGGCTGCAGAGCAGGCCGCGGGCCACCATATGGCGTTGTTTCCGGTGGAATAAACCATGCACAGGGATATGAGCGCATATCCCAAAAAGAGGGCTGACCTTGTCGACATGTAACCCGTGGCCTTGATATGTGCGGCCTGAGGTTTGGTGACATGTCTTACACGGCGCATGTCCTCGTTATCGAACGGTGTGTTGTACTTATTACTGAACAGACCCATATATCACACTCGCCAGTTCAGATATGCCTTGAGGAATTTGTATCCGGTGTTGAACGCCCTGATGGCCAGACGTGCCTCAACATAGGAATCCGAAGGCGGATAGATGTACGTTGCAACTTCAGACATCGGAAGATCGTCGATGCTGTCGGTAAGTGTCTGCTCGTCCTCACTGCTTCCCTTTACATATCCGTCTTCCGCGCCTCTTTCGGCATTGCGGCTGTCATTCTTCGGATCGGGAGTAGCCTCCGGCGAAGGAGTCGGAGTGGGTGTCAGCTTGTTGAGACGCTTACCGTTCATTATCGCCTCTATTTCCCTTACGGTCTTGAAACCGCGGGCAGAACCGGATTCATCGTAGATCGTGTAGAGCTCAGGAGTCTTTTCAAAAGAGAACGCAATGTATCCGGCCTTATTCCTTACACCGTCGGCATCAGGAGTGGAACCCATCGTCTCCGTATAGATCCTGTTGATGGCAGAAAGATACTTGTCTTTGGTGTATCCTTCACGCGAATAGTTAATGCATTCCTTTGAAAGATCGACAAAGCACTGAATGTTGCATGTGACTCCGTCAACTATGCTCGTGGTTCCGTCAGACTTCATGGCGAGACGGTCGGGATCCTGCAGTTTCAAGAGCGCGTGACAGATGTTGTAGGACTGTACAGCCCAGTCAAGACCGCTTATCTCGTATGCGCCTGAAAGCGAAGCATAACTCCTGTCCTCAGTCGTCATATCAAGGTTGAAGGCATCCCAGTTAACACGAGTGATCTTGCCGCCCTTGATCTCCATCTCAACATAATCAACGAACTTGCTTCGGTCATCTATGAGTCTCTGCGCATAGTAGATTCCATCTTTAAGTCCTTCCACCGGTGCATATGTCTCATCGTCGGAGACCGTGGTATCCGCACGTCGGAAAGCAACAGGGATCTGCTTGCCCAAGAGCGTTGATTCAAGATACTGAAGTCTTCTGTCAACCTTGGGATCCTCGCACATGAGTCCGGTAACCCTTGATGTTTCGAAGTCGATTCCGATCCTGAAATCGAGCTTGGTAGTCTTGTCGGAAGGCAGTGCAACGGTCATGTCGAAAACATATCCGACCGGCGTGCCGTCCTTGTCATATCCCCTGTAGACCGAGTTGATCTCAGGGAAATCATTGAGGACTTTACCCGTAAGCGGAGTATAGGATTCCGCGGCAAGGACCGTTCCGAATTTCTGCTTGTATTCACGCTGAAGTCTCTTGTCAGCCCTATCATTGGACCAGAGGAAACCGCCGATGATCAGCGCGGCACTGACGATCGCAAGGAGCAGCGCCTCGGTTACGAAAACCTTAATTTGGCTGTGAGTCATCATCTGACATCCACCTCCCTCGAGCGCAGGTTCCTTCTTGAGATCGTCTTCATCAGGAAGTCGAGCACGAAAGACATGAAGTTTACTGAAAGCACGGGCGCGAGAAGCGCTGTGTCAGGCCTTACGAAAGCGCGCATTATGAGTGTCAGCAAAGCGCACACCATACCCGCGAAGAATCCCGCGTTAAATCTCGACGGCATCGTCGTGAGGTCACCTAACATGAACACCGCGACAAAGACAACGCCCGATGACAGCATGAAAGCGATATAACCCTCATAACCGAAGCTTGTTCCCCTGGCGAGAAGATTGGAAAGCGGGAAGAATACCGTCAGTGTAACGATATAGGCGATCGGGGCATAAAGCCTGATAGATCCGCGCATTATCAGGAAGAATCCTCCGAGTAGGACGCATGTAGCGCAGGCAGCGCCGAGGCTTCCCGGGAAGTTGCCCGTGATAAGCTCGGGGAAGCTGCAGTTCGTGTAATCGTGGAATTCACCGCTCTTTGAACCGAAGATCAGTGTCCTTAAAATGAACCATCCGTCCGTTCCGCCTTCGGCATATCCCTTCACCGCCGAAGGCATGACGAGACTGATGAAAAGCCTGCCCGCCGCAGCAGGATTGACGAGGTTAGATCCCGGGCCTCCGAAGATCTGCTTCGTTACTATCGATCCGAAAAGGACCGCTGCAAGCGCTGTGATAAGCGATGTGTCAGGCGGCAGAATCAAAGCGAGCATGAGTCCTGAGGATGCGGAACTGAGATCGAAATACTCACCTTTTCCTCCGCGTCCCGCAATATGCGTAAACAGCAGATCTGACAACATGAATGTGACCACGCAGAACAGTATCAGGATTATCGCGCGCAGTCCGTAGTAGAATGCAGCATATATAGTGCACGGAACCATTGCCGCAATGAGCGTCAGGTAGATGTACGGCGCGTTCTTCTCAGTATGGATGAACGGCGCAAGCCTTACGGCTTCTTTCTTGACAGCGCGTTTTCTGCTCATACCTTTTTGCCTCCGTCGAAGGGCAGAACGATCCTGCCTTCCTCATCTCTGCCGTCTTCTTCCTTGGCAGATCCGTAATCTTCGAGGAGCGAACCTCCCGAGATCTCGTTTGCGTCATAGATAAGCTCGCCTTCGGTCGCGGTGTGACCACTGTTGTAGAGGAGCGAATTGACTTCGATGACTCTTCCCTCACCCGCAAATACGGCGATCTTGGCAGTGAGATCTATTCCCGCCGGACAAATGTATGAGCATGAACCGCATGCAATGCAGTCTCTTGCGCCTTCTTCAGAAGCCTTCTGTGTCAGGCCCTGGTTGAGCATTTCGTATATCGTATTCGGAGACAGTCCCATCGGGCAGCATTCGGAACAAAGGCCGCAGTGAATGCACGGCGTCCTCGGAACGACCTGTCTTCTGATAATGGAAATGGCCGAAGTAAGCTTGATTATCGGCGTGTTTTCGGGATCCTTTATCTCAATGCCGGTAAGGCAGTTGCCCCATATTATGCGCCCGCCGCTGGCACGGAAATCGCCAACGCTGTTGATCAGTTCCGATACGGGTGTGCCGATGGGAACGAGCATGTTATGGATTCCCGATGCGTCGCCTGTTATCGAAACGATGCGGCTCATCATGGGAATGTTGTCAGAGAGAGCTTCCCAGCACGCAAGCATGGTGGAGCAGTTGAAAAGGACTGCGCCGCATGTGCGTTCCAGGGTGTCTTGAGCGCTTATCGATCTGCCGTAAAGTGCTTTCGCGATAAGCCTGTAGTAACCCTGGGGAAATCTTTCCCTGAATATCTTTATGTCAAATGTCAGATCCTTGAATTTTTCCTTCAGGCGGTTGATCGAATTCTCAAGTGCCTCGCGCTGTTCCTTGCGCTGTTCGGATATCAGGAAGAAACACCTTTTCGCGCCTATGGTCCTCGTGCATGCAGCCGCGCCATTTACGACATAATCAGGATATTCCGTTATCGCGGTCAGGTCAGATGTGGAATAAGGCTCACTCTGAAGGCAGTTTACGAGAAGGTCCTTAACGCCTTCCTTCTTTGCCCTTCTAAGCTTTGCGCCTGTGGGTATTCCTTCGCCTCCCATGCCGCAGATTCCCGCATCCGTGATGATGTTGATGGCTTCCGAAGCGGAAAGCTTCATCAGAGAACGGGGCGTGAGTGAATCGAGCCTCGATCTCTTCATGTCGTTATGAATGACTACCGCACGTGTTGAAATGCCGTTTGGAAGCGTGATCGGTCTGATGTCGGTAACCGTTCCGGAGATTCCCGTATGAACCGGAACCGAGAAAGTGCCTTTTTCGGGGATTCCGACGCACTGGCCTGCAAGAACGTTATCGCCTATGCGGACGCAGGGCACCGCCGGAACACCGTAATGCATCTTCATCGGAAGTATGACTTTTGTCGGGTAGACACGCTCGAGCATGATCTCCCTGACATAGTGAGAACGCTTTGAAAAATTCAAAACGTCTCCCGGAAAAAGTCCCTTATAAAACGAATATCTCCTGCGGTCCGGCATCAGCACTCCATGCAGGCCGCCATAAGGCGGCAACCTGAATAAATCTTAGTCGGTGTATCCTTCCAGCTTCTTGGATGAAGACGCACGGGAAAGCTTCCTGATCGCCTTTGCCTCGATCTGTCTGATACGCTCACGGGTAACGCCGAGCTTCTTGCCGACCTGCTCAAGTGTCATCGGAATGCCGTCCTTGAGGCCGAAACGCAGCTCGATTACCTTGCGCTCACGCTCTGTGAGCGAGTTGAGTGCCTTTATGAGATCTTCCTTGAGAAGTATCCTTGCAACTTCCTCTTCGGGAGCTGCGAGTTCATCGTTTGAAATGAAGTCTACGAGGTGGCTGTCCTCTTCCTCACCGACAGGCTTGTCGATGGAAATGGGATCCTGGGAGATCTTCTGGATCTCGCGGATCTTTGCGGGCTCCATGCTCATCTCTTTTGCGAGCTCTTCAGTTGTAGGCTCACGGCCTAAGTCCTGTACGAGCTGTCTCTGAACCCTGGTGAGCTTGTTTATGGTCTCAACCATGTGAACAGGGATACGGATCGTACGAGCCTGGTCTGCGATGGCTCTGGTGATAGCCTGACGGATCCACCATGTTGCGTATGTTGAGAACTTGAATCCCTTTGTATAGTCGAACTTGTCGACTGCCTTGATGAGACCGATGTTGCCCTCCTGGATAAGGTCGAGCAGTGAAAGTCCTCTGTTCATATATTTCTTTGCAATGGAAACAACGAGTCTCAGGTTGGAGTTGATGAGCATCTCCTTGGCTTCCTCATCGCCGTCTGCCATGCGCTGGGCGATGTCACGCTCCTGATCTGCATTAAGGAGTTCGATCTTACCGATCTCCTTGAGATACATCTTGACCGAGTCGTCAACGACGTTAACGTCTTCGCCGCCTTCGCCGTCATCGTTGTCATCGCTGTCGAGGTCGGGATCGTTGAGCTTTACGCCCGAATTATCGAGTTCCTCACGCAGCGTGATCATCTCATCGGGTTCGAGCTTGTAGCTGTCGGAGATCGATTCGAGATCGGACTCCGTGATCATGCTGCCGTTCTTGTCTGCGAGTTTCTTTGCGGCCGCCATGGCCTTATCAAAATCTGTCATAAGAAATCACCTCTCGAAAAACCTTACTTCTTTGACTCGGAAGTTTCTGCCGTCGACTCTGTGATGACAACTGTCTCCTGAACGTTTTCTGTCACGCCTTCGCTGGAAACATGGTAGATGGTATCAGGTGTGAAGATCTCCATCTTTACGTTGCCGGAAGTATTACCGTCCCTCTTTGCGGCACGGAGTTCACAGTACTTGCTGTAATAGTTCTGGGCTTTAGCTTTATCAATGCCGGAAGGCAGTGAAAGCTTGACGTTCTGGCATGTCAGTCCGTAAATGATGAACTGTCTGCTTGAAGCGTCTTCTTTTTCAACGCTGTCAAAAGCCGTATTGATATCCGCTGAGATCGCGTTCCTGAGATTTGTCCTGGAAAGATAGAGCGGGAATGAGATGGCTAATATTATCAGCACTGCCGCTACCGTAGCTACAGCATATTCAATGACGAGCTTCTTGGGAGCCTTAACGTCGTTGGGTGAGACTTCGAATTCGCTCGGCTTGAGCTTCAAGTCGTTTGAATTCTTGGAAGATACTGCATCACGCTGTACTGCCTTCTGAACCGTGTCAGGCATTACAGGATTGGAATAATAATGCTTGCCGCCTTCCTTAGCTTCGAATTTTTCATTCTTGAACTCGTGTCCCTCGTGATTGTCGAGAAGCGCAACCGCCTCTTCTGACGGGAATACGCAGTGGCAGAATACGCACTCGCAAGTATCGTCTCTGTCATCAAAAACAACCAGGGAACCGCAGTTCCTGCACATACCTTGCTTTGTTGCCATTAAAAGACCATCCTCCTGATGATGAGGTTTTGTTTAAGCTTAAGCAAAACAGCCTTAGTAAGTGCTTTAGGGGAAGATCGGTCTCTCGCCGTAAAAACGGCATACCCTATGTCAAGGCATAATTATACTTATAGCAATCAGAAATTCTACTACGAGTTGCCACGACCGTCAATAGTAATTTATTTATATATAAGGATCCGGAAACGCGGTTAAGTATTAAAAACCGCTAAAATGCCCTCAAAACTGACACTTGAAGAATGTGATAAAGGATATAATTGTCACAACACTTCAGTCAGGGGGTGATCTTATGAAGTGGGATGAACTGCCCGATACTCTCAAATGGGATCGTAAACTTGCCTATTTTCTTAATCCTGCGAACCAGGATGACATAAGCAGAGAAGATCTTCAGGATGTGCTCGCGATACTTGCGGCAAGGTATTGTGATGAATTCTTCAGCCTTCGCTTCCTTGAATGTTTCGTTGAAGAAGAACTCGGTTCCGAAAGGCTTGAAGAAGCCATTGAAGCCAGCATAGATTCCGATTATATCACCGACCGCTGCATGCACGTTTTGAACCAGGAAACCCTTTCTGACAGGATGTCAGCGGCACAAAGATTCGTCAATGAGATCGCCGACGAATACGGCGATCTGTCCGACGAGGATTTCTGAACATCGTCTCCCGAACGCGAAAAACCGCAGTTTTACCTTATTTTTGCAACGAATTTGACTCATTGTTGAAACATTCCCTAAACCGCTCAGGTGTAGTATATGTTTGAGTAACCCGATTTCGGGCCTTTGCTTTTGGGAGATAACAAGAAAGGGAATATTGAAATGAAGAGTTTTAAGATAGACAGGGCAAAGATCACAGCCGTTGTGATCGCTTCCTTATTATTGTTTACGATGCTTACCGGCTGTAAGAAGAAACCGGTAGTCACCAGCATGGCAACAACTGTTGAAACAACGACCACTGCAATAACAACTGCTGAATCCACAACAGAAGAGACCACCACGACCGAGGAAACGACCACCGAGGAAGAAACAACAACTACCACGGCAGAGATCACGACCACCACGACCGAGGAAGAGACAACAACAAAGGCAACAAAGAAAAAGAAGACGGCAGCAACAACCAAAAAGGTTACGACTGTAGGCAAAGTCAAGGTTACCGCAGTCAGATTCACAGTCTATGCAAAGGGCGGCCTTAACGTAAGATCCGGCCCGGGCACGAACTACAAGATCGTCAAGACACTTAAGGCCGGTGACGGCATCGATGTCAGAGGCAAGACAAACAACGGCTGGTACAAGACAATCAACGGAAACTATGTCAAAGCAGATCTGACAACAAAGACAAAGCCCGCTAACGCAAACAGCGGAAATTTCGAGTAAATCTGGAATTACAGCTTACACGAAAGACGTCTCAGGAATGAGGCGTCTTTTTTGTTCTCCCGGAAGCTTGCGGTGTTAACGAAATGTTAAGTTTTAAAACCAACAGATAACACCTTGTAAACAATGGCGTTTTAGCCTTGAGACATAGTGAATATGCCATTTGAGCGTGATAGAATGCACCTATAAGCGGTTAACCATCGCTATTATTCTATTGGAGGGTAAAGATGGGCGATAAGCTGAGATCAGGCAAGCAAATCGATAAGACTTTGCGTGATCTGTCTCTCAAAAAGGAAGCACCGAAGAGCGGTTATGTTCTCCTGGTCCTTTTGTATGCCATCGCCATGTGCGGAACCATATTCACTTCCAGGAACGGCGGACGTGTTCTCCATTTGTTTGATTCCGATATCCCGTTCTCCGCATTTGCAGGCGTCTTCTCCTCTTTTGCCAACATCTGCATCATCAGTCTCGTAGTGCTTTACCGCAAGATCGGTTTCATTTCGTCACTCATTCTCCTTGTTTTACAATTCCCGATGCTGGTGGTCAATATCTTCATCCGACACAACATCAACAGTCTTCCGGGATTCTTCATGAACCTTCTTACGATCGTCGCGGTCGTAGTCATATATGTGTCTCACAACAAAGTCGTAAAGTATCAGCAGACACTCAGGGATCAGGCCGTTAAGGACAGGCTTACGGGACTCCCCAACAGGTTTGCCTGCAACGAGCTCATGGCTGACCTCATAAAGCGTGACGAGAAGTTCGCATTGGTTTCCGTTGACCTTAACGATTTCAAGAGCATTAATGACACCATGGGTCATGACACCGGAAATGTTGTTCTTAAAGCCGTTGCCGACCGCTGGGTTGACCTTTCTGATTCCATGGAGGACGGGATCAACGTGTTCGTGGCACGCATCTCTGCCGATGAATACCTGCTCATAATTAGCGGATACAGCCTCTCCGAGGAGATCGACGGAATCGTTGCAAAGTTCAAGGACGAACTCGAGAAGATTATGACCGTCGACGGATGCGATTTCTATATCACGGCATGTTACGGCATCACTGAGTATCCCAAGGATGACAACGTTATCGATAACCTTTTCCTTTTTGCCGATGCGGCTCTCCACGAAGTCAAGCGTCTCGGCGTAGGCAATTCGATAATGCATTTCAGGCCCGATATCCTTAACACCGAAAAGGATCTCGAGACCGAGCGCAAGCTCCGCCATGCCCTCGACAACAAGAAGATCTTCTTCAATCTCCAGCCGCAGTATGACATCAACCACAATCTCCGCGGTTTTGAGGCTCTGGCTCGTATGAGAGATTCAGACGGAACGGTCATCGGCCCCGCCGATTTTATTCCAGTCGCAGAAAAGACCGGTCTTATCGACCGTGTGGACATGAGAGTGTTTGAGCTTGCCGTTGAATTCCTCGCAGACGTACTGAGAGGCAAAAAGGATGCCGATCTCATCATCAGCTGCAATGTTTCTGTAAAGCATCTCATGAAGAACAACTTCATCGATGAGATCAAGGGCATTCTCGTAAAATACCAGGTTCCCGCAAGCCACATCGAGATCGAGATCACGGAATCCATCATGATCGATTCCATGGACAAAGCCCTTGAAAGGATCGACGAGATCAAGGCTCTCGGCATGAAGGTCGCGATCGACGACTTCGGTACAGGCTACTCTTCCCTGAGCTACCTCAACAGCTTCCCTTCAGATCTTCTTAAGATCGACAAGTCCTTCATCGATCAGATGAACACTTCTGAATCTTCCAAGCAGTACGTAGCTGCCATCGTAACGATCGGTCACGTTCTCAACTTCAGCGTCATCTCCGAAGGTGTTGAGGATGAGTCCCAGATCGACACTCTCAAAGAAATCGGATGCGACTACATCCAGGGATTTGTCTGGGGCCGCCCGATGTCCGCAGACGACGCTCTGGAGCTTGTATTCTCTTAATCTGTAACAATGTTAAAAGGGGTTGCCGCTTCAGTTTTGAGGCGGCCTTTTTTGTTGTTCTCTGTTACGTTCTCACTTTTTGGAAAACAGAGAACCAAACAGAGATTGGGACCGTAATCTTCCGGCCAAATGACATTACGCGTGTAATAAGATAAAAATCTAACGGATTTTTATCTCACTTCTATGTTTTATTGTGCTAAAATTGCTTGTCATATGCGGAGGCGACTCTTTCCGCAAGTCCTATACAAAGAAGGTGGGCGTAATGTCAGATTCAAAGACATACAGGGTATTCGTGCTCAATCCCGGCAGCACGTCAACAAAACTCGAATATTTCGAGAACGAAAAGAGTATCAAAAAGGACAACATTTTCCAC
>JAEEGJ010026640.1_pt1 | contig 11692 bp, 6 predicted proteins | sample 8958761 | NCBI WGS metagenome assembly JAEEGJ01 (sample SAMN16246546, study PRJNA631951) | gut metagenome | biome: gut microbiome; feature: rumen; material: RS-attached | host: Bos | place: Iran: Karaj | collected 2018-10
AAGACGCTTACAGATTTGAAAGTGAATAGCAATTTTTAGCCGAGAAAGCGGATAACAGGTTCATTGAAACAACGGTGTACGGCACGTACTTCTTCGGCACGTCCGAAGAGGAGATAAGACCCGTTACGGAAGCGGGAAAGATCGCCGTTATCCCTATAGATATCTGCGGCGCGGTGACGCTCAAAAACCTTTACAGATCACGCGCCGTGCTCGTCTTCACGGAGAGGGACAGAAAGGAAATATATCTGAATATAATAAACCGCAATATACCGGATAAGGATAAGGTCAGCCGCATGATGTCGCTTGATTTTGAGATGCGGAACATTGAGCTTTGCGATTTTGCGGTCTGTTATGACGAAGGTGTAGAGAAATGCGTGGATAAGATATACGACGAACTGCATATATCACGGAAATAAGCGTTCATTATAATGACACAGAACGTTAATATTATGCTCTTGAAAATTATTATTATATTGTGTATAATAATCGCGTTCTGTAAATATGTACCCTTAGCTCAGCAGGATAGAGCAACTGCCTTCTAAGCAGTAGGTCGCCGGTTCGAATCCGTCAGGGTACGTAAAAAAACCTCGCTTCGGCGAGGTTTTTTCAACTAAATCCGTCAAAGACGGGTTAAATCTGCTTCGCAGATGAAATCGCTTCCGCGATGAAATCCGGCTTCGCCGGGTTAGAGGACGGATTTAATTTCATCGTGAATGAAGTGAACGATTTCATCCGGGCAACGCCCGGATTTCATCGCACCAAAGGTGCGATTTCATTTGTGCCGTATATGGATTTTATTTCAATACAAATAACCCGCTTGATCTTTCAAAGCTATAACAAAATCAGCGTACGTGAAGTCTGTGATAAGCCGCCCGTCTTCTGTTTCTTTGAATCTGATCTCATTTCCTTTATCGTCATAAATGCTTTCCCTTACCGTTACGTGCCCGTCTCTATACCACGTTACGGTCTGTTTTGTGACGTTTTTTCCGTCACCGTATTCATATTCATACGTACTAACGTCGCCTACGTAGTCCGTTTCAACAATTTTGATACGGTTTCCGTTATCATCATAGAAGCTTTCGGTACAGGATTTTCCGCCGTTTTCAAGCGTACAGGTTGCTTTTATTTGATTTCCGCTGTCGTTATAATAGTATTCACAAACGCGGTCGGTTTCTATATCTGACGTGTAAACGTATTTTATAACATTGCCGTTATTATCATAAGTATATTCTTCTGTATCCACCAGCATTTCCTGATCATGCCTGTAAGTTGCCGTATATTTTAATATTCGTCCGTCTTCGTCATAAGTCGTTTCATCGATGTCGTAAATTTCGCCGTCAAATGACGTTTGTATCTCGGTTGTAATGTTTCCTTTTTCGTCATATACATATTCGTAATAATAACCGTAGGTCTCACCCGTTTTATCCTTTGCCGTGAACTTTATCTTATCGCCTTTATCATTAAAAGAGTATTCTCTTAAATACGTTTCACCGTCAGAGTCTTCATAAAAATCAAAAATAACGTTGTGATTGTTATCGTATTTATATTCCTGGTAAGCGGTTTTATGATCCCTGTCGCTGTTAATAATATAACTTTCACTTTTTTCTTTAATGATTTCACGTTTGTCGTTATACTCGATTTCCCAGATTTTAACATAACCGCTTATTCCGGTCCAAACGGATTTTATAACGTTTCCGTCATCGTCAAACGTTATGTCGTATTGACCGTACAGGCTTCCGTTTCGAAAATACACTTTTGTATATACGCTGCTTGCGATCCCGTCAAATCTTTGTTTTGCGTCTTTATATCCAATAGCTTCGTAAAACGCTTTTGCCGCGCCGTACGGCTCGTTTGCATCAAGCAAAGCCTCCGCCTCGGCGTATTTTGACGCTTTGTAAGCTTCTATACTTTCCGTCAGTCGTTTAGTACTGTCTTTATATCCGTTGAGCTTTTTAAAGCCGCTTATGGCTTCCTCGTATTTCCCCTCGCCGTACGCAGCCGCAGCAGAATTGTATCTTATTTCCGGTATGATAACTTTGCTTATGAGCAGAGAAAGCGCAATTATAAATACGGCGCACGGAAGACCTATTGCGATAAGCTTTTTTACGGCTTTTATCTGCCTTTCCTTCTCAGCCCGCGCTTCTTCCTTTTGACGTTCGATCTCTTTCCGCTCAGCTTCCTCGCGCTCCGTTATCACGGCAAGGTCGACTCTGCATTTTTCAAACAGCTCGGCAGAGTCTTTATAATCCGTTATCGCTTCAAACATAGAAATCGCCGATTCGATGTGAGGTCTGTCAGCTTTGCCCACGTTATAAACCGCCGCCGCGTATATTGCGTCGTTTTTGTATTCCTCCGACAGCTGAGCGATATATCCGGTAAGAGCTGACCCGTCCGCGCCGCCGAACGGCAGCCTGCTTTTTGCAAATTCGGAAATATCACGCGTTTTCTGCTCCGCCATTAGCCGGTACAGCTTTGCCGCCGCGTTATACGGATCGGCTGCAAGAACTTCACCGCAGTATCCGTCCGCTTTATCAAAATCCCCGTTCCGCAAACACTCAAAAGCGCCATCCAAAAGCTGATCTGTATTCAGTTTTTCATTATTTTCAGCTTTCATGATCCTTACCCGATAGTTTTGTTAATATAAGCATATCATATCTCTGCGTAAATGTCAAGATTCGGTGAAATTAAATCCGTCCTTTCCACCCACCCGCGTCGAGCGGATTTCATCGCGAAGCGATTTCACCCACGAAGTGGATTTCACCCGTCCGTAAGGACGGATTTAGTTGAAAAAACCTCGTCTGATGACGAGGTTTTTTCAGGGTGGGTAGTCGGATTCGAACCGGCGACCTTCAGGGCCACAACCTGACGCGCTAACCAGCTGTGCTATACCCACCATGTGAGCGCTTTTTCAAAACGCTTGTTTATTATACACGACAAACCGATTTTATTCAAGAATATATATTTAACAATTTGTGATATTAAAATGAATGACGCTTGTTGACAAAAATAGAAATATATGATATAATGTTCTCACTAAATCGTAGAGGTGTGTTATGGACAATAACGGACAAAACATCCCGCTGTTTGAGGTCGACTATGATTTCGACCGCGAGCACGTAACAAAAATGTTTAAATATCCGGCATCAAAGCTGTTCCGCATACAAAACGTTTTGCGGTATATCGTCGCGCCGCTTTCCCTGGTAAGCGGTCTGATCATCCTGTTTTCTTACTTTTTCTTTCGTCTTGATCTGATTGTGGTCTTATACGCCGGATTTATGTTTATTCTGTTTTCAGTCCTGGAGTTTTTAAGATTTCCCGAAATGATCGCGCGGCGAATCATAAAAAGAGATACGGGCGCGAAGGGAAGCATGCGATGCCACTATACGTTTGACGACACGTTTGTCTACCTTTGGAGCGAAAGAGGCGTAAACACGTCCTTCACGTACGAGCATATAACGTCTTTTGCCGAGGACGCGGAGGCGTTTATAATGACGATAGACAGTATAAACTTGTTGAGAGTGCCTAAATTCATGTTCACGAACGGCGACCCGAACCGGTTTGCGGACTTCATAAAATCACGTATGTCCGGCAAAGGAAAAGTAAGCGTCAGAACGGTAATAAGCATTATAATGATGATATTCCTTATATTTACCATCCTTGTCATGTTTGCCGTGCTGTTTTTTATGGTGTTTGCAAAAATTATCGAAAGCGGCACCGTAGTTAATATAGCGTAATAAAACAGACCGTTCCCGTCATATACAGGCGGGAACGGTATTTTTTATTTTATCGCAAGCTCTCCGTTTACGACGTCGACCGTGAGAGTGTCGCCCGGTGCGGGGTCGTCGCGGATTATCTTTTCCGCGGCGAGCGTCTCAACGTGAGACTGCAAATATCTCTTCAGCGGTCTTGCGCCGAACGCGGGATCGTAGCCGTGGTCTATCACAAACTGCTTTGCCTCGTCGGTAAGCACGAGCTTCAGCTGTTTTTCTTGCAGCCTCTTTGAAATGCCCGCGAGCATAAGATCTATGATATGCTCCATATTGTCGCGCGTCAGCGGCTTGTAGAAGATTATCTCGTCAAGTCTGTTTAAGAACTCCGGACGGAAGCTGCGTTTCAGCAGAGCGCTGACGCCGGCTCTCGCTTCCTCGGATATTTCGCCCTTATCGTCTATACCGTCAAGAATTATATCCGAACCGAGGTTTGACGTCAGAATTATTATCGTGTTCTTCATATCGACCGTTCTGCCCTGGCTGTCCGTTATCCTGCCGTCGTCAAGCACCTGCAAAAGCACGTTGAAAACGTCCGGGTGTGCTTTTTCTATTTCGTCGAAAAGCACTACCGAATACGGTTTTCTTCTCACGGCTTCCGTAAGCTGACCGCCCTCGTCGTAGCCGACGTATCCGGGAGGCGCTCCTATAAGACGCGAGACGGAGTATTTTTCCATATACTCGCTCATATCTATACGCACCATCGCACGCTCGTCGTCAAACAGCGCCTGCGCCAGCGCCTTTGCAAGCTCGGTCTTGCCTACGCCCGTCGGACCTAAGAACATAAACGAGCCGATAGGTCTGTTCGGGTCCGCTATGCCCGCGCGGGAGCGGAGGATAGCCTGGCTGACCTTCTGCACCGCCTCGTCCTGACCTATAACTCTCTTGTGGAGTATATCGTCCAGATGAAGCAGTTTTGATTTTTCGCTTTCAAGCAGCTTTGATACCGGGATGCCCGTCCAGCGCGAGACGATCTTCGCTATCTCTTCCTCGGTCACCTTGTCACGCAAAAACGAATTGCCCTTGCCGTCCGCCGCCTGCTTTTCGGCTTCTTCAAGCTCCGATTTCAGCTTCGGTAAAACGGAATATTTCAACTCCGCGGCTTTTTCAAGATCGTAGCGGTTCTGCGCCGCCTCTATCTGCGCCTGCGTCTGCTCAATCTTCTCACGCAGACCCGCGAGCTTGCCTATACTGTTCTTCTCATTTTCCCAGCGCGCTTTCATCTCGTTGAACTGATCGCGCTCTTTCGCTATCTCGGCTTTTATCTCCTCGAGTCTCGCCTGAGAGAGCTTGTCCGTCTCCTTTGATAATGCCGCGACTTCTATCTCGTGCTGCATTATCTTACGCGAAATTTCATCCATTTCCGTGGGCATGGAGTTCATTTCGGTCTTAATCAGCGCGCACGCCTCATCCACCAGATCTATCGCTTTATCCGGCAGAAATCTGTCGGAAATATATCTGTCGGATAATGTTGCGGCGGAAATAAGCGCGCCGTCCTGTATTTTTACGCCGTGATATACTTCGTAACGCTCTTTCAAGCCTCTTAAAATCGTAATCGTGTCCGCTACGCTCGGCTCTTCAACAAGAACTGTCTGAAAACGTCTTTCAAGCGCGGGGTCTTTTTCTATATATTTTCTGTACTCGTCAAGCGTCGTCGCGCCGATGCAGTGCAGCTCGCCTCTTGCAAGCATAGGTTTTAGAAGATTGCCCGCGTCCATGGAGCCTTCCGTCTTGCCGGCGCCGACAACGGTGTGCAGCTCGTCTATGAACATTATTATCTTGCCGTCGGATTTCTTTATCTCGTTTAAAACGGCTTTCAGACGCTCTTCAAATTCGCCCCTGTATTTCGCGCCGGCTATAAGCGCGCCCATGTCGAGAGAGAAGATGCTTCTGTCCTTCAAATTGTCCGGCACGTCGCCGCGGACTATACGCAGAGCAAGTCCCTCCGCAATAGCGGTCTTGCCCACGCCCGGCTCGCCTATCAAGCACGGGTTGTTTTTCGTTTTACGCGACAGTATACGTATAACGCGTCTTATCTCGTCGTCACGGCCGATGACCGGGTCGAGCTTGCGTTCGCGCGCCAGTTTAACAAGATCCTGCCCGTATTTTTCAAGCGCCTGGTACTGATCCTCCGGCGTCTCGCTTGTGACCCTGCTGTTGCCTCTTATGTTTTTAAGCGCGGACAAAAACTCGTTTTCGGTAATATCAAACGTCTTGAAAAGCTGTTTTACTTTATCGTCCGGGTATTTCAAAAGTCCCATAAAAAGATGCTCGACGGATATGAAATCGTCGTTCATCTGCGCGGCTTTTTTCTCCGCGAAATCAAGCGCTTTTGAAAGCTCGTCCTGCATATAAAGCTGGCCGCCGGACTGTCTCGGAAGCGACTGCAGAGCGGTGAGGACAGAGTTTTCAAACGAGTTGCCGTCAACGTTCATGGAACGCAGTATCTGCGGCAGAAGCGCGCTTTCCTGCGTTAAAAGCGCGTATAAAAGATGTATTTGCGTAAGCTGCGGATTGCCGTATTCCTTGGCGTAACTCTGCGCCGCCTGAATGGCTTCCACGCTTTTTTCGGTAAGTTTGTTCGTATTCATATATATTCTCCTTTCGGCAACACTCAAATTAGCACTCACATCATCCAAGTGCTAATTTACTATATCACACCTTTCGGAATTTGTCAATACCTTTTTGAAAAAAAGCGTAAAAATCTTCATTTCAAGCAGAGCAGAGAAACGAGTGATAAAAAAGGGCGAGCATCGCTCGCCCGGAACTAATTATAAAACGTTTATCTTGTTATCACTATCGATATGCAAACCACGGTGACCTTGTCTTCTTTGATATTCAGCGCATATATTTTACCGTTATCGTATGCGTAGCATGCGCCCGCGTAAATATCGCCCTCATCGCCGTTCGTATAGCTTGCTATCTCGCTGCCGGTTGCCCAGTAATAGCAGATATGAGACTCTGAAAGCGGCTCGGAATAAAATCTTTTTTCCATAACAACACGACTTGTATCAGAAGTTATGATCTTATATGAAAACGAATTATCGCCTTTAAATATTAAGTGATCCAGGTCTTCATCTCTTTGCTTTGCATCAATTTTTTCCTTACTGCCGTCCGTATAGTATTTATATTCGTACCCGTTTTTGTACAGAATTATAAAATCGCTGCCGGAAGGTACGCAGCAGGAGAGGCGCATAGATTCGTTTTCGCCGCCTTCATAGACAAGCTCCGGCTTGTCTTCTTCATAATAACGGTATATTTTGTGACCGTCTTCTATAGTATAATACGCGTTGTTGAACGGAACACAGCACGTAAGCGACTTTGTTTCGCTGTTTTTTAAGCTGAAATAACCTTTTATATTGCCGTTTTCGTCATATCTGTTTATTCTTCTGTGCGCCGCGTCGACTATGCAGATATAACCGTTATCTATAAACAGATCGCCGTGCAGCTTTTCAATATCCTGCATATTTTCAAGATGACCGATCTCACCTTCGCCGTCGCCGAAGTTTACGGAAAACTCGTTTGTTTTTTCAAACTTCGTATATTTTGCCGCGGCTACAAGACCGCCGGTATAACTTTCGTACAGCTTATCTATATCGTCAAGCGTGATCAGACCCGAATCATAAGCGTTCTGCAGACCGTAACATGATTTTCCGCTTTTCAGCACGAAGAACTCTCTGTCATTGTAATGCACAAAATCAAGTCCCGCGACGGTCTCCGTCCATTTTGTCTCCGTTTCTGAATATGAGAAAATGCCTATAGCCAGATCACCGTTCCAGAAGGCGTATGACAGATAATATCCGTTGTATTCTCCCTCTCCGTTCATGAAGCAATCGCGCATCGCGCTGCCGAGCCAGTGACGCTGCATACATTCAATATATTTTGTGTATGCGTCATATACCGTTTTGACTTCGTTTTCGGAAAGATTTGAGTTTTCGGCGGGTATCGCCGCGCCGCCGTCCACCAGATACAGCCGCCGGCCGTTTTTATATCTGAATCTGTACCCGGCAATATCAACGAAAGTATCGAAAACGTCTTTGGCGACTTTGCCCGCCGTGCCGTAGACCGCGGCGTATCTGAAAGCGTCAAGCTTTACACAGAAATCTATCTCAACGCGGTTTTTATACGTTATTTCGCGTTCCGTAGCGGAGTATTTGTTTGCTTCAAGCCTGCCGCCTAAGAATTCTTCAAAGCTTTGCATAAGGACATCCGCGTCAATTTCGTCCGGCTCTTTAACGTCGGTTTTTGTCGCCTCTTCGCTTGCGGCGTCCGTCTCCGCCGTCAATACGGACTCGCTGTCCGTACCGGTCTGCGGAGCGATAACGTTTTTATAAGAAATGAACCACAGCCCGCCTATAATGCCGGCGCAGAAGACCGCGGCGGCGGCGACCTTTATAACGTTAAAAACCGTTTTTTTACTCTTTGCATTTGACGCCGAAGCTTCGGTTATTATATATCTGTCGTCTATTTGTCCGATGGCGGACAATAAATCGGTATTCTTCATAACAGCCCTCTTTTTACTAAAAAATCTTTCAGTTTCTTTCTTGCGGATGAAAGTGCTGCACGTACGTTGTTTTCGGCAAAGCCGGTCATCTCCGAGATCTCTTTGACGGAATACGCGTGATAATAGCGGAGAACAAAGAAATCTCTTTCTTTCTTCGGCAGTTTCTTTAAAAACGCGTTTATCGTCGCGACCGTCTCTTTTTCCATGTAGGAATCCTCCGCGCTCTGCCCGGTCAAGCACTCGTCAAGCTCGGACAGCAAAAGCGCCGTCTCGCCTCCGCCGCGCTTCGCCGTGGTCTGCGAGCGCAGTCTGTCAACGGAGATATTGCGGACTATGCGCGAGAAGAAAGCGCCGAGCTTCGCGGGCCTCTGCGGCGGTATGCAGTTCCACGCCGCAAGCCACGTATCCGCCACACATTCCTCCGCGTCCTGTTTGTTGTTCAGGATACGCATTGAAACGGACAGACACAAAGCGCCGTATTTGCGCTCCGATTCGGTCACCGCACTCTGATCGCGGTCAAAGTACAGATCAATGATCTCTTTGTCGTGCAAGCTATCACCTTCGTTCGTTCGTAAAAGTCGACTTTCACCATATAAGTCGATAAAAGGGCGTAAATCGCAAGAAAAAAAATAAAAAATTTTTGCCTTCCCCTATGGGGGAAGGTGTCGGCGCAGCCGACGGATGAGGCTTTTCATGCGCGAAGCGCATATCGCAATGCGTAAGCATTATATCGCATTTGCGGTGCGCAAATATATCGCATCGTGTAAGCGATATATCGCAAAAGAGTCCCTTACGGGACGCGATATACCTACCGGTGCGATATATCCTTGCGGGAACCCCGACGCTCTCAGGCTCGCATTGGGGAATCCTGCCGGATGCGATATGTCACTTCGTGACAAGAAAAGAACAGAGGGGGGCCGTCTCATTCGAGGCAGCCCCCGCGGTTATATTTACGGGTCGATAGTCAGAGTAACGCGCGTATTATCAGCGATTACGTCAATCCAGAATCCGAAATTTTCCCAGCCTCCGAAATTCAGAGTGATCTCTTTTTTCTCGCCCGCTTTTAAGTTAAGCTCTTTCCAGTCGCCCGGTGCAAGATTATCGTCGCTTTGATAGCAATTAAGATAAATCGGGACGTACTGATCAAGACTTGAGGTCACTTCCAAAGTCACGCTGTTTTCCGGGTCTATTTTCTTTTCAACGTTAAGCTCTTTGATCTTTATCTCTATCGTTGAATCTGCGGCGTAGGTATGACTTATATCAAGCGTTTTACTTTCGTTGTTGTATGTCCCGGTATAAGTATCGTACGGGAAATAATACCACGCGTCGTTCAAAAGCTTTTTCAGTCCGTCCGTCATATTAAGCACGTATCCTTTGCCGTAATGCGTTTCAACGAGCGCTATCTCTGACAGATCCGGCGTTACGCGGTATATTTTTGAGCCGACCTCCAGCCAAAGCGTTCCCGGTTGTACTCCTTCCGGAGTATATCCGGTGTTTTCGTCTATCGTGCCGTCCGATATTTTATCTACTGTCCCGCCAGTTTTGTTCAGAGTTTCGAGCGTGTCGATGATCGAATACGCAAGATCGCAGGTCGATACGGTTTTTGTACTTACGCCGTGCCCGTCCCGGTTGGCGCGCATCATATATACGGTAGTTTCATATCCCGAATTATCCTGATCGTCTTCTAAATTGTTATAATCAAAATAGAGTTTGCGAACGGTCGCGTCTGAAATAATACCGGCGTCGTACGCCTCGCTCAGACCTTCCGTCAGAGCGCCGTCCTTTATAACAAGGAATTTGTTTCCGTTGTGATGTTCAAACGTATACCCGGCGACCGTTTCCTCCCAATGCTCGGCGTCACCGTACGCCATAATGCCTATATATGCACCGTCAGACGTTTTATACGCGTAATACACGTTATTTTTCCAGGACGTTCCGGTCTGGATAAACGACTCAAACAGCGCCGTAGTAATCGTAGCCTTGTCGTAGAAAGTGTTGTAGAACGATATATAAGCGCGTAAAACGCTGTATACTTCCTCTTTTGACAGATCCGAATCGGGCAGAGAAGTCAGACCGTTGCCGTCAAGCACTCTTATTACGTTGCCGAAGTTATAGAAGAATTCGTAGCCCTGCGCGGTCTCCGTCGTATAATACGCCGTTTTGTCCATTGTATCGCCGTACTTATCGAATATCGCCGCGTATCCGCCGCCTTCGAGCTTCATGCAGAACAGGATCTTCACCTGATTGTAAAACGTTATATTTTTCGCGTTTTCCGGTCTGTTCGTCGCGTCGCACTCGGATGCGCCGTCTAAATATTCCTCAAAGCTCGTTTTCAGTAAGTAGTTTTCGGAAAATTCCGTCGGTCTGCCAATTTTATCGTGATAATCACGGAAGAGCTCACCTATTTCTTCTTCGCTTACAAGTCCTTTTTCATACGCTTCATCAAGCCCGTATACGGTTTTGCCGTTCTTTAAAACGGTAAGCTTTTGACCGGATGTGTAAACGAACATATAACCTGCCGTTCCTCTTATGGGCATACCTTCGGTATAAATGGTTTTCCCGTCGTCTATAAAGGCGAAATAAGTATCTCCCACGACTTTTGCGTAATATACGTTATAACCGTTATATTCGTTTCCGACCCTGCCGTCGTTATAATACAGATCTATCGCGTAACGCATATTTCTATACTGTTCTGACGGCGTATCAACATCGCCGATATACATAGCGGAAAAAGCATTGCGGTAAGCTGTATATATTTTGTACGCGTCGTTATCCGTTAAAGCGTTATGCTCGTACGCGTTCTGCAGACCGTAATACGCCGTGTCGCCGTACAATACCGTCATTTTGCGGTAACTGCTGTAGTGGAGCGGATAGCCGCAGACGTTTTCCGTTGAATCTATGCATATAATACCGATATGTCTGTTAAGCAGCGCGGCGTATTTGCCATTGCCTAATTTGACACAGAAATCTATGCCGGGGTTCTGCTCTCCGCGCAGATATTCATCAAACACGCCGGACAGCTCTTTTGCTTTTTCCGCGTCCGTAATCCGGTCTGTGTTCGTAAAATCAAGCCATTCAAATTCAACGTCAATAAACGGCGTCGTCACCGGATCGTCGTTTTTCTGCAGGAAGACTTTATAGTCCTCGTTCATTTCTTTTATTTCGTCCGCGGTTATCAAGCCTTTTTCATAAGCCTTTGAAAGTCCGACGCAAAGCTCGTCGCCTTTTATAACGGTGAACGGCATATTGTCATAATACGTTACGGTGATCCCGGCAATTTCTTCCGTATTGAAGTACGCCATATAACCCTTGTTGCCTAAGCTTATTTTTGCGACGTACGTGCCTTTGCCTGTTTTATACGCGTATATGATCGTATAATCAGCGTGTGCGGGGGTTTTGCCGCTTTCAAGGTATTCTTCTA
>JAEEGJ010026648.1_pt1 | contig 11690 bp, 7 predicted proteins | sample 8958761 | NCBI WGS metagenome assembly JAEEGJ01 (sample SAMN16246546, study PRJNA631951) | gut metagenome | biome: gut microbiome; feature: rumen; material: RS-attached | host: Bos | place: Iran: Karaj | collected 2018-10
CAAAGAATTACAATAAAATGATCGTTTTGATTGCCAAATTCGGCATCGTGTGTTTCTCTGCTATATCAGTGAGAAGAACTGGATAATTTCTGCTATTGAAAGGCTTCCGATGGTGTAAAATTCAATTCGAACAATATTTCAGTTCGTGAAATTTCATCAGAAGAACTGGCTATTGTGAAGAAGATTACACTCGTAAAAAAGTGAGACAAACTCTGTATTTCTTACAATAAAACTATATTTTCATGTAAAAGTATTCCCAACTCTACAACTGAGAAAAATGCAAAATTACTATCCATGCAGAATTCTTATATTTCAGAACTAGAGAATTACATAAAATCCAGCTATTCTATGATTTACTACGACTCTCAATTAAAAGATTATTTCAATTTATATTCTGCTGCTAAAAGGGCGATAAAAGTGTGAAGTTGAGATTTTACTCGAGGGGAGAAAAAGATTTCACTAACTGATGTTTCGTCATTATTTCAATCTGAATATGAGCAGTGAGCTAAAGATTATTTTGTGCAAAAAATTCAATCAATTATGCCTGAGGGTGTAAGTTTAGCTTTACTTCAAGCGGAAGATGAATACAATAAAAAACAAGTTGAAAAGTCTGATTTAAGCTTTTTGTCTTTGGCAGAATAATGAAAAAAGTGCATATTTCTATGATAAATCTCTGATGTAATAAGAATTTGGTAGATAGCCAACTGTTTTTGTGAAAGCTTTTGAGTGAAAATTGAGACAGCATTGAATATTACTCTAATCCTTATGAAAAATGAGTTGAAATAGTTATTCTTAACACATGTAGTTTCATTTCTTCCGGTCGTGAAGAAATGTTCCAGACAGTAGAAAAACTGCTCTCAAAGAAGAAAAAAGTCTGTATTATTTGATGTGGAGTGCAGTATTTTGAGAAATTATTGAAGAAAGATAATGTTCCCAAATGACAACTAAAACAGGAGCTTCAAAGATGGGAAGAAATGCTCAAAAATGAGGATATTTCCTATCTTTCACGAAATGATTTAACCCTCGCAAATTTACAAAATCTCACGAAACGTAGTCAGGCTTTCGATGATTTCTGTCGGTATTCAGCGCCAAGATTGCTCACAAATTATGAAAATCGCTATGAATATCTCAAAATCGCAGAATGATGTAATAATTCATGTGCATTCTGTATAATTCCACAAATCAGATGAAAATTAACTTCCCTGCCAATTAAATCTGTTCTCGCCGAGGCAGAAAATTTACTCAAACAATGAATAGAAGAATTGATTATAGTGGCACAAGATACTATGAGATATGGGACAGATTTTTCATCTAAATCTCAGTTATTACCACTACTTCATGAATTAGACAAACTCCCTTATGATTTCAAATATCGTATATTGTATTTATATCCAGACATTTTGACATTAAAACAACTCGAAGAATTCGCTTCACTTGAAAAGTTTATACCATATTTTGATATTCCATTACAGCATATTTCTCCAAAATTACTCAAATCAATGGGGCGTTTTTATGATGACAAAATGATCCATACATTGCTGAAATGAATCCGTTCTTTATTTTCAAACCCATTCATTCGTACAAATATCATAATCTGATTCCCAGGAGAAACAGATGAAGATATGCAGCTTTTACAATCATTCCTAAATGAAGATTATTTCGATAATATAGCACTTTTTGAATATCATGATGAGCCATTGGCAAAATCTTCAACATTCGAGAATAAGATTCCAGATGATGTAATCCATTCTCGCTTCAAAACTATTCATTCACAGGTTGATAAACTTTTGAAAGCTCGTGAAAAGAGGAGAAAATGAAAAAATCAGATCGGATTTGTGGAGTGAATTAATGAGAAAAAGGGTCAGATTTTTCTTTCAATTCGTCCAGAAATTAACTGTCCAGAAATAGATCCAGTCGATGAAGTGAAGCTAGAAAATGTGATTCAATGCTTTGACTGAGAAGAAATTGAGATAGGTTCAAAGGTAGAGTATGTGATATAATAAAAAAGTCCCACAATTGTGGGACTTTTAAATAATTCAACAACTTTATTTTTCTATGGCATCTATCTCTTTTTGTGTGGCTTCAATATCCTTGTTAATTTTCTTAACCATATCTTTGTCTCCTTCTTCTTCAAACTTCTTTTTCATTTCTTCTAGTCTGGTCAAACCATTCTTGAATCACTGGAGTTTTCTGTTGTTTTCAGCTTCTTCGTATTCTTTTTTTTGAAGAGCATCTTCATATACTCCAAGGTCCACACCTTCAGGCAGGCATATATATTCGTTTTGTGGCTCTTCAGGACTTCATAATCCAAATCTTCTATCTATTAAATTATTAAAGTAATTTTGTAGATGGGCTCGATCTCATAGTCACATGAAAGGACCTTCAAATTCTGGTTGACGATAGGTTCTCCTAAAGTTATTGAACTCTTGAGGATTGTCGAATTCCTTTTCGAATTCTTCCTCTTTTCAGTTGTTGTTTCTATAGACATAGACTTTTCCTTTGAACATGGTTATAGTTGGTTAGGAAATAAAATAGCACCATTTTGGCACTGGTGCTATTATAGACGATTTTTTTTAAAATGCAAGTTTTTTTGAAGATTTTTTATCAAAAAATATAGCAGTCAAGAACTGTGCTTTCAATCAGCTTTATTTATTATGTCCAAAATTCTTTATGCAGATGCTGATAAGCCAGATAGAGAAAAAAACTATAACGTATGTTGCAATAGTGCGGTACATAAATTCTTGAGAAATGTTTCCCCAAATGGAAATAAGAACTAAAGCAGTTACGATTACGATACCTACAATAGCAAACCATATAAAGAAATTTTTTAGACTTAGGTGTTTCATGTTGTGATATTAAGGATAAAATTTTGACTAGGTAATTATACGCAAGAGTGAAAATAAATCAAGTTTTGGGAGATTTTTTTAATTGATTTTATAAATAAGGTTCTTTGTTACACTCGAAATGATGATTCTATGATTTCGAGCGATAAAATTTGCATTATTTTAAAATTCGAATATAATATTAAAGCTTTATATCGTGATAGTTATAAATATGGAAAATCTGGAAATGCAAGAATCTATGGCAGATTTCTCTGAAGAATTAATAGATTTAAAAAATTTAAAATCTGAAATAATGGATACAGAACAGCCAGAAACAACACATGAAAATTACGCCAACGTACAACCAGAGAAAAAAACATTTAGATGAGTAGCATTACATAAACATGAGAAGTATAAAGTTTGTGATAAGCCACTCACAAAGGAAATGGGTACTAAGACGTTTGAATGACATAAAGAAACTTATTATACATCAAATCCAAATGCTAGGCCTCATTTTAACATACATAAAACTGCACATCCTGTTCCTGGCGTGCATATTGCAAAATGAGACGGGACAGTAAGAGATAAGGATGGATATATAGTATTAGCTTGTAATGGTTTTAAATTTGGTCACGTTATTATGACCTCTCTTTGACCAGGGAAAGTTTATGATAGATGATGAATGAAAAGAAAAGACCATATAGATATTTTTACGAATCGATAGAGCTGTACAAAAGATAATTTTAAGCGATGAAAATTTCTTCGAGCTGTGTCCAGTTCAATTCTTCTAATCTTTTGTTGCTTAAATTTTTTGGGATAACGAAACTACCTCACTTTTTGCTAATCATTTTGGAAATTTTGGATAAAGTCTTTCTGCTGTACGGAGAAAATAAATCTAAAAATCTGATTAATTCATCAAACTGGATATTTGGAAGCCTCTCTTTCTTTGTGAGTCATATTAGACAACTTTTAACTTTTGGAGCAGGAGAGAAAGCCTTTGCGGGTACGGTTTTGAGATATTGAACCTCATAAGCATAATTTAGGATTCGATAAAGATATGATTTCTTCCCAGCATCGGAGCGGAGTTTCTGTCAAACTTCATCCTGAACCATAAAAAGTCAGCCTGCAAACTCCCCTTTTCCAGATCAGAAAAATTTTCTGAGAATTGGAGAAGTGATGTAATATGGCAAATTTCACACTACAAAAGTCTGATTTTTCTTTCATTCAAACCGTTCTAAATCTCAATCCAATACATCTCACCAAATAATTTTTGCCTCTCAACTCTCCTTTTGGGCTACCACTTCTTGCAGAATTTCTTTCAAAGTTTCATCTTTTTCAAAAAGGACAAAATCTGGAGAAATATTCAGAATTAGTTTAGTTATCGATCATTTTCCAGGTCAGATTTCGATTAAGGTTTTGCAATTATTCTGATTATAAAAATTCTGTGCTTTATTGGCAATTCGGTGTCTGATAGTCGAATCAGTGAGAAAATTCTGTCAGAGGTATGTGGACATGATATTGAGAATTTAAACGTTGGTAGTATAGGAAATTTAGGGGAGTTTGCAATATAACCTCATCGTGGAAGGTGGAACCTCACCCTAACCCTCTCCTATTAGGAGAGGGAAAAATGAAAAAAGTCTCCTCCTATTAGGAGGAGATTTAGAGGAGGTTGATTTAGAATGATCTGAAAATATCTGCTCTATTTTTGAGGTCTTCGTCGTCTATTTTTTGTCACTCTGAGGAGAGTAATGACGAAGAGTCTTGTGTGTTTGATTCATTTGTTTCTCACCTAAGATCCTTCGCTGACGCTCAGGATGACGATGGGTTGTCATTCAGAGACGAACGAAGTGAAGTTGAAGAATCCAGAGAAGTTAAATTATTTATACTGGATTCTTCGCTTTGCTCAGAATGACTAGCTTGGTGTGTGGTAGATTCTTCGTTACGCTCAGAATGAGTCATTTGATGCTCATTTTCTTCAATATCTAATAATGAATAATCATAATCAACTTGCTTCAAAATCCAGTATTTAATTGGAGTTCAGAGAGTTTGATGAAGTAGATAATCTCGCTGAATAGTAATATTTCTTTTTCATTTTAGTAGTTCGTTCACTTCGCTGACTTTTTTTCACAAAATAGAGGAAAATGCTTTTTGAGTGAGTCATTTTTCCTTGATGAGAACTTGTAATTCGGTTCATGGATGTTCGATCATGATGTCTACTTTGTTGTCTAAAAGTTCACTAATTTAGTGAAATTCACTTTTTCTATGAAATAGTGAATTTTTCTAATTATAATCTAAAAAAATTATTTTGCAAATTTTTTCACACTTTCTATGAAATAGTGAATTTTTATAAAATAGAGATGTTTGCTGTCTAAAAGTTCACTAATTTAGTGAAATTCACTATTGTTGTGAATTTTGTGAGAAAATGGAAAGATATAATAGTTCAGAAGTCTGATTTTTCGATTTTTGATGGTGTCTAAAAGTGGGGTATGACATAATATTATATATATAGCATTTTTTTTGATTTTGAATTTATCGTAGATGTGTCATTCAGAGGGAGTGAAACGACCGAAGAATCCAGATGTGTCATATTTTCTGGATCCTTCGCTTTGCTCAGGATGACAGTAAGACGCACAAGATTCTTCGCTATCGCTCAGAATGGGGAGTTTGTGTAAGTTTGTCATTCAGAGGGAGTGAAACGACCGAAGAATCCAGGTGTGTTATGTTTCCTGGATCCTTCACATTCGTTCAGGATGACGGTAAGATGCACAAGATTCTTCGGCTGGCGCCCCAGAATGACACATACTGTAAAAAAGTCAAGTCAAAGTGAAAATATGGAAATGATACTTGATGACTAGTGAAACTCATGAAAATGGGTACAGATTTGTATAAATTTTGACAATTTTTGTCACAAATGAGCAAAACAATCGTAGTCTCAACTGTAAGGGTCGTTTTCGGCTTAGATTTGTTAAACGGTGCTTGCAGATGCCAGAAATCATTTCTCTGAGAAATGATGAAAGGGAGATCATCGACATGCGAGAGACTCGCGAATCTTAGATGATCTAGACCAGAGTGTGTCAGCATTTTATCTCTTATTTCCCTTTAAGTAGGGGTTCAAGGTTAATTAGATGTCCACTTTAGTCAAAATCTCTTGCATTTGTGTCTAATATTTCTAAACTGAAGATTAGTTTACTGTGTGGAGACACAGAAACCCCACCCTGTTTGGTAATTTATTTTGTGACTTTTTATTTTTATTCAACAAAAGAACATGAACATTAAAAAATTGTTCGCAGTATTGGCTGGAGTGTCAATGCTAGCAGTTCAGTTGATCCCTACTGGAGCTTTGGCAGCTACTTACAGCCAAGAGCTTCAAGACGCTTACAACTGGGCTTATTCAAAGGGAGTTACTACAATGTCTCCTATCGATAACGCCAACATGTATGGTGCTATCACTAGAGCCGAAATGGCTAAAATGTTATCTGTATACGCTACTGAAGTATTAGGAATGACTCCTGACACAACAGCTGCTTGTACATTCTCTGACATTGCTTCAGTAAAAGGTGATCTTCACGATTACATTATTGAATCTTGTCAATTAGGTATCATGGGTCAAGGAATCTCTGCATTCAGACCTTACGATACTATATCTAGAGCTGAATTCGGTACAGCTTTATCAAGAGTTTTATGGGGAAGCCAATACGAAGGAGGAACTCCTTACTATGCTAAACACCTAGACGCTCTTAAAGCTGCTGGAATTATGACTCAAATCTCTAATGCTGAATCTACAAAAGAAATTAGAGGATATGTAATGTTAATGCTTATGAGATCAGAAGGAAACGATGCAGTAGTAGACTGTGACGATCCAATGACAGTAATAGCATGTACAACTAACACATCTGCATGTCCTGCTGCTTGTAGAGAAGCTGATGACAAACCTGTAGTAGTTAAAGCTGGTGACTTATATGTTACTGCTAAAGCTGCTGAAGGAAGAAGAGCTATTATGCCAGGTGTATCTGATTTAGATACTCTTACTTTCAGAACTTCTGAAGATGTAACAATCAATAAAGTAGTTCTTGAAAGATATGGATATTCTTCACAAGATGATGTTGACGCTGTTTGGTTAGAAGACCAAGATGGAAACATCATAGCTGATGAAAAATCTCTTTCTAAAGATAAAGTTACTTTGTCTATAAAGAAAGACTACAGAAATGTAGACGGAACTTACGTTGCAACAGTTGTAGCTAGATTAACTGGAAACAACTTAGGAGGAACTATCGGATTCAAAGTTGTAGATGCAGATTCAACTGCTAAGAACTTAAATCTTGATGACTACACTCCATACACTTACGAAATGGTTAGTTATACAGGAGCTAAATTAACAGTAAATGTTAAAGGTACAGATAAAAATTATAACTACGAAGAAGGTGAGTCTTACGAAGTAGCAAGATTCCAAGCTAAAGCTGGACCTGCTGTAATGTACATCAAAGGATTCACATTAACAAATCATGCTACTAAGGCTCTTGATATGGGAGAATTCTTAGACAAATTAACTGTTAAAGTTGAAGGAGAAAATGTTAGTGGATTAAAATATAGCGTAAATAAAGATGATCAATTAGTTGTTTCATTCGATGAAGTAACTGTTGAAATGAATAAGAGCGCTCTATTCGTAATCTCTGCTTCTCTTGCAGACTTCGACGATTATGGAGATGAAATAGCTTACTATTTAGGAGAAACAACAGATCTTAATGCTGTTGAAAAGAAAACTGGAGCAAGAGTTGAAGTTGCTGGAACTGCTCTAAGTGGAGGTCAAGCTAAAGTTCACGCATTCAACGGAGGAAAGATCAAGTTGGCTAACAAGAAACTTGGTAATATTGATGCTGCTCAAGGATCTGAAGGTGTAGTAGTAGCTGAAGGTACTGTTACAGTTAGCGAACCAATTAGCAAATTAGCATTTAATGTTGTATCAAGCAATACTTGAGTATCAGCATTAAGAATGTTTGTTAACGGAGAAGAGTACGAAGCTAAGAAAGATGGAACTACATTCAAGTTCTCTAATGTAGAAATCGCTGAATCTGGAAAAATCCAATTCAAGATTGATATAGAGGATGCTGATAGTGTAACTGGAACAGTTAAACTTACAGACAACTTCAATAGAGACGACTTTAAGGGAGCTAAATACGATAACACAAGAGAATATGTAAAGACTGGAGATGTTTCAGGATCAATAAGCTTCTCTCAAGTAACTATTCAAGGTGCTAGATCTGCTCTTAAGAATAATATGTCTAAAGATTATGTAGACTTCCTTACAGAAACAACTGATACAAAAGTTGTATTTGATGGAACTTATACAGCTAAGAAAGCTCTTATTAATCTTAACAAGTTCTACATGAGTGGAACTAAATCTGATAAAGTTGATAGCGTTGCATATCACTTGTATATAGATGATGATGAAGTAGCATATACTGATGCTTATGGAGAAAATGCTTACGAAATGTTTGATGATGTAACAGTTAAGGCTGGAGCATCTGTTAAAGTTAGAGTTGAAGCTGAAGTTGAAGCTAACACTCATACATGATCAATTGACAATGTATACGTAGTTCTTGGTGGAACAGATGAATTTGATAAAGATGTTCAGGATAGAGCTGCTAAGGTTGTTAAGATGAACATTAAAGAAGCTGGATCTGTTACTATTGATGCTGGTAATGCTAGAAATACAGTTCTTCGTACTTCATCAACAGCTAATCTTGCAACATTTACAGTTAAATCATCTGATGGAGATAGTTCAACTAAACTTGATGAACTTAAGATTGTTCTTACAGAGTCAGGAGCAAACTTATCAGAAAATGAAGTTGAATTGTTATTTGATGGATCAGAAGAAGATGGTTGTAGATATTCTGCAGGAACTTTCACTTGTACAAGTCTTCAATTAGACTTACCAGTTAAGGTTGAAGTTAATCTTACAGTTAAGAAGTCATGAACATATGAAACAACTCTTAAATCTCTTAACAATAAATGACAAACAAGAAAATTCTCAAAGAAATTTGAGACAGTTCTAGTTAAGATTGCTAGTCAAAGTAAGGTAGGAGATGAAACTGTATTCACTCTAGAGATTGATGACGGAGATACTAACGCTACAGTTACTAAAGTTCAACTTTACACAGCTAGTGGTGCTGTTGCTAGTTTGTATGCAGCAGGTCCAGTTAACGATGGAGAAGAACTTAGAACAACAAATGAAGATAAAGCTCAATACATAACAAAGATTACTTATACATATGAAACTGATGAGGATGGTACAGGAGATGTTGTTATAATGAAGAATCCATACAGCGATTACTTCAAAGTATGAAACGACGTTGCTAAGATCTCAGCTAACGACTAGTATATCTTCTTAGATATAGAAAAGACTCTATCCCTCGGGATGGAGTTTTTTCTATATATTTTTCTCTTGAGAATGAAGTGATTATATCTATGCTATCCTTGTGAAATATGGTTTTATTTATATCTAGATTTATGACTATATCTTCAGCACTACTAAAACTCTTTCTGAGAGTACGTTATCGTGTAGATATTAAGGGACTAGAATTGATGGATAGTGATTGAGCTAAATTAGTGCTTCCATCTCATGTAGCATTAGTAGATCCTGTAATTATTTCTGCATTTTTGTGAAAAAAGAAATGATTGAGCCCTGTAGTTACAGAAGATTATTACAAAGTGCCAGTGCTTAAATGGATATTCAAATCTATTTGAGCGATTTCTATTCCAGATCTAACATGAGATAAAGCCAAGACTCTAGATACAGATGCTATCATGTGAAATATAACTAATGCGTTGGCTAATTGACGTAATATATTACTTTATCCGCAGTGAGCTCTTGCGCGTCAGTGATTTCAATCGATAGTGGGTAAGAAAACAGCTTTTTATGCTGCTAAGCAGCTTCCAAAAGATACAAAAATTCTGACAGTAAATATCCGTTGACTTCGATGATCACGTTCATCTCGAGCCTGGACATGAAAATCGCCTAGTCTAACACTATTTGCATTGAAAGGATTACTATTCACGATATTCAATCTAATTTTCTTTGTACCAAAAAGAAAAGTAGAAGTTGAAATTCATGATTCTACTGCGTTATTGCAGAAAGTAAGTAAAAAATGAGTAGATGCATTCAATCAAGAACTAGAAAAAATATATAACGTAAAAGGAGAAGAAAAGCTGAATTATTTGACTGGTTTGTTTTGGTACAATACAACCAAAAATAAAAAGGAACCAGACGTTATTCAGTGATCTATCAAAGATCTAAAAAGGACAGCATTCAGTTGAAATGCAGATATTCCTGAAGATGTTTTGAAGAAAATTACTGCTGTCGTGAAGAAAATCAAGCCTGAATACTCATGAAAGATATCGCTTGATACTAATCTAGTACTTGATTGTTTTTTCGATTCACTAGATATGGCAGAACTGAAATCTTCAGTTCAGTCTATGTTTGCTGATTCATCAAATCCACCTTTATTAGATCTAAAAACCTTGTGAGATGTGGCTATGATGGCCATCTGAAAATCAGCAACGAACGAAGAACTTAAACCTTGTAACTGGATTGCTACCAAAGATAGTAAAATAGTTTATGCTCATTTGAAACATTTAATCGCAGAAGATTCAACGGTTCTATCGTTGATGAAAGAATCATTGAAGAACAATAGAAATTATAGTTTCTGCTATGATTCAATATTCTGAGTTCAGTCTAGAAATGATTTTCTCATAAAAGCGTATTTAATCGCAGATTTGCTCAAAACCATTCCAGGAAAGAGAATCGCTATAATGCTTCCATCATTGAGTGCTACTTCATTATTAGTAGTTGGATGCTATTTGGCTAATAAAATTCCAGTTATGCTAAACTGGACACAATCAGAAGAAGCCTTCCGCCATTGTATCAAATCACAAGACGTGAGAGCTATTCTGACTGCTAAATCTTTCTTCCAAAAGATTCAGACTCCTTGGCTAAAGAAATACGAAATGACATTCTTTGAAGATATGCTCAAGACAATATCTCTTAGACAAAAACTTACAGCTGTAATTAAGGCCAAAAGATTTAAACTTCCTAAGAAAATATCAAATATCGCTGTTGTATTATTCACTTCATGAAGTGAAGCTTTACCAAAAACTGTAGAATTGACTCATGAAAATGTTTTGCATGACATTCTATGAACGGCAGGATTAGTCTGACTAAAGATGAACGATGTAGATATCTGTTTCTTGCCTCCATTCCATTCATTTGGATTTATATTATGAATCGCTATTCCATTGATAACAGGAGTTAGAGTTGTATTTACTCCAGATCCAAATGATTCCAAAACTATCGCTAATTTAGTAGAGCATACAAAAGCTACGCTTCTCGCATCTACTCCAACATTCCTTAATTGAGTAGTTCAAATCGCAAAAGAAAATCAGCTTAATTCTTTACGTATAGCTGTGGTATGAGCAGAGAGATGCCCTAAAGATTTGTTTACAAAATTCTCCAAAAAATCTCCTAATGCTACAATAATAGAATGATATTGAATCACAGAATGTAGCCCAATTATCGCAGTAAATCCATTAAAACGTAATGCAAAAATCAAAAGATGAACAGTCTGATTGCCTATCCTATGAGAAAGTGTAAAAATCTTAGATATTGATACAAACGAAGAACTTCCAGCTAAAAAAGAGTGAATGATTTTCGTAAGATGATTGAATATGTTTGGATGATATGTCGATAAAAATCTAGAATCTCCATTTGTAGAAATAGATGGAATGCAGTGGTATAAGACAGGAGACTTATGATACTTTGATAGTGATTGATACCTTACGATTTCTTGAAGATTAAAAAGGTTTGTAAAAATT